>JAEEGI010029770.1_pt1 | contig 10299 bp, 9 predicted proteins | sample 8958751 | NCBI WGS metagenome assembly JAEEGI01 (sample SAMN16246545, study PRJNA631951) | gut metagenome | biome: gut microbiome; feature: rumen; material: KS-attached | host: Bos | place: Iran: Karaj | collected 2018-10 | reverse complement strand
ATAATCTGCCTGCGTTGAATTGTATTTCACAAACCAATTATACGCCGACAGCCGACTCTTTCATAGAGCCGGCTGCCGTCATTTTTGGTTATTTTGGGGCTTTTCTTAGTGAGACAGCCCCCTTTTTTATACCTAATGCAGTTTTTTCTTGATGGTGAGCATGTTTTTGCCGTCTCGGTACTCATAGCTTACATCGTCCATTTTCTGCTTTACCATGTAAATGCCGAGACCACCGATCGGACGATCTTCGGATGATTGCGTAACGTCCGGGTCAGGCCTGGAAAGCGGGTCGTAAGGGATGCCTCCGTCTATGAGCGTGATAGACGCGACGCCTTCTTCTACGCTGACGTGTATCTCTGCCCAACCCTTGCCCTCGGGATAAGCGTAGTGGGCGACGTTTACAAAAATCTCCTCGAGCGAGACCTCAATTAAAAGCTGGGTTTTCATAGGGCAGTCGTTTGCTTCAAGCTCCGCCGCTACAAAGTCCTGCACCTCGTGAAGCTTATCTGCATCTGCCTCGATTTTTAAAACCTTCTCCGGGCTCATAGCCTCCTTCTCAGAGTCCTTCGGCCCGTTGTATTTCAGACATAACATGGTTATATCGTCAAATTGCGGAGCCTCGCCCACGAATTCGTCCACCGAACACTTTACCGCGTTCAGGATCTGCTCGGGGAGGGCGTCAGGTTCTTTATTCAAAGCCTCAAGCATCCGCTGAGTTCCGTAAAGCTTGTTTTGCGCGTCCGTTGCCTCCGCAACACCGTCTGTATAGACGAATAGACTGTCGCCCGGGTGCAGCTCAAATTCATGCTCGCGGAAGCGAATGCCCTCCATCGTTGCCACGGCGGGAGAGTGGCGGTATTCGATAAGCTCATACTGTCCACCGGCGCGGCGCAGCGTCGGGTGTTCGTGACCCGCGTTTGCCGCAAGACCCTTGCCGGTGCTGATCTCCAGTATGGCTAGCCAGACCGTTACGAAAAGCTCCGCCTTGTTGCCCTCGCAAAGCTGCTCATTTACGTTGCCGAGCACCTTCGCGGGCGAATAATCGCAGTCCTGCGCCTGGTTTTTTATAAGAGTCTTCGCGATAACCATAAAGAGCGCCGCGGGGACGCCCTTGCCGGAAACGTCCGCCATTACCATCGCCAAATGGTTCTCGTCAATCAGGAAGAAATCATAGAAGTCGCCGCCGACCTCCTTTGCCGGAGTCATGCTGGCATAGATATCGAATTCATGTCTGTCAGGGAAGGCGGGGAAGATACAGGGAAGCATATCCGCCTGAATCTGTGTGGCGACGTTCAGCTCGGCGCCTATGCGCTCCTTCTCAGCGGTAACGGAGACAAGATTGCGGATATAGGCATTCATATCGTATTCCATCTGCGCGAGACTTTCGTATAGCGTCCCAACCTCGTCGCGCGAGCGTATGGTGAGCTGATTAAAGATGTTCGTCTCCGTTCCTTCGCCGGACTGCTCCTTCACGAGCTTTTCCGCAGCGGCAGAGAGACGCTTGATCGGCTCAGCCATAGTCTTCGAGCTTATGCGAATGAGAATTATTGAGATGATAGCTGTAAGCGCTAGCATGAGCATTATCATGCTCTGTGCGAAACCATGAAGGTCGTTCATAACGTCCGTCATCTGAATATCGACGCCTACATATCCGGCGGGCTCGCCAAGAGAGGTCTGCATCGGATAATAGACGCTCATAAGCCAGCCAAACTGCTCGTTGCTGATAAGCGGTTCAATGAGCTCCCCGCGGGCCATGCGCTCGGCGTTTTCCGCGAACGCGCCCTCATAGTAGGGCTCATGATAGCCGAGGGGTATCGCATCCTCCGACGGGTCGGTATCCATGACGTACCAGACCTCGTCGAGCTCCGGCTTAACGACGTAAAGGTACATTATGCCGCCGTTTTCACGGATGTCACATAGGGTCTTGAACGCATTATCGTAGGCTTCGTCCTTCTCGCCGGTGTCGAGATAACGTTGGAAGCTGTCAGGGTCGAGCTGAGAAGCGGCGATGGCACCTATGTTCATCGCAAACTCCTCATAGTGTGAGTACATTTCACTTTTATAATGTGTATAGCTCAGAATAATCAGCACCGCGCTTATAACGATTGCAATCAGTGCGACCATTATAGCGAGCTTTCTGCTGAGCGGAAACTTCGCTTTTTTCTGCTCCATAGTGCTACCTCACAGACGAATAACAAGAGTATTAAAGCCGGAATAGCGCCGGTAATAAAATTCCTTTGCGGTGCTCTGTACGATGCGGACGCCGAGCAGCTCCGCCTGTTCCTCTGCGGTAAGGTCTTCGGCGTCGGTGTTTGCGCCGAGGGGGTTATACTCAAAGGCGTTATCGCGGAGAAAAAGTGTCGCTTCGCTGTTTTCCGCAACGACTGTTACCTGAATGTAAATGTTGCCCATGTTGTTTTTGCAATGCTCCACGATGGCGCAGCACACCTCCTCAATGGCGAGACCAATGTGCATCACCTGCTTGCGGCCTATTTCATTGTCCTCACAGAAGCTCTGTATACTCTCAACGACCTCGGATATTTCCTGCGAGGAATGGTCGATAACAACAGAGCTTGCGTGGCTTACGTCTATGCCCCGGAATTGGAGGAAGCCGCCGCGGGCAATAGCAGCGGGAATCCAAACCAAGAGTGCAAGGAATTCCGCCGCAATAAAAACATACCAAAACAAATCCATGCCCCTGGGCGCGAAAAAAGCAAGCGACAGCAAATAGAAAGCGAAGGAACGCAGGAAAGTGATCAAATATGACAGCCATTCCCGCAGCATGGACTGATAATATCCGCGGAAGAAAACGTTGAAGGCAGCCGGCAGAACGCTTATCGCAAAAATGCGTATTCCTCTGGAAGCATAATCCAGTCCCGCCCCTTTAGACAGACCAAACAGGATGCTGAATTGCGGAGCAAAGGCTGCCAGCAAACCTGCAAGCAGCGCAGATATTACGCCAAGCCAAAAAGTGGAAAGCGAAAGCGTTATGCGGATGTTACCGAGGTTTCTTTCACTGCGATAGCTTGAAAGCATGGGCTCCGTCGCCATGTTTGCTGCCTCTGATATGGAGGTGCACAAAATGGAGATATTGTAAACCACGTCAAAGGCAGCGACGGCGGTACCCCCGCCGAGCCGGACAAGCAAGCGGTTCACCGCTATCATCGCGACGAACTGGTATAGGTACTGCATGGAGGTGGCAAAGCCCGTCCGCGCGGCCGTGCCGATTATTTTATAGTCGAGCTTCACCCAGCCGAAGCGCAGAGCGCCATGACGTTTCAGAATGTGCCGGCCGGTGATAAGAAGCATCAAAACCGCGCCGATTACCGTGGAATATACCGAGCCGCGGACTCCGAGCCCCATGCAGACGATGAGAATATAGCTGAACAGCGTGTCCACAATGCCAGAGACGGACATGGCGACAGCGGCGGTTTTGGGGCCGTTGTCAGCGTTGACAAAATAATAAAACGGGCCCTGACAGAACATTATTGGAACGAAAATGAGCTGAGTGCGTATGTAGGAGCGCGCCAGCTCGTCGGCAGGGTCTGCGCCGAGAAGCCTCATAAGCTGGGGCAGAAAGATGATTCCGAGCGCTGCCGTAACGAGATAAATGCACAGCAGAAGCTGCAAAATGGTATGAAAGATGCGGTTGCCGTCTTCCTCGCGGCCCTCGGCAAGCTTTGAAGCATAGTGGATGGAACCGCCTATGGAAAAGCCGTAGCTCAAAATGTTGTAAAACAGATAAACCGGCTGACCGAAGCCTATGGCAGCGAGCCCCCTTGCGCCGATATCGCTGCCCACGAAAACGCTGTCTATCACACCGGCGACGGATATCCAAAAGCTGCTGAACAAAGCCGGGATGAAGAAGCGACGGAACGCACCGCTTACAAAGTATCTGCTTCGCTCACGATGCACTGTTTCCTGTGCGTTTACCATGCAATTACTCCTAAGCTTTACTCAAAATGAAGGATATCAACGAAACCTGTCACCTCAAAAATATCCATAAGGTCAGCATTTGCGTTGCGGATAACCATGCTGCCCTGCTTGTTCATTACCTTCTGCGCCGCTAAAAGAACGCGCAATCCCGCGGAAGAAATATATTCAAGACCCGCAAGGTCGAATTCCAGCTCGCTGATACCGTCTACGACTGTGCGCAGCTCGGCCTCAAGCTGGGGCGCAGTGGTGGTATCAAGCCTGCCTGTCAGAGCGACGACGAGTTTTGCACCGTCTTTGTTTTTCGTGATAGTCATTATGAATTCCTCCGATTATAGTATATTAATAATTGGGATAATAAGCTTTTTAGACATTATATAAGGAAAAACCTGCCGTTAAGATGCTTGAGATGATTTAAGCTTGAGCTTACTTTGATTCTATTTCGCAGATTCCGAGAAAACCGGTCGCTTCAAATATATCGTAAATATCTTCGTTTACGTTAATAACGCGCATTTCGCCCCCGCACGCTCGCATAGCCTTTAAGGATTTCATCAGAACCCGCAGCCCGGAGCTTGAAATATACCGAACCTCAGCAAAGTCAAAAATAAGCGTTTTGACGCCGTCCAGCGCGCCTTCTACTTCCTTGGCAAAGGCCTGAGAGCGGTTTGTGTCTATGCGGCCTTCCGCAAAAATAATAAGTTCGTCGCCGTTTCGTTCCTTCTTCATGCTTTCACTCCTCGTCGTTTCCCAATCGCTGCCTTTCGACAAGCTCGGCAAAGAAGCCGTTTTGAGCAATGAGCTCGTCGTAGGTTCCATCCTCAATTATGTGACCTCCATCGAGGACAATAATGCGGTCGCATTGCCTTATGGTAGAAAGCCTGTGCGCAACGACTATGCGAGTGCATTTTAGCTTGTTCAAAGACTCTGAAACCTTTTTCTGTGTGATATTGTCAAGAGCACTCGTCGCCTCGTCGAAAATGAGGATTTTCGGCTTCGGCGCGATGGCGCGGGCAATGATAAGCCTTTGGCGCTGCCCGCCGGATATGCCGCCGAGACCCTCGGATATCAGCGTATTCATGCCCATAGGCATTGCCCGGATATCGTCCGCCATCCCCGCCATTTCCGCGACCTCCCATGCTTCATCAAGCGTGAGCCACGGTGCGGCGATGGTGATGTTTGAATAAATGTCACCCTGAATAAGTCTTTCCTGCTGCATTACCGTGCCAATTTTCCGGCGCAGAGAGCTGATTTCAAGGGTGTTGAGGTCCCTGCCGTCAAAATAAACCGCGCCCTTCTCCGGCTTTTCAAAGCCGAGAATGATTCGCGTGAGCGTGGATTTTCCGCAGCCGGTCTTGCCGACGATGGCGATATACTGGCCGGGGCGGATTTTGAGGGAGATGTTGTCAAGTACGGGCGGCATATTTTCCTTGTAGCGGAAAGTGATGTTATTCAGCTCGACGCCGCCGCTTATGCGTGTGACTATCTTTTTATCGTCTCCTGCCTCTGGAACAGCCTCCATTATGGGCCTGCACTGCTCCAGAGTCGGCTGGATGCCCGCGACGGCGAGCGCAATGCCTGCCAGAGCGTAGAACGCGCCGGATACCATGCCGAAGGAAGCGTTGAAGGCCATATAGTCGGCTGAACTAACGCCGCTTTTTACCGCGGAATAATAGAGAATTATCGTTCCCAAAAGGCCGATGACCATGGTTATAACGCTGTTTACCTTGAGGAAAGTCGGGGAGTTATAGGTGGCCTCGGAAAGCTGCGCGTAAAGTGTGCCCCAGCGGGCAAAGGCGCGTTTTTCCGCGCCGGCAAGCTTTATTTTGCGGACGCCGGAAATCAGCGAATAGCTTAGACCGCTTTCCTTTGCGGCATATTCCATGCGCTCCTTGCTTATCTTCATCTGCCAGAGCGCCGCAATAAGCGACAGGACGATGGTCAGTACGAGCACCGTAAGCGAGGGCGCGACGAGCGCCGGCGCAAAAGCGAAGATCTGTCCGATATAGATAAGCGAGAAAACACTCGTAAGACCTACGGACATTATTGAGGTAACGAGCGTGGAGCAGAGAGAGTTAAGCTGCTGCGCGCGGCTTGCGAGGTTGCCGGAGGCGTACTGCTTGAAAAAACTCGGCGGAAGCGTAAGAATACGCATCATTGTTGCCGCTTCGATGGACAGCTTCATCTTTGTGTTCAGCCGCTCGCCTGTGATGGTCTTGATTTCGGCGATCAACAAGCTCATGATCGTAACGCTTACTATGAAAACCGAGATTGCCGCAAGCATTTTCATCGAGCCGGAGAGCAGAACTTTCGAGAATATAATCTGATTGAACTTCGGAAGAAGCAGACCCACGAGCGAGACTGCGAGCGTCGCCAGGACGAAAGCGGCGACGTCGGAAAACTCGAAGAGCCCAATTATGTACTTGAAAAGCTCGCCTATATTAAGCGGCTTCAGCGGGAACGGAACGTAAAAGGCAACGGCTTCACGCTCGATAATATCTTCGTTTTTGCTCGTAATACGCACACGCTGGCCTATCGTTTCGTCAAAGAACGTGTAGCCGCCCATTTTGCCCGGGATAAGCGAGGTCATGGAGCCGGTGTCCCTGCGTTTTGCAAGCATTGCGCCATAAGCGTCCTTATGCCAGTGCTGCTCAAGGGTTACGTTGCGGCGCATAATGCCGTGCGGACGCAGGAGATAGTCTATCTGCTCGTTTACGTCCGTAAGCTCGGATGGGATATCCGTGACCCTTATGCGATAGTATTTCAATATGTCGCCGACGGCGTCCTTGGCACTGATCTGGTTCTCGGCGCTGATTGCCAGACGCTTTCCCATTACGGAACCGGCAATTTTTAAGAACGAGTCCTCAAACGCTTCTTCGTCATGAAGCTTTCGGTCCCGTATTTGTTCGTCAAACCAACCCATTTAAGCGCCTCCCATCATTCATTTGTGACGAGCTGAACGTACATGCCGTCCATAGCCATCAGCTCGTCATGCGTTCCGCGCTCGACGACCTTTCCGTTGTCCATGACTATTATTTCGTCGCAATCGCGGATGGTGGAGAGGCGGTGGGCAATAACTATGCAGGTTATGCCGCGGTCCTTGATCGCCTTTACTACCTCGTATTCTGTTTTTGCGTCGAGAGCGCTCGTCGCCTCGTCGAGAATTATGATGGTGGGGTCCTGAGCGAGAACCCGCGCGATCTCAAGGCGCTGCCGCTGCCCGCCGGAGAAGTCCTTCCCGCCCTCGGTGAGCTTATATTGATAGCCGCCGTCGCGTTCCATGATGTCGGTGTGGAGCTGCGCGTCACGTGCTGCCATTATCATCTCGAAGTCCTCGATGGAATTATCCCACATCTTTATGTTGTTCGCGATAGTGTCCTCAAAGAGAATTATATCCTGGTCGACTACGGCAACAGAGCCCGTGAAGATGCTGCGGTCAATTTCCGAAATGGGCCTGCCGTCGAAGAGTATTTCACCGCTCCACGGTTGATAGAGCCCGGAAATGAGGTTTGCGAGCGTAGACTTGCCGCAGCCTGAAGCACCGACGAAGGCGACGCGGCTGCCCGGCTGGAGATTCAGGCTGAAATTTTCAATGAGCGGCGGCGCGAGCTTGGCGTAGCCGAAGGTGACGTCCTTCATAACGATGTTGCCGCTGAGTTTATCGTAGGAGGTGGCCTCATCTACAAGGCTCTCATTTTCGCACAAAACGTCGAGCGGATACTCCAAAACGTCCTGCACGCGTTCCATATCGGTTCTCATTTCCTGCATCGTCTGGCCGGAACTGATGAGCTGCCCTGCCGGAGCGGTAAACGAAGTGAGAATACCCTGGAAAGCAAGAACCATACCTACGGTGAACTTGCCGTTCATCGCCAGCCAGACACCCAGAATTAGAACAGCCGCGCTTGTGAGACTCGAAACGAGCTCGGGAACAATACCGAGGCGTTCATTCAGATGCATGAAGTGAATGTTGGAGGTGTTTACGCTTGCCTGATATCCGGCCCATTTTTCAAAGAAACCGTTCTCGGCACCGGAGGCCTTGAGCGTTTCGATCATCTCGATACCCGAAACCGTCGTCCCCGCGAGCTTGCCCGCGTCGCGCATCATAACGCGCGTGAGGTTAACGCGCTTTGCCGAAATTATGCGCGAGACGAAAAGGTTAATAACGACCGACGCGATGCCGACAAGAGCGAGCGGAATGCTGTAGCGCAGCATGACTATAAGGTAAAACACCATCATTATCGTGTTTATCGCAAGCGGCGCGAGAGTGTTTACGAGGGTTGATGAAATGCTTGCGTTCGTAGACATGCGCGCTTTGATATCGCCTGCCATACGCTGGGAAAAGAATTCCATCGGCATGCGTAGAATTTGCCACATGTATTCGGAGTTTCCCACCGCTGCTATTTTTCCGTCTATTCTGAGCGAGTATACCGCCTGCATCCACGACGCCACAACCTGCAAAAGCGCAAGCGCACCCATGCCGATTGTGAAGGGCAGAAGCCATGACGGATTGCGCCCGGTAAGAAGCTGGTCAATAAAAACGCGCGAAAAGCCAGTGTTGATAAGGGCTGTAAACGACGCTATTACCATCGTTATAACGACGAAGATGACAGCTGAGCCCATCCCGTTCAGACGGCGCTTCGCGAAAGCCATAATGCTCGCAGGTTTGCCGCCGGGGGTGAACTCCTCGCTCGGTTCAAATTGCAGGCAGACACCGGTAAAGGATTTGTCAAATTCATCCATTGAAACGGCGACGGCGCCGCGGGCAGGGTCATTTAGATACGCCTTGCCGCCCTTGAAGCCGTTAAGGACGACAAAATGGTTAAAATTCCAGTGTATTATGCAAGGAAAATGAGCTTTTTCCTTTAAAACTTCAGGCTCAAAGCGGAAGCCCTTGGCTACAAGACCATAGCTTCGCGCGGCTCGAAGGACGTTCCTCGCGTTTGAGCCGTCGCGAGATACGCCGCAGTCCTTGCGAACCTGCTCGAGCGGGATCCACAGCCCGTAATAAGCAAGCACCATCGTAAGAGAAGCGGCTCCGCACTCCAGCGCCTCGAGCTGCATAACCACAGGCACCTTCGCGACCTTGCCGCCCGAAACGGGCTGTTTGATTTTCTGTTCTCTCATATGCCGCCCCTCAGTTTATCACAAACGAAATAGGATGCACCGTTACAACGCTGCCGGCTTCATCCACGGCATCCACCGTTCCGAAAAAGCCCCACAAGATAAACGCCGCTAGGCAAATCGCGACGATGCCAAGAACTATCCACACTGCGGGCGAGGATACGCGGATATAATCGTTCAGCTCAGCAGGGGAAGAAACTCTTTCCTGTTCATTGTTTTTCTTGTCCATGTTTTCTCCTTTCGTCCTCTGCTCAGCTAAACAGCAGCCAAACGGTGGCTCCCGCCGCGAAGAGTATCGCTGAGATGATAATGAGCCATATATTCAGCTCGGGCAGGCGCAGATAATCGTCCGTCTGGTCCGGCCGGGAAATACGGTCCAGACTAACCTGCCTGAATATACTTTTGCTGTTTTCTGCCATGTGCGCACGCTCCTTTTCACGGGAACAGGGAGGCTCCGCCGTCGCGGTTCCTCCCAGATTTTATATCAGATATGTTTATATGCCTTCAGCCGCTCCTTTACGCGCTCGTACCAGCCGCCTTTGTAGAAAAGGCAGGCGAGCGGGTCGCAGCCGAAATAATCCATTTTACCGTTTTTCTCCGTGCTGTCAAGTATGGCGAGAGCGCGGCAGCCTCCGCCGCAGTGCCCGAACCACTCACAGGCGCGGCAGGCTTCGTTCTTCTCACGTAAAGCATAGAGATTAGCGCATACGCTTTCCATCCAAGGTCCGCCGCTCAGAATATCTGCAAGGCGGCGCTCCTTCAGATTATCGAAACGGTAATCGTGATGGGCAATGTAGTCGCTCATCTACAGGCAGGGCGCGGCGTTTCCCTCGCAGGTGACTGCCATCATGGTGCGGTTGCCTGTGCAGACCGCCTCAGTCGGCCTGTCCTTGCCGTCGCGGTGCTTCTCTATCACCGTTGCGTAGCCCCCAGACCTCTGCATCTATGCGCAGCGGCGCGGGGGAATAACGCCTTTATATCGCACGGTTGACAAATTTCCACGCCATAAGGATGCAATCGTCATTGAGTCGATAATACATAGGTGTTCCCCCGGTCGTTCTTATACTAATATACAGTTATATATACAGTTATACAGTTGAAAACAGAAAATCCATGCGGAAGGCTTTGTGCCATGCCTCGCCGGGCTTCATCCGGAGACTCGTATTGCAGCCGGTATAGTTATAATACATGCTGCAGTCCGGATTGCTGCAGTTTTATTATAAAAAGGTAACTCTGAGGAGCTTCTTA
>JAEEGI010029764.1_pt1 | contig 10300 bp, 7 predicted proteins | sample 8958751 | NCBI WGS metagenome assembly JAEEGI01 (sample SAMN16246545, study PRJNA631951) | gut metagenome | biome: gut microbiome; feature: rumen; material: KS-attached | host: Bos | place: Iran: Karaj | collected 2018-10 | reverse complement strand
GAAAAACAATCGGGATTGTGATGTACTACTTAAATACTTACTGTAAAGTCCATTTTGTCAGGATACCTGTTGGAAAGGAATCTCGGAAAATAAAGTTGGTTGTGTACTTGAAAAATTATGCCTTCGGTGATTAGACAAGAGTGTCTGGTCTTGATAAACACGGCATTTCTCGCTTTGTGTCGTGTTTAATGAATGAGCTTTTTCATATGATGTCGGCGAAAGGAGGAACCCTGAATGGATCAGATCAAAATCGGAGCATTCCTTAAAGTGCTCCGGAAGGAGAAGAACCTGACGCAGGAGCAGCTTGCTGAACAATTGGGCGTGTCCGGACGAACAGTATCCAGATGGGAAACCGGGAATAATATGCCCGACATCAGTCTGCTGGTTGAAATCGCCGAGTTCTACGAGGTAACCATCCCAGAACTCATCAATGGAGAAAGGAAAAGCGAGACCATGAACGAGAATGAAAAAGAAGTCGCAACAACGATGGCTGATTATGCCACGGAAGAGAAATCCGAAATACTGAAAAGTATCCGAAATCAGAGTTTGTTTGGAGTTTGTGCAATTGCTGTACTGCTGGTATTACAAATAATCTTTCCTGATGGCGGCAATGACATTGTCAGCTCCGTGATGTTATTCTGTCAGGCCCTGACAACAGTAACGGTTATCATGATCTGCATGACGTCCACCGGATTGTTATATAAGCTCAGGAAAAGCAGCAAAGACATCAGCATCCCAAAACCGGTTCTTATGATTGCAGGAGCGATTATTGCATTCGTTGCCGCTTTCATTATCAAAAATCTGTTCAGTTTGATCTTTTGATTCTTTTTTCAGACGCTGGTCAGGATTTGACGGAGCGCGGAGGTTCGTTTTGATTGTGTGACAGCTCTGCTCATGGCTGGATTGGCCATTGGCGCGGCGGCATATCAGCGCATCCGAAAAAAGCAGCTGTCGCCGATCCTGCTGATCATCGCGGCAGCCGCTTTGGGAATACTGATCTATTAGGCAAGTCAGATTACGACGCTGTCTCCTGCGCTGATGTAGCGGAGATGCTCCATCCGCCCTTGCATGAACCGGAACTGCTCCACCCCCGTGCAGTGGCAGGTATAATAGACGGTTTGGTATGCGTTCAGTTGATCGACATAGGACGCAAGCGTCTCATCCAGCGGGAGTTTGGACAGGTGGAAGCCGCCAATGAGGATATCCGGCTCAAACCAGCGCATGATGTTCAGGATGCCCCGGTGGGAGCAGCCGCTGAACAGGATGCGCTTCCCATTTTCCTCCGCCAGCAGATACTGCTCGTGCCGGAAATCCTCCGGCTGCATAACGCCATCCTGTACCACATTCAGCCCGCAGGAGCCGAAATCCATGACCTTCACCGCGTCCGGCCTGTTATAAAGCGTGAGCCCGGGCGCGATTTCTTTTTCCTCGTCCACATACACGATCCGCCCGGAGGCTTGCAGCGACGGCTCCAGCCCTATGTATTTCTCCGTGCCGTTGTAGTGCGGTTCAAAGGCGTGACGGCTCATGTAGACCGGCGCATGGTCGTTCAGCTTCAGGAAGGTGCTCAGCCCGCCGCCGTGGTCGTAATGCCCATGGGACAGCACGGCAAAGTCTGCCGTGTTCAGGTCGATCCCGAGAGCCACCGCATTCCGGGCGAACAGGTCTGTCTGCCCCATGTCGAACAGGAAACGGCAGGCATCCGTCTCCACAAACAAGCTCAGCCCGTGCTCCACGGGCAGGCCGCAGGCGGAGGTATTTTCCAGTAATGCTGTAATCTTCATTTCAGCAGCCCTTTCAGTGTTTCGACGATCGCCGGGATGTCATAAGGCTTGGCCAGATGCCCATTCATTCCGGCCTGGAGGGCGATCTGACGATCCTCTTCAAAGGCGTTCGCCGTGACGGCCACGATGGGGATACCGGCTTTTGCCTGATCCTCCAGATTCCGGATCTGCTTTGCTGCCTCATATCCGTCCATTCTCGGCATCTGAATGTCCATCAGAATGATGTCGTAGGTCCCGGCGGGGGCCGCCTTCATCTTCTCGACCGCCACAACGCCGTCCCCGGCGATCTCCACGTCGAAGCCGAACTCTGTCAGGATAGCCTGCGCAATCATCTGGTTCATTTCGTTGTCTTCCGCCAGCAGCACGCGCTTTCCGGAGAAGTCAGGCTTTTCCTCCAGGACTTCCGGCTGCGGTTCCTCGCGCTTCGCAAAGGGCTGTGCCAGCAAATTTCTCAGCTCGGACATAAACAGCGGTTTTGTGCAGAAGGCCGTCACGCCAGCTTCCTTTGCTTCCGCCTCAATATCTGCCCAGTCGTATGCGGTCAGGATGATGATGGGCGCACTGTCGCCGATGACCCGGCGGATCCTTCGCACCGTCTCGATGCCGTTCTGGTCCGGCATCAGCCAGTCAATGATATAGACCTGGAAGGCATCAGCCTGATCCATGGCTTCTTTGGCGCGAATCACGGCTTCCTTGCCGTAATTCGTCCAGTCGGGCCGCATGCCGATCTCCCTCAGCATAGCGCAGACGGACAGGCAAGTGTTAGTATCATCGTCCGCTACCAGAGCGCGAAGACCTGTCAACTCCGGCAAGGGCTCGAATTTGGCCGATGCGTCGCTGATTCGGCAAGGCAGATTTACGACGAATTCGCTGCCCTTGCCCGTAGCGGATTGCACGGTAATGGTACCGCCCATCATATCGACGATGTTTTTGGTGATCGCCATGCCCAGGCCAGTGCCCTGGATGCCGCTGACCGTACTGGTCTTTTCACGGGTGAAGGCTTCGAAGATCGTTTTCTGGAATTCCTCGCTCATGCCGATCCCGTTGTCCTTGATGCGGAATTCGAAGCTGGCGAGCCCTTGGGCGGGAGACGGTTTTTCAATCACCCGGAAGCTGATGGTGCCGCCCGGCGGGGTAAACTTGATGGCATTGGTCAGAATGTTCAGCAGCACCTGATTGAGCCGCAGCTTGTCCGTGATGATGTCCTCATGGGTCACGTCCTGTGTGTCGATGAACAGCTCCAGCTGCTTGGAGGTCACATTGGATTGGATGATCGTCCGCAGATCGTGGATCACATCCGGCAGATGCACCTCCGCCTCCTCGATGGTCACCTTGCCGCTTTCGATCCGGCTCATATCCAGAACGTCGTTGATGAGGGACAGCAGATGCTGGCTGGATACCGTGATCTTTCCGAGGTAATCCTGCACCTGTTCCCTGTTGTCGATGTGCGAGGCCGCCAGCGCCGTAAAGCCCACAATGGCGTTCATGGGCGTGCGCATGTCATGGGACATGTTATTGAGGAAGGCGGTCTTTGCGCGGTTGGCGTGCTCCGCCGCAGCCAGCGCGTCAGACAGCGCCTTTTGGCTCTCTGCCAGCTCCCGGTTCTTTTCCTCCAGTTCCAGGCGGGCGCGTTCCTTTTCCTTTACTTCCGCTTTTGTTCGCCGGGTATCACGCACGAGCAGGAAGATGATGAACGCCGCAACGACCAGGACGATGGAGCCTACCAATGCCATATGTTCCAGCACCATATCCAGAAAACCATAGGAATAGAGCTTCCCTGTGTACCGGTAGGAGATATTCTGCGCGTAATCGCTGCCGAGCACATTGATTCCCCGGTTGAGGAGCTTCAGCAGACCCTCGTTGCCGATTTCCACACCGAAACAGCGGTCGTCGCTGTAGCCGGACTGGTGGATGGAAAGGGCCGCATACTTTCTGTTCTTCAGGATCTCGTTGGCTCTCAGACCGTTAAGCGTCGTGCATCCGACCTGACCGGAGGCCACGGAGGACAGGCAGTCCTCGATGGACGGACAGAAAACGATCTCCGCCTCCGGATAATGCGTCCGCACATGGTAATACTGCATGCGGTTATTCTCGTTCACGGCAAAACGGGCCGTCGTCTGTTCACTGAATTCACCCGTATAAATCAGGGCGGCAGGAACCGAAACGACGGGGCTTGACTGGTAGATGCCGTTCTCCTCGGAATAGTACAGGCCGCCGCCCACGGGAAATGCGACATCAATCACACCGGCGTTCATGTCGGCAATCATTGCGTCATAGCTCTGATATCCCCTGTAGGTGACGGTAATGTCCGATATTCCCAAAGATGTCAGCATCTCGGGGATCATTTCCTTCAAAACGCCCGTGACATTCCCATCTGAATCTGTATCACTATAGGGAAGATAGTTTTCCAGATAGCCGATATGCAGTTCGGTATGGGTATTCATCCATTCCCGCTCGGCCTGGGAAAAGGCTCGGCTCGTGACGCTGAGTGAATAATACTTTGCTTTCAGAGAATTCAGGAAATTTGGTTCCTCGACGGCCAGCAGGGTCTGAGCGGTATTCAGTTCCGCCAGCAAGTCGGGGCGATTGATGTTCACGCACAGATAGTAGTCCGAAGCGCCAAAAGAGTTCAGCACTTCAACGTGATCTCTTCCATTTGCGCCATCGCTCTCCGCGGCGATAACATCCACCTCACCGGCATCGAAGGCAGCTACCAGCTGATCAGGGCTGGGAAAACGGACGACCTCCGCCTGTACATGGTGAGAGGTCAGGTATTCCTCCAGCACACTGACGATGGCGCTGTCCAGCACGCCGATCCGGCAGCCATTCAGGGTCTCCGGCTCAGGTGTGATGTGAATATCCGTATCATGCCGGACAAGATAATAGGATTCATTGCCCATGGTGCCTTCCGGATAGGCAATTACATGGGCTCGCTCCTCCCGCCAGGCAAGTCCCGCCAGCAGATCGAGTCCACCGTCAAGAAGCATCTGATACAGATCCGCAAAATCGCCGTACACGTATTCATACTTCCAGCCCGTGTATTCAGAGAGCTTGCGGTAGTACTCGTAGGCATAGCCGGTCTTGACCGCGCCTTCCTGCGCGCCCTCCTGAAAGATCTCGTTTTCGTAATACCCAACGCGGACGGTCTTGGGTTCTGCGTTGGCAAGGGCTGCTGGCGGCAGCAGTGAAAGAACTGCTATGAGTGCGCACAGTACGATTGCAATCTGGCGCAGGCGTAGCGTGATTCCTTTGGGGATGCCTGTTGTCATGCGGACAGTCCTCCTTTCCAGTTCATATCCGGCGCAGCGGAGCCAATAGCTTTACGCTCATCCTTAAAGCAACTTTTCTTTCCATTCCTCTTCTTTAAACCCTGTTAGTACAAAGCCGTCGCCGACCACCAGCGGACGCTTGACCAGCATGCCGTCGGTGGCCAGCAGGGCCAGCTGTTCATCCTCGCTCATGGACGGCAGTTTTTTCGAGAGTTCCATCTCCCGGTAAGGGATACCACTAGTATTGAAGAAGCGCTTCAATGGCAGACCGCTCGTGGCGTAGTATTTTCGGAGGGTGTCCTTATCCGGATGCTGAGCCTTGATGTCGATCACTTCGTGTGCGACTCCATTATCCTCCAGCCATTTCAAGGCCTTCTTGCAGGTGGTGCAGCGGTTGTAGCAATACACTTTCAGCATAGAATAATCCTCCTAACGAATCTCTCTCTGCTCGTCCAGTATCTCTGCTTCCGTATTCATTTCCACGAATGTGGAGATTTCGTCCATCAGATGGTCCGCTATGGCGTTATGCGGCACGATTGCCGCCGCACCGATCACAATGATCTGATGTGTATCCTGTTCGTCTATTTCCGCAGCGGAAACATGAAAATGATTCTGCAGTTGGGCAACAATGTCAGCCACGCAGACAGGCGTCGTTCCGCATTCAACGTATTCTATTTCATTTTCCTTCAGATCATCAAGCAATGCGTCATAGTAGACTATGCCCTTTTCCAAGAGCAGTATGATTAGTTTCCGGTCAGCTCGGCCAGACGGTCCGCGGCTTTCTTATTCCCGGCTTCCGCGGCTTTTTGGTACCATTCGATGGCCGTTTCGATATTCTGCTCCACCCCGTTGCCCAGCTCATAGCGCCTGCCGATGGTATACATGGAGGTAATGTATCCGGCTTCCGCGGATTTCAGATACCACTGCGCGCTCTTCTCCTGGTCCGCTTCAACGCCAAGACCCTTGCTGTACATATAACCCAGAAAATACATGGATCTTGCGTCCCCGAGCTCGGCCGCTTCCAGGAACCAAGACTGCGCCGTGGCATAATCCTGTTCGACGTTCATGCCTTCATAGTAGAGGTAGCCTAAATAAAACCTGGCCTTGGGATGCCCAGCCCGGGCAAGCGCTGTTTCGCCTTCAAGGCCCTTCGCGTTCCACCTGCCGTCCTGCTCGCCATCCAGCTCACCCTCCGCCGATTCAGAGGTATATATCTGATGGATGCTCAGGAAGGCGTAAGGGGCCCACTCCGGATTGTCCGACTCCGCGGCGAGGAGGAAGTATTGGAGCGCACGGGCATTGTCTGCCTCAACGCCGCCGCCGTTCTGGTATAAATCCCCCAGACCGCAGTTTGCCTCGACGCAGCCATGATCCACGGCCTCCTGGAAGAGCGCCATGGCTTTTTCATAATCTGTGTCCACCCCTTCGCCGTTTTCATACAGGATTCCAAGGTTAAACCGCGCCAGCTCGCTGCCCTGTTCCGCGCCTGTTTCAAAAAATGCGGCAGCAGCCTTGTTATCGCCGCGTTGGTAGGCGACCCGCCCCAGATAGTACCAGGCGTCCGCAATGCCGGCGTCCGTTGCGTCCCGGAAGGCGGCTTCTGCCTTGTCAAAGTCAGCAGTTCCAGTCTCAGTGCCGTAATACCAGGCCAGACCCTCCTTTAGCGCGTTCTCACTCGTCTCCGCCTGTGCCGCACAATCAAACGCAAACAGCGTGAATAGCAGGAAAAGTGCTGCCAAAACCGTTCTTTTTTTCATGTTCCATTTTTCCTCCTTCTGAAAATCGGATACCGCGCAGCTTGGGAAGACGCATAATACATGGAAACAAATGATACGATTAGAATAGACCGTCAGCATAGGTTCAATCTTCGTGATCCAGGCGTTATGCACAAAAGCATGGATGCGTTGGAATGGCTGCCGTTATGCCTGCTGAATCTTTAGGCTCAATTGATTGGGCAGTTCAGCGTTTTCATTCCAGTTATACTTCATTTCTTCCGTTATTCCCTTCAATACTGCCAGGGCAAGTTCATCTCCGTTGTTGATCACGTCCAGGCGTTCCCCGCTATAGCTGATTGTCCATTCCGCGGTTTCGGTGGCCTCGGAGTATTCGCATACCGCCTGGATGCGCGGGCTTTCCAGCAGGGACACCAGAATCTGCGCCGTTTCCTCAAAGGTCAGCTGGATGCGGCTGGCGGTTTTGGGAGGAATCTGGTTTTTATTGCAATAGACTTCGATCTGTCCCGCCATGCCCAGGAAGTCGTAATCACGGCTTTCGATGTTCAGTTCCAATACTTTGAGCTTCTTGATGAAGCGCCGGGTGTTTTCTCTTTGCGGATGTTCAAAAATCTGCTCCGGCGTGCCTTCCTCATAGATGCCGCCCTCGTCCATGTAGAAGATACGGTTGGATATGGCCCGGGCAAAATTCATTTCGTGGGTGACGATCATCATGGTTTTGCCGGTCTTGGCCAGGTCGCGGATGACAGCCTGCACCTCGCCTACCATGGTGGGGTCCAGGGCGCTGGTGGGCTCGTCCAGCAGGATCACATCCGGATCCATGGCCAGGGTTCGTGCAATGGCGATGCGCTGCTTTTGCCCGCCGGAAAGCTCGTCAGGGTAGTTCAGCGCTTTTTCCGCCAGGCCTACCGTACGCAGCAGGCGCATCCCCTCGTCATAAGCCTCCTGCTTGCTTTTCCCCAGCAAATCCATGGGCGACAGCATGATGTTTTCAATCACCGTTAAGTGCCCGAACAGGTTGAAGGACTGGAACACCATGCCCATCTTTTGGCGCACTTTATTGATATCGCACTTTTTATCCGTTATCTCTGTATCGTCCATCCACACTTTCCCGGAGGTGGGCTTTTCCATTTGGTTGATGCAGCGCAAAAGCGTACTTTTGCCCGTGCCTGAAGGGCCGATGACGGAAATCACATCGCCGTCGTGGATTTCCACGCTGACATCCTTCAAGGGGGTCACATTGGGATATTCCTTTTTCAAATGCTCGATCTTAATCATGGATGTTCACCCCTTTCAGGATTCGGTCGCGCTTGCGCTTTTTGGGATCAATGCTGATGCGTATACGGCTGACGGCGAAGCTGAACAGCCCTTCCAGTACAAAGTAAATGACGGTCACGGCAATCAAAGGGAAGAAGGCTTCGTATGTGCGGCTGCGAACGATATCGCCCATCTTGGTCAAATCCTGCACAGCGATATAGCCCACGATCGCCGTTGCCTTGATGAGACCCACGATTTCGCCCTGATAGGCGGGCAGCACATGGGGAATGGCCTGGGGCAGAATGATCTTAAAGAAGGTATGGCGGTTGCTGTGGCCCAAGGCGTAGGCCGCTTCATACTGGCCCCGATCGATGGTGCCAACGCCAATCTTAAGCAGGCCAAACACCGCCGCTCCGAAGGTGAGCGTGAAGCCGATCACCGCCACGGCAATGCCGCTGATGGCTACAGAACCAAAGATGATGTAGTACAGAATCATCAGCAGCACCACCATGGGCGTACCAGTTACCAGCCATATGGAGAATCGGGTAACGCTATTGGCAAAGATATTCGCATTCCTGCACAGCATGAATAGCAGGAAGCCCAGAGCTGTTCCGAACAGGATGGAAAGCAGGGTAATCAGCATGGTGTTGCCGACACCCTCCAGGAACAGCTTCCAGCGGTTTTCCCGGAGGAAGGTCTTGTTGAAGCTGGCTTTGATGCTCTCCCAGAAGGATTCTGTCCGGTTGGAATCGGTTGTCGAAGTTACCGCTGGAGTTTCCGCTTTCAGCACCATCATAACGGTACCGCCGGAATAGTTGGAATCGGAGAAATAGACGCTTTCCGCCCGTTCGGCGGTGATGGTAATGCCGGCGCATCCGATGTCGTTCTTTCTGCTCTGTACGGCGGGCAAAATACCGGCAAAGTTCATATCCTCGATTTCCAGCCCATAGCCGCAGGCCTCGCAGAAACGAACGATGATATCGATATCATAGCCCACGATCTCATTATTTTTGATGTAGCTGAAAGGCTCATAGAGGGCCTCCGTGGCCAACCGCAATGTGCCGTTGGGCGCGGGGAAGGATTGATAATCCGGCAGGGTCTTTTCCGCGTCGTTCAGGCTGAACCACCGCCGGTCAATTTCCGCCAGCGTACCGTCCGCCTGAATCTTTTTCAAGTATTCGTTCATCTGATCCCGCAGCTTCGCGCCTTCCTCATTCTTGGCAAACACATAGCCAAATTCAAAGCTGTCCAGATACTCAGGCACATAGGTCAGCTTGTCGTTTTCCTGCATTTGTACCTTAGCTACCGGCTCGTCGGCGGCATAGCTGACGATTTTGCCGGTGATGAGGGCGTTGATCAGGTCGGCCTTATTATTGTAATAGGTCAAGGTGGCTTCCGGCAGCCTCGCGGAAATCATGGCGTCGAAGGATTGGCCGGTTTGCACGCCGATATTCCGGCCGTTCAACTCGTCCAGGGTTTTGTATACGCCCTCAGCAGCGGTGACAGGCGCGGTTTCCGCTTTCAGCACCGCCATCACGGTGCCGCCGGTAAAACTCGGTTCGGAGAACAGCACGCTTTCCGCCCGTTCGGCGGTGATGGTGATGCCGGAGCCGCCGAAATCGCATTTTCCCGTATACACCGAAGGCAGTACGGCGTCGAAGCTCATATCCACGATTTCCAGGCCGTAGCCATAAGCCTCGCAGAAGCGCACGGCGATGTCGATATCATAGCCCACGATCTCATTGTTCATGATATAGGCAAAAGGCTCGTAAAGCGCCTCAGTGGCCATGCGCAGCGTGCCGTTAGGGGCTGGGAAAGCCTTGTAATCCGGCAGCGTTTTTTGCGTGTCGTCCTCGCTGAACCACTTCGTCTCGATCTGCGCCATGGTACCGTCCTGTCTGATCGTTCGCAGATATTCGCTGAACTGATCGCGCAGCTCCTGGCCCGCTTCCGTCTTGGGGAACACATAGGCGAACTCGAAGTTTTCCATATATTCCGGAATATACGTCAATCTTTCATCCTGATGCATCTCCACTTTTACGACAGGCTCATCCACCGTGTAACCATCGATTTTATAGGTCAGCAGGGCGCTGATCAGATCGGCCTTGGTGTTATAGTACGACACCTCCGCGTCGGGCAGCTGTTCAAACACCGCTTTGTCAAAGCTGGTGCCGGTCTGCACGCCGATGCGCTTGCCGTTCAGTTGAGAAAGGGACGTATATTCAGCTGTTGAAGCGCTATTTTGTCCTTGCCCGTC
>JAEEGI010029762.1_pt1 | contig 10300 bp, 4 predicted proteins | sample 8958751 | NCBI WGS metagenome assembly JAEEGI01 (sample SAMN16246545, study PRJNA631951) | gut metagenome | biome: gut microbiome; feature: rumen; material: KS-attached | host: Bos | place: Iran: Karaj | collected 2018-10 | reverse complement strand
CATTTAATAATTTCTCTTTTTTCATATTTACAGTTAAAAATTCTGAAAAACTTATAGAATTATCATTATTAAAATCAATTTCTCCAAAAATTTCATTTGTTCTTTTAATTGCTTCTGCTGTTGGATATATTGTTTCTAAGCATTTAATCAATTCTTCTTTTGATATTTCTCCATCTTTGTTTGCATCAATTTTATCAAATTCATCTTTTAATTTTTTTATTTCTTGATTAATAGAAATTTGATTAGTTAAAAAGGCTAAAGTAGCTTTTTGTAAAGTAACAATAGATTTAAATTTAGTTAAATTTCCAATAATATCATCATTTAAATTAATTTCATCTTGAGTTTTTTCACTATTTGATTTTAACCAATTATTTTCTAAAGCTTGTTCAGCACTTAATCTTTTAGCAGGATTATAATCTAATAACTGTTTAATATATTCAATTGCTTCTTGTGAAATATGTTTAAAATCATTTTTTGGAAAAACTAATTTTGAATTTAAAATTTTATTTTTAATAGCTTCTTCATTATTTCCCATAAAAGGAGGATGTCCACATAACATTGTATATAAAATAATTCCACAAGACCAAACATCAGCTTTTTCATTATAATTATTTTTAAAAACTTCAGGTGCAATATAATATATTGTTCCTAATTCTTGAGTTAATTTATTTTGATGTTTAATTGAAACTGATGTTCCAAAATCAATAATTTTAATAAAAATATCATCTTTTTGTTTTGTTTTTATAAAAACAATATTTTCAGGTTTTAAATCTCTATGAACTATTTTTTTTTTATGTAAATGATTAACAGCAGAAATTAATTGTTTAAATATAATAGCAGCTTTTCTTTCAGAAAAAGATACTTGTTCTTGAATATAATCAAATAAGTCTCCTCCAGAACAATATTCTTCAACCATATAATAATAATTATTATCATAATAGCAATCAAATAATTTAATTATATTAGGATAATCAACAGTTCTTAAAACTGCAATTTCATTTGAAAATGAAGTACTATCAACATGTTTTCTTTTAATTGCTTTAACAGCTCTTAAAAATAATGTAGTTCTTTGTTGTACTTTATATACTGCTCCATATGCTCCTTCACCTAATTTTTCCTTTATTTCATATTCATCAAATAAACTTTTTGTCTTCATTCTAATAAAATTACTCTTATCAAATTTCAATGATGGTTTTTTGTTTTTATTTGGAGATGTTGTTTGAGGAATGCTTTGAGAATTTGATAAAGATGATACATTTAATATTTGCTGATTATTTTCAGTACTCACGTTTATTACACTTCCTGGAACCGCATTATTGCTTTTACATATTATGCAATTATCTACACCCATTATTTATTTTTGTTTTTTAAAAAAAATCAAATATTAACAATATTAATTTTATTTATAAAATATATAATATTCATTTATTAACAGTGATTTTATTATTTTTGTTTATTTTTCTTTTTTTTAATTAAATGTTTAATTCCTGTAAAACTTACAGTTTCTTTTTTTTCATTTTCTATTATTTCATTTTCTAATCTTTCATCAAAAGGGTCTTTTTCATTTAAATCACAAATAAAATTCCATAAATTATCATCTAAGTCATATCCTGGGACAGGAAAAGGAGAAATATATTTCTGATTTTTATTCTCTATTTTTTTATCATTGACATTTAAATTTTCATTATCAATAGTATTTTCAATATTACTTTTATTTTCTTCTTCTTCTTTAATTGAAGAAGATATTATGATATTATTATTAATAACGGAATTTGGGTCAATATTATTTTTTAAATTATCATTAACTTTTTGAATATTAATATCATCGTTAATATTTTTATAATTTAAATTAAAATCATATTTAGGTTCATATATTTGATCTAAAGTAAGTCTAAGAGCATCATCTAACATTCTAGGAATAATAATTTTAATCCAAGGAGAACTTTCTTCTAAACCAGGATTTGTATTTATTTCAATTAAAAAAACATTAAAATCATTATCTAACATAAAATCATATCCAAAAATTTCAAATTGAAAATTTCTATTATTTTTATTTATTTTTTCTTTTCCTGCTCTCATTGTTAAAATTATAATTTCTTTCACTTTTTCCATTAAATTAGTTTTTAAATTATATTTTTTATCAGGATATTTTTCATCAATAAATTTTTGAAATTCATAAAAAGGAACTTCATTTCCTTTTTCAAATTTTTGAAAATTATTATTATGTTTTTGAAAAGAATAATTAGTTATATGTGAAAAAGCATTTTTTGAATTTACATCATAATTAACTGAACAAGTTTTTAAATGTCCTTCTTTAAAAACATATACTCTCATTTTATGAGTTAATAAAACCCAAATTCTTATATCACATTTTCTTTCTTTATATAATAAAGGATTTTCAATATATTTTTGAATAATAATTTTTTTACATAAATATGTTTTTTGTTCTTGTTCAAAATTTTTTTTTTCTATATTTTCATTATTATTATTGTTAATATTCTCTTCATCATTAATATTTTCTTTAATAACTTTAATTTCTAAATCTTCAATATTTTGATTAGTAAAACCATAACCTACGCCTTGTTTAAATTTATCAATTACTTTTTCAATTTGTTCAAAAGAATTTACAATTTTAATGCATTTCCCTCTATTTAAATTTACTGCTTTAACTAACCACATATTTTTTCCTGTTTCATGAGTTTTTGGTATTTCTATTATTGTCTTACTTCCTATTATTTTCTTTTTCTCTTTTTTTCTTTCTATTTTCTCCTTTTCTGTTAATTCATTTAATTGTAATGTTGGAATTATACGATCATTTGGTTTTAACTTTGAAAAATAATCACAATAAAAATTACTATTCTCATTTTCTTCTTTTTCTATATTTTCATTTTCTTCTTTTTTCTTTTTTTTCTTCTTTTTCTTCTTTTTTTCCTTTTTTTCTTCTTTTTCAAATTGTCTTTTTTCAGATTCTTTTATAAAATTTTCATCTTCATAATATTTTCCAATATCATTATAATCAACAATAAATTTATTAGAAATATTAATAAATTTTTTTAAATTATCTTTAGCATATTGATTTTCTTTTTCGAAAATTTTAATATCTTCTTCTTTATCTCTTTTCTTTTCTTTAAATTTATATACAACAGTAAAAGGAACAAATTTAAAAACAGAAATTTTTCTATCTTCACAATATTTCATTAAATTACAAAATAAATTAGCTTTATTAGAAATACAATAATGATTTTCGAAGTGATTAACAATTTGTTTAAAACCAACTTTTGATAAATTATTATAATCAATTCCATAACTTATTTCTTGCCATTTAAAATGAAATAATGTTGTTACTTTTGAAAAAGGTTCTTTCCAATTTGTTCTATGACACATACAATTTTTCACTAAATAAGATGCATTTCCTGGTAAAATTGAATAAAATAAATAATTTTGATTTAACATTTCTTTCTCTTTTTCTTGGTAATTTTTTCTTATTCTTATTATTCTTTCTGTTATTTCTTCTTTTGGAATTTTATTTTTTAAATTTTTATTTGATAATGTATTTAATTTCTCTTCTTTTTCTTTCTTTATATTACGAGTTTTATTATCAACTGAATTTCCTCTTATTAAACTTTGTAATTTTTCAGATATTTCATTATCAAAAATTAATAGTTTATTATTATTCATATATAAAGTTTTATTTTTAGGGGAAAATTCATTATAATTTGATGAACTCATTAAAGATACATCTTTTAAATTTGTTTTAGTTGTATTTGGTTTGTTTTTACTAAATGAATTTGTAATTTGTAAAGTATTAATTCTCTGAAGTTTATTTTTTTCATTTTTTATGTTATTATAAAAAGTTTTTATTTTATTTTGACATATATTATTTGATTGAATTATATTATTATTCTTTTGTTCTTCATTTATTTTATTAAACATAGGTTTTTTATTTAAATTATGTAAACCAACATTTCCAACTTCTTCAATTGTATTTAAATCAGAAAAATATTTTCTATTTGTAGAATTTGAATATATATTATTTCTATTTGATTCTGCTGTTGAAGAACGTTTAATTTCTAAAGTTACATTTAATAATTTATTCATTTTATCATCCATATTATTATTATTATTTTTATCCTCATTTTCAATATGATGATTATTTATTGTATTTTTTTTTACATTTTTTGTTTTGTTTCGAGCTCTTATTTTGTAATTCTTTGAAGGTAATTGTCTATTTTTTTGAGAGGTGAAAGGCCTTGGTTCTTCTACTAATCCTTTATTAACTTTTAATGGAACAATTTCTATAAATTTTCCTAATGTTATTCCATCTGGTTCATTATAATTTTTTATCATCTTTCCCATTCTATCAAAATATGAATTACTAGTAATAGAACTTAATTGATAAATTAAATCAAGGTTTTTATTCATATTTAAAAAAATAAGTTTTTAATAATTCAATATAAAAGAAATAAAAAATAAATTTGATTTATAAATAAATAAATAAATAAATTCCTTAAAAATCTTTTACTATAATATATATAAATAATAAATAAAAGTATAACGATTTATAAATTAAAAAATGGGAAATTCTGCATTAAAATCAAAATCAAAGAAACCAGGAGTATCATTTGGATTAACATCAAATTTAAGTAAAAAAGAGTTAACAAGTCATTCAAGTGCATTAAAATTAGGAAAAAGAAATTCAAAATCAATGACAAAAATAAACTCAACTAATTCAATGGGAAGTAAAAAGCTTCTTCCTCCTTCACCAACAAATTCATCTTATGAAAATTTAAATATAAATAAATTAAAAGTTCAAACAAATTTAAAAAATGAAAAAGAAGATTCTCAAATAATATTTAATTCTTTAAAAAATCATCATTTATTTCATTATGTTGAGAATGAAAATATTAAAAAATTAATGAATAAATTAATTAAATGTGAAGCAGAGAAAAATATTACAATTTATGAAAAAGATGTAAATGAAGGAGAATATTTTTTTATTCTTACTAAAGGAAAAATGCATTATAATGCAAGTATTTCAGAAAAAATTAAAGAATTTCAAGATTTGAGTGTTAATCCAGGAAATTGTTTTGGTGATTATGAAATTGTGAATGATATAAGTAGATTATGTGATGTTATCACTGATGAAAAATCTACTTTTTATGCTTTGAAAAAAAATGATTTAATGGAAGTTTTAAAAAATGTTAGAAAAAAAAATATTAATAAAATCACTAAATTTGTTGAAGAAAATTACCCATTTTTAAATTCATTTCCTGAAGCAAAGAAATTTTTAATTAATGATTCAATTACTATTTATAATTATAAAAAAGCAAGTTCTTTAGTTTCATGTCCATTTGATGAAATGATTAATAATAATATTTTTTTGATTGTTAATGGAGAAGTTGATACAATTTATAAACATGAAGCTGCAAAATGTTTAAGAAAAGGAGATATAATAGGACATAGAGAATTAATATTAAATGATAATTATTTAAGAAATATTTATTTATCTACTAAATCTGATGATGTTGAGCTATATTCTATCTCTTATAATAGTATCATCTCCTTTTTAAAAGAAGGTTTTTTTGTCAATGATGTTACTTTTTTTGTTTTTTGTTTGTGTTGGAAAAAATCAGAATTTTTATTTGATATTGATGTTAACACTTTATATAAAATATTTCCTAATTTTAAAATCGAAAGTTATGGTCCAAATGATATTATATTCAAAAAAGGTGAATGCTTATCAGAACAAAATATAATAATATTAGAAGGTAATATTTTTTTAAGGGGTCAAGAAAATTATGAAGCAGTTAGAAATGAAATATTATATGAAAAAGAATTAGTTTTTAATGCAAATACTGTTTTACTTGTCAATGATTTAATTGCATATCCTGAAGCTCTTTTATTAACATGTCCAAGAGAAAAAATTAGAAGTACATTAGGAGGAAAATGTTTAAGTGAAATTGTAAGTTCAAATTCAAAAAAGAAAGCCCTTCAATTAATTGTTGTTGATTTATTGAAAAAAGTTAATTGTTTCAATTATTCAAAAATAAAAGTAAAAGAATTAGAAGAATATTTATCTTTAGAAAAATATGAAAGTAAAGTCCCAATAATAAACCAAGGTTCAAAAGATTTGAGTAAAATATATATGATAAAAAGTGGATATGTTGATATATATATCAATCATAACTATATTAGAACTTTATCAATGGGTAGTCCTTTTGGTTTTAAGTCTATATTATCAGGAAGTAAAGCTAGAACTGCTTCTGTTATTGCTAATTCTCCTGTTGAAGTTTATTCTATTGATTTTAAGGCTTTTGATAAATATGTTTTAAAAGAAAATCCAACTATTATATCTTTCTTAAAAAATAAAATAAATCTAGAAGACGATTCTATTGAATTAGAAGATTTAGAAAATATTAGATTATTAGGTAAAGGAAGTTTTGGTTTTGTTTGTTTAGTTCGTTCAAAAAAAACAAAAGCATTATATGCAATTAAATCAATTCCCTTGAAAAAAATAATGGAATTAGATATGTATGAAGGTATAACAAATGAAAAAAATGCATTAAGAATGTTAGATCATAATTTCATATTAAAGCAAGTAAAAACATTGAAAAATTCTCAAAACATATTTTTTCTAAATGAATATATAAAGGGTAAAACTTTGAATAAAATAATAAAAGAAATTGGAATGTTAAATAAATCTCAAGCTCAATTTTATGCAGGATCAATATTATTAGCAATAGAATATATGCATTCAAACAATTTAATTCACAGAGATATAAAGCCAGAAAATATTATGGTAGGAGAGACAGGATACATAAAATTAATAGATTTTGGAACTGTTAAAGAAACAATTTCTTCAGATGGAACAACACATACAACAATAGGAACTCCTCATTATATGGCACCTGAAGTTATTAGAGGTGATTCTTATAATAGAAATGTTGATTATTGGTCTATTGGAGTATGTATTTATGAATTTATTTGTGGAAGAACTCCTTTTGCTCCTGATGTTAAAGATCCTGTTGAAATTTATAAAGCCGTTCAAAATGATAAAGTCACTTTTCCTAATTTTGTCAAAGATAAAGATTTTATTAGTTTAATTAATTCTATGTTAGAAAAAGATATAAGTAAAAGAAAATTCGGAATTGAAATTAAAGATATGAATTGGTTTAGTGATTTCGATTTTAATAGTTTATATGAAATGAATACTCAAGTTCCTACAAAACCTATAATGAGTGATAGTGAGGATAAAGTAAGTAAATCTGATTATTTGTCAGAGTTGAAAAATTTATATAATAAATATTCTAAAGTTAAAGAAAAAGAAAAAGAAAAAGCTATATTAACTGATGCCCAAAAACAAAAAGGTGAAGAATGGTTAAAAAATTTTTAAACAATTTGATTGTTATAATATTATTAGACTTAGAGAATGTATTATGTTCTTTAATGATATTATTTATAAATAAGAAAAAAGTTACTTAATTTTAATAATTTAATATTTATTTTTAAATGTGTTATATAAATTTATATTCAAAAACATATTTAATAATTATGAGTATAAAAAAATAATTAAAAATTTAATGAAACTGGGAAATGTGTCACAATCAATAGTTCCAGTGCCAAATTTTTTTTTAGATAAATCTGAAAAGAATTTAGAAACTTTTAAAATTAGTAATAAAAAATCAAGTTACTATCGTGATAGAGATTTATTTCAAAAAATAAATGATTTAAATTTAAATCACAATCAACGTTCATCAAAAAGAAAATCAGAAGAAGAAAACAAAGAAAAATACATTCCAATTTATAACAGAACATTTTACCCAAATAATGCAAATTTAAAAAACACATATTTTCCAAATATAATAGATTCTTCAAAAACAAAAACAATATATCCTGAAAGTGGTTATCAACAATTTGTAGATTACAAAAACAAAACAAATTACAATAAATTTTTTAATCCAGATTTAAGAGAACAAATAATGCATGATACAAAGAATTTAATTGATAGAATAAATGCAAATTACCAAATAAATAAATGGGATGATTTTGATCATAGAACAACATTTAATAGATTTTATCAAACTGCATATTCACCAATAACTGATGTTATTAATACTGATGGAGATATTAAAGAAGAATTTAGTAATACTTTAAGAGATAAAGCTATTTCTCTCAAAACTATTAATTCTAGAACAAAAAGTGCTTTAAATAATTTAATGGATAAAAAGCAAATGAAAGAAGAATTAGAAAAAAAAATAAAAATTGAATTATCGAATAAAAGTAAAGAACAATTTCTTGATGAGATGTTAGAAACTAATAAAACAAATTTACTTAATTTACAATATAATAATGATGAACCTTTTGAATATAATATAAAAGATAAGAAATTTATAAAAGATAATGAATATATAACAAAAGGAATTAATAAAACAGAATTATATAAAGATTTTCCATCAAAAACAAGAATGGAATATGATAAAAAACTGATTAATCCAAGAAAGAAATTAAATAAAATGATTAATGAAAATTTATTAGTTCAAAAAGGAAAATATAATTATAATGAAAGAGAATTATATAATTGCCAAAATGAAATGTGGATAAGACCTTTACATAAAGATGCTTATTTTGTTTCAAAATAAAAGAACAAGAAAAAAACAAAAAAAATAAATAAAATCAATCTTTTTTAAAATTTAAAAAAAATATATTAAAATTAAATAACATTAAATATATTTTTTATATTAAAAAAAAAAAATAGCCTTTATTCTCCTAACCTTAATTTTTTAGGGGCTTTATTTTGATTTTTTTTATCACCTTGATTGGCTTTATAAATATTATCCAATAATTCTTCAGCAACTTTTTCAGAATATTTTTTTAAATCTTCTAATCTAAAATCATCTTTATGTTCAGTTTTAATTTTTTCCATAGTTTTAATTTTTCCCATATCCATATTAGCAAAAGCCATTTTCATATTTTCATTAACTTGTTGTGGATTTGAAGTAGGTTTAGGTTCATTAAAATCTAAATTTTCATCTGCATTAAAATTATATTCATATTCTAAAACTTTTTGATTAAATTTTAATTTTTTTTCTATTAAAGCTAAAATTCTTAAAACATTATTTTCTTCTACTCCATCTTTAAAATCTAATTCTTCTTCTTCTGTTAATTTCTTATCACAATTTAAAGTTTTAAAAAGAGAAGAAATATTAGTTTTAATTTGTTTAAACTGTTCACAATGATATTTATATTCATTTTCATATTGTTCTTGCTTTTGAAGTAATTTCTGTGTTTTTGTTTTTAATTCACTAATTAATGTATATTTCTCAATTCCTTGTTGACTATTTTTATCTTTTTTAAATGAATTTATTTCTTGTTCAATATCTTTTATTTCAGCATCTAATTGTTTTGCTTCTGAACTTATTCTAGATATAGTTTGAAATAAATCATAATTTTTTTGTACATTCTTTTTAAATTGTTCACAGAATTGACCTACATCTTCTTGTTCTGTAAATTCTGCTAATTTCTCAAATTTATATTTTAAATTTTGATGTCTGTCATTTAAATTTTCTTGTTGTTGTTCATATTGTTCTGATTTTATTTTTTTTTGAAAATTTTTAGCAAGAATATTATTCTCATCATTATCTTTACTATCTTTTTTCTCTTGAGTTTTTTTCCTTGAATTTCTTATATTTAAATCATTTGCAATTCCACTTAAAATATTTGTATATTCAGTTTCTTTTTTTATCATTTGTGCTTTTAAATTTTCAAAATTTTCTTGATTCATATCTCTTTGTTCATAATTATCATATGCATCTTCTAAATTCTTTGATATTTCCTTTCTTACTTTTTCTAATTCTTTCTCTAATTTTTTATATATATTTTCAAAGAAATATCTTTCTTTTCTTAATTTATCAATTTCAGCTCTTAATTTCTTATCATATTCAATTGAATCATTAAATTTTTGATTAGCTTTATCTAATCTATTTTCTAATATTCTAATGTGTTTCTGATATCTTTCTTGTAAAGCTTGTGTTGCATTCAATCCTCCCATTTCACTTTTAATTGTTAAAAAATCATTATGAATTTCAGCTATTTTATCATCATATGATTTTTTTTCTTCCACTTCTTGTAAAATCTTATTTTTTAATGTTTCTACTTTCGAATCTGATTGATTCACATGTGAACTTATTTGTTGTTTATCTTCTAATTTCTGCTTTTCTACCATTAATTTAGCTATTTTTTCCTGAAGCAAATCTATTGTTTTCTTTTCCTTTTTTATTTGAGAATGTATTTGTTTACTTAT
>JAEEGI010029755.1_pt1 | contig 10301 bp, 7 predicted proteins | sample 8958751 | NCBI WGS metagenome assembly JAEEGI01 (sample SAMN16246545, study PRJNA631951) | gut metagenome | biome: gut microbiome; feature: rumen; material: KS-attached | host: Bos | place: Iran: Karaj | collected 2018-10 | reverse complement strand
GATTATCTTTGTGTAATCCAGTCCAAAAACGCAATGGAACCCATCATCCAATTCAGCGGCGCAGACATCCTGGGCGGGGACAGCGTCGTCATCTACGGCCTCGACATGGCCGTCTTCCCGGGCGATTTCGTATACATCGTCGGCAAGGTCGGCTCGGGCAAGACCTCCATCATCCGGACGATGACGGCGGAAAACCGGCTCAGAAACGGCGAGGGCTCCGTCTGCGGATTCAACCTCCGCACCCTGCGTGCAAAAGACATACCGATGCTCCGGCGCCGCCTGGGCGTCGTTTTCCAGGATTTCCAGCTGCTGATGGACCGTTCCGTGGAAGCGAACCTCGAGTTCGTCCTCCGCGCCACCGGCTGGAAGGACCGGAACGCCGTAGACACCCGCATCAACGAGGTGCTCGAAGACGTGGGCATGGAAACCAAGGCCCACAAGATGCCGCACCAGCTCTCCGGCGGCGAACAGCAGCGCATCGCCATCGCCCGCGCCCTGCTGAACCGCCCGCAGGCCATCCTCGCCGACGAGCCCACCGGCAACCTGGACGGTGAAACCGCCGAGGGCATCCTGAAACTGCTCCGCAAGCTGAACGAGGAGGGCACGGCCATCATCATGGTCACCCACAACCGCTCCATCTTCGAGCGCTTCCCCGGCCGCGTCTTCTCCTGCGCCGACGAACGCTGCACGGAAATCATCGAGGACGACACCTTCGAACTGGATCTCACGATATGACGCGGAAAGAACGTTTCGCCGCCGTCGTAGGCTGGTTCGAGCAGAATGTCCCCATCGCCGAAACCGAGCTCCATTACGGCAACCCCTACGAACTGCTCGTGGCCGTCATCCTGTCGGCCCAGTGCACCGACCGCCGGGTGAACATCGTCACCCCTCCCCTGTACGAACGCTTCCCCGCCCCCGCCGACCTGGCATCCGCCACCTTCGACGAGGTATATCCCTATGTGAAAAGCGTTTCCTACCCGAACTCCAAAGCGGCGCACCTCATCGCCATGGCGCAGAAGCTCCTGGCCGATTTCGGCGGTGAAGTTCCTTCGGACATCGACGCGCTCATGACGCTCCCGGGCGTGGGCCGCAAAACGGCGAACGTCATCGCCTCCGTGGTATACGACAAGCCCGTCATCGCCGTGGACACGCACGTCTTCCGCGTCTCCCACCGGCTGGGCCTTTCAAACGGAAAGACGCCCCTGGATGTCGAACGCGACCTGGAGCGTCACATCCCCGAGCACCTTCGCGCCCGCTCCCACCATTGGCTCATCCTCCACGGCCGCTACACCTGCACCGCCCGCAATCCCAAATGCGCCGGCTGCGGGCTGGCGCCCTGGTGCACGCACTTCGCCCTGGAACAAGCCGGCAAGGCAGCCTCGGACAGACCCCGACAGGCGGTCAAGCGGGACGCTTCCGCAGCAGAAGGAACACGATAGCGAAGGCGAGGCCCAGGACGAAGGCAGGGACGGAGGCTTCGGCGCCGAAGGGGCCGCCGGTAAGCCACTCCGGACCTTCGATGGCGGCTTTCAGGAGGGAACGCGTCTCATTGCCGGAGACGGCGAAACCGAAAACCGGGCCCTGGAAGAAATTCCACGACCAATGGATGCCGATGGGGACCCACAGGTTGCCGGCCCATTTGTACGCCGCGCCGAGCAGCAGGCCCGCCTCGACGGCGATGGCGACGGAAGACCAGACCGTAGCGTTCTCGTTGGTGATGTGCACGAATCCGAAAATCAGCGCGGAGACGACGAGCGCGGCCGGAGTGCCCCAGCGCTCGTCAATCATCCGGAACACGATGCCGCGGAACAGGACCTCCTCCCCGACGGCGACGACCAGGAAAAGGAACAGGGCTCTCGCCAGCGCATTCCAGTCGTTCCCGATCCCGGCGACCTTGTAGCAGCCGCACAGCGCGATACAACCCGTCACGAGCACGAAAAAGAGCAGGCCGATGCCGAAGCCGACACCCGTATCAGGGGCCAGGCGCCGTACCGGCAAGTCCCGCGCCGCCGTTTTTTCGGTCCATTTCCACCACCGGGCATAGAGCAGCAGGCCCAGGGCCGACGCCGCCACGCACAGGAAGGCCAGGAGCCACAAAGGCATCCCGAACTCCTCGTCCAATGCCGTGGGAATGGAGATGATGGCGTATGAAATCATGAACAGGAGGAAGCCGGCGGCAAACATGAGCAGCCACTTCCACCAGACCAGTTTGTTTTCTTCCATGACTATCTGTTTTTCAAAATGGCGGAGACCGTGTCCAGCAGGCGGACGGTCAATGCGTAATGGGCGCTCAGAACATCATACACACCATCCTCGGAAAGGACGCCGCGTTTGAGGTCCGCGGGCAGCCGGCCGGCCTCGTCGGCCTCGAAATCCTCCCGCCAGGACTCCCCTTCGTAATAGGCGGACAATTCCTGCACGTCCGTCTGGATGTCATCGAAGGCGTCCAGCGCCTCCTCCAGGTTCCCCAGGACGGGGCTCACCCGGTCCAGCAGCGACTCGAAATACTGAATTCTCTCAATCTGCTCCATATTGTTTTCTTGTTACAATCAGATAATTCCCCGCTCCGTCCGCCGCGTCGACGCGGACACCGAACAGGTGGATGTCCCCGCCCGAGGCGCAACCGATCTTCTTCCGCAGCAACTCCGAACTCATGGGCACGTTCCGCGCCGTCACCTCGGCCTGCGGCCACCGTCTCCCCGCCTCCTTCATCGACCGGTTGTTCAAAGGCAGCACCTCCAGGATATCGAACACCTTCCCGAAGGGCCTCAGTTCCTCCGGAACCGACTCCCCCGCATACAGATGCGTATGGATTCCCAGCTTGGCCAGTCCGAACCGGGAACAGGGCAGGTTGAACGCTCCGGCTTTCAGGAGAGCTTTCCCGGGCTCGAAGAGACAGATTTCTCCACTCCGCTCCGCTCCGGTCGGAATGGCAAGGGAGGGACCGTCATTCCCGGCCTGACCGGGAATCTCCATCACGGCGCCGCCCTCGACCACATAGGTCGCTGGGGTTCCGGTCCGGTCCCGGTCCAGCAGGAACAGGAGTTCCTTGCACTCCCCTCCCGAAGCCACGACATGGACCTCCTTCACGTGCGCTCCCAACCGTTTGCAGGCCATCGTAATATCGGCCATCGGCGACAGTTTCAGCAACACGTACCGGCCCGCCTCGAACAGTTCCGGCAGCAGGCCAAGCACGTCCGGCCGGCACTCCTCGATAAGGAACACCTTCCGCCCGTCCTCGGCCCGCCGCGCCGGATCCAGAAAGATGACATCGGGACGGAAACCGTCCAAGACCTCCGCCACCTTCCCCGGCTCCGCCCGGCAGTTCCGGAACCGCACGTTATCCACCACCAACTCCCTGAAATTCAGTTCCGTAGCCCGCACCAATTCAACCTGCATCTCATTGTACAGCACCTCCTCCGCCACCCGCGAAAACGCCCACGCGTCCACGCCCATTCCCCCAGTCAAATCGGCCACTCTCAGGCGGGAGGGTGTACCACCACCGGAAACCTGCGGCCACCCCTCCCGCCGTAAACCAGAGACAAGCAATGCCTTATATCGTGCAGTCTCTGACGAACTGCACTGTTCTCCGGACAACCGGGATGGATAGACCAACGAGGGAACGGCATACCACTCGGGTACTTTGTTCTTGAGCTTCCGGCGCACTTCCAGGGTGGTCACGGCCAGGTCCACGTCGATATCGGGATACTGCTCCCGCAGTTTGTCGCGGGAGAGGAGAAGGCGGACGGGGTCGTCCTCCTCATGACGCAGTATGAAATCGACAAAAGACATTTTCATTGCAAAAATAGGCATTATTCGTTATATTTGTACGATACGAGACATAACACTAAACACCGATACTCATATGAAAGATTACAAGGAAGTGGTCAAGAACTGGCTCGAAGGGAACTTCGACGCCGAGACCAAGGCAGAAATCAAGAAACTGCAGGAAACCGACCCCGTGGGCCTCGAGGATGCATTCTACCGCAACCTGGAATTCGGCACCGGCGGCCTCCGCGGCATCATGGGCGTGGGCACGAACCGGATGAACAAGTACACCGTGGGCATGGCCACCCAGGGCCTCGCGAACTACATCAAGGAGCATGTGGACGGCGCCGCCAGCGTGTGCATCGCCCACGACAGCCGCAACAACTCCCGCCTCTTCGCGGAAATCTCGGCCGACGTACTCTCCAACAACGGCATCCACGTCTTCCTGTTCGAAGACCTCCGCCCCACCCCGGAACTGAGCTACTCCATCCGCCTCAAGGGCGCGACCGCCGGCATCATGGTCACCGCCAGCCACAACCCCAAGGAATACAACGGTTACAAAGTCTTCTGGAGCGACGGCGGCCAGATCACGGCGCCCGTGGACAAGGACATCGTCGCTGAGGTCGCCAAAATCGAGGACCCCGCCGACGTGCGCTTCCAACCCGTGGAGGGCGTCACCCCCGGCGGCATCGAGATGATGGGGGCCGAGGTCGATGAGTGCTACCTCAAGGACCAGCTCTCCCTCATGCTCTCCCCCGAGTCCGTCGCCCGTCATGCGGACCTGAAGATCGTGTACACCCCGCTGCACGGCTGCGGCGTCAAGCTCATGCCGGAGGCTCTCTCCCGCATCGGCTTCAAGAACGTCATCCACGTTCCCGAGCAGGACGTGAGCGACGGCAACTTCCCCACCGTGGTCTCCCCGAACCCGGAGGAGCCCGCCGCCATGAAGATGGCCCTGGAGAAGGCCGATGAAACCGGCGCGGACCTCGTTCTCGCCACCGACCCGGACGCCGACCGCCTGGGCATCGCCGTCCGCAACGACGAAGGGAAGATGGTCCAGCTCACCGGCAACCAGACCTGGAGCTTCCTCACCTACTACATCCTCACCCGCTGGCAGGAGCTCGGAAAGCTGGACGGCAGACAGTACTGCGTCAAGACCATCGTCACATCCGAACTGCTCGCCGCCATCTGCGAGCACTTCGGCGTGAAGTGCTACAACGTCCTCACCGGCTTCAAGTACATCGCCGAAATCCAGAAGCAGCAGGAAGGCAAGGCCGCGTTCATCTGCGGCGGCGAAGAGTCCTACGGCTTCAACCTCGGCTCCTTCGTGCGCGACAAGTGCGCGCAGGTCGCCGGCTGCGCCGTGGCCGAGTGCGCCGCCTGGGCCGCCGACCAGGGCATGACCCTGTGGCAGCTCCTCCAGAAGGTGTACAAGGAATACGGCCTGTACGTGGAAAAGATGGTGTACATCGTCCGCAAGGGCAAGTCCGGCGCCGAGGAAATCCAGAAGATCATGGCCGACTACCGCGCCTGCCCGCCGAAGGAGATCGCCGGCAGCCCGCTCGCCAAGGTCATCGACTACAACAAGCCCGAAGAGACCGGCCTCCCGAAATCCAACGTCCTCCAGTTCTTCAACGAGGCCGGTGACGTCGTGTCCGTCCGCCCGTCCGGCACCGAACCCAAGATCAAGTTCTACTTCGGCGCCCGCGGCGACGACGCCCCCGCCAAGATCGAACAGCTCAAGGCGCAGTTCATCTCATAAAATGAAAACCTGGATATTCACCTTCGCAGCGGCCGCCCTCCTGGCGGCCGGCTGCGCTTCCGCCCCCCGGTATGACGATCCCGACACCCGGGCCGCATCGGATCTGGCGCACCGGCTCCTCGGCAAGACCGCGGACAAGATTGTATTCCGTATCGCCGAGTCGGAATCCGGCGATGTCTTCCGTCTCGCCTCCGAAGGCTCCCGCATCGTCATCAGCGGCAACAACGCCAATTCGATGGCCGTGGGCCTGAACCACTACCTGAAGTATTACTGCCATGTGAACGTGGGCTGGTTCGCCGCGGACAAGTTCCAGATGCCCGCCCGTCTTCCGAAAGTGGACGCTCCGGTGGAGATCAAGGCCCGCGTCGAAGACCGGTTCTTCCTCAACTACTGCACCTTCGGCTATACGATGCCGTGGTGGCAGTGGGGCGAGTGGGAGCATTTCATCGACTGGATGGCCCTGCAGGGCATCAACCTGCCGCTGGCCATCACCGGCCAGGAGGCCATCTGGTACAGGATCTGGACGGAGATGGGCCTGACCGACGAGGAAGTCCGGACCTACTTCACCGGCCCGGCGCACCTCCCCTGGCACCGGATGCTGAACATCGACCACTGGGGCAGCCCGCTGCCGATGTCCTGGCTGGACGGCCAGGCGGAGCTCCAGAAGAAGATCGTCGCCCGGGAGCGGGAGCTGAACATGAAGCCCGTGCTGCCCGCCTTCGCCGGCCACGTACCGCCGGAGCTGAACCGGATTCATCCGGAGGCGCAGATCGAACGGATGAGCGACTGGGCGGGATTCGACCTGGAAGACTATCCGTACTTCCTGGATCCGATGGACCCGCTGTTCCCGGAGATCCAGAAGAAGTTCGTGGAAAAAGAGACCGAAATCTACGGCACCGACCACATCTACGGCATCGACCTCTTCAACGAGATGATTCCGAAGAGCTGGGAGCCGGACTATCTCTCCCGCGTGAGCCGCCAGTGCTACGAATCCCTCGCCGCCGTCGATCCGGACGCCGTCTGGCTGCAGATGACCTGGCTGTTCTGGAATGAACGGAAGTACTGGACGCAGGACAAGATCCAGCCGTACATCACTTCGTACCCGGCCGGGAAGTCCCTCCTGCTGGACTACTACTGCGAGCGGCAGGAAGTCTGGCGTCAGACGCAGAGCTATTACGGCGTCCCGTTCATCTGGTGCTATCTGGGCAACTTCGGCGGAAACACCTACCTCGCCGGCAACTTCGCCGACATCGCCGGACGCATCGAAGGCACCTTCGCGGAGGCGGGCCCCAATTTCAAGGGCCTCGGCTCCACCCTCGAGGGCTTCGACTGCAACCCGTTCATGTACCAGTTCATCTTCGAGAAGGCCTGGGACTCCCCGCGCCATCAGGACCTCGCCGCCTACGGGGACGCTCTCGCCGACGCCCGCGTGGGCAAGGTCAGCGAAGCGGGACGGGAAGCCTGGAAGATCCTGCTCAATGACATCTACGTGGACCGCTCCGTCCCCGGCCACAGTCCCATCCTGAACCTGCGGCCGTCCTTCGGACGCTCCTCCTCCTACCACTCCAGCGTCAAGTTCACCTACGAGAACGAAAAGCTCCTGGAAGTCGTCAAAAAGCTTCTGGAGGCCGACGGACAGGGCGGCGCCTGGGAGTTCGACATCGTGAACCTCACCCGCCAGTATCTGTCCAACCGCTTCGAGACCGTCTTCGCCGATTACAAGAAGGCCTATGAGGCCCGTGACCGCGAAGCGATGGCGGCGAAGCAGGCGGACCTGCTGGCCACTTTCGACAACCTGGAGGAGCTCCTGTCCACGAACTCGTATTTCCTCGTGGGCAAGTGGATCGCCGACGCCCGCTCCTGGGGCGCCACCCCGGAGGAGGCCGACTACTACGAATCCAACGCCCGAAACCTCCTCACCACCTGGGGCGACCGCGGCAACATCCTCACGGACTATGCCGACCGCACCTGGGCCGGCCTGGTCAGCACCTACTACAAGGGCCGCTGGGAGATGTTCTTCCGGGCGGTGAACGCCGCCCTGGACGCCGGCGCCGAGTTTGACGAGGAGGCGCTCAAGGAGCAGCTCATGGACTTCGAGAAGGCTTGGTGGGCCGAGCGCCCGGGCACCTTCGACAAAACGCCGCACGGCGACCCGAAGGCCGCCGTGGAAAAGGTGCTGGCAGGATTGTAGACCCTACATCCGGTCCGGAAGCGCAATCCCCAGGATGCCCATGGCGCTGCGGAGCGTCCGGGCCATCACGGAAATCAGCTCCAGCCGGAACTTCAGGACACCCTGGTTCTCCTCGCGGAGAATCGGGGTTTCGTGATAATACTGGTTGAACTCCTTCGCCAGGTCATAGGCGTAGTTCGCGATGACGGCGGGGCTGAGGGCCGCGCCGGCCTCGGCGACCTTGGCCGGGAAGGTGCCCAGCAGCTTGATCAGCCGGATTTCCTTCGCGGAAGGGACCAGGGAGGTGGTGATGTCGGCGGGGCCGAACCCCACCGTGGCCTTCCGGAGAATCGAACAGATGCGGGCGTGCGTGTACTGGATGAAGGGGCCGGTGTTGCCGTTGAAGTCGATGGACTCCTTCGGGTTGAAGAGCATCGTCTTCTTGGGGTCGACCTTGATGATGAAGTACTTGAGGGCGCCGAGGCCGATGATGTGGTACAGGCGCTCCTTCTCCTCCTCCGTCAGGTCGGCGAGTTTGCCGCTTTCCTCGGAGGTCTTCTTCGCCTCTTCGTACATGCTCTGGATGAGGTCGTCGGCGTCGACGACGGTTCCTTCGCGGGACTTCATCTTGCCTTCCGGGAGCTCCACCATGCCGTAGGAGAGATGGAAGATCTGGTCCGCCCAGGCGAAGCCGAGCTTCTTGAGGATGAGCTTCAGGACCTGGAAATGGTAGTCCTGCTCGTTGCCCACGACATACACATGGGAATCGAGGTCGTACCTGGAGAAACGGCGCTCGGCGGTGCCGAGGTCCTGGGTGATGTACACCGAGGTGCCGTCGCCGCGAAGGACGAGCTTGCGGTCCAGGCCGTCGGCCGTGAGGTCGCACCACACGGAGCCGTCGGCTTCACGCACGAACACGCCTTCGTCCAGACCCTTCTGCACGAGTTCCTTGCCCAGCAGATAGGTCTCGGATTCGTGGTCCACCTGGTCGAAGGTGATGCCGAGAGCGGCATATGTCTCGTCGAAACCGGCGTACACCCATCCGTTCATCATGGACCAGAGGGCGCGGACTTCCGGATCCTCCTTTTCCCACTTGACGAGCATCTCATGGGCCTCCTTCAGGGAAGGCGCGGCCTTCTTGGCCTCGTCCTCGGACATGCCCTGCGCCATCAGTTCCTTGACCTCGGCCTTGTACATCTTGTCGAAGGCCACGTAGCAGTCGCCCACGAGGTGGTCGCCCTTGATGCCGGTGGATTCCGGGGTCTTTCCCTGGAACTCCTTCTGCCAGGCCAGCATGGACTTGCAGATGTGGACGCCGCGGTCATTGACGATCGTGGACTTGATGACCTCGTTTCCGCAGGCCTTCAGCAGGCGGGAGACGCTGTCACCGAGGAGGTTGTTGCGGATATGGCCCAGATGGAGGGGCTTGTTCGTATTGGGCGAGGAAAACTCGACCATGATGCGCTTTCCGGTGGGGGCGAGCTGGCCGAAAGCCTCGTCCGCGGCGATCTCGGCGAAGGTTTCGTCCCAGTAGACGGCGGAGAAGGAAAGGTTCAGGAAACCCTTCACGGAGTTGAAGGCAGCGATCTCGGGGACGTTGTCCACGAGCCAGCGGCCGATGGCGTTCCCCGTCACGTCGGGGGCGCTGTGGGTGATCTTCAGGAGGGGGAAGGTGACGAGGGTGTAATCGCCCTCGAATTCCTTCCGGGTCACGGCGACCTGGAGGCTTTCAGCCTGGACATCCGCCCCGTACAGGGCTTTGATGGCTTCGGCGGCCTTGTTCTGGATGAATCTTTCCGGGGCCATTATCCGAGGTATCCTTTGAGTAGTTTGCTCCGGGACGGGCTCTTGAGGCGGCGGATGGCCTTCTCTTTGATCTGGCGGACGCGCTCACGGGTGAGGCCGAAACGCTCGCCGATCTCTTCGAGGGTCATCTCCTGGCAGCCGATGCCGAAGAAAGACTTGACGATTTCGCGCTCGCGGTCCGTCAGGGTGGACAGGGCGCGCTCAATCTCGGTGTTCAGGGACTCGTTCACGAGGCCGCGGTCGGCCATCGGGGAGTCGTCGTTGGGCAGGACGTCCAGCAGGCTGTTGTCCTCACCCTCCACGAACGGAGCGTCCACGGAGACGTGGCGGCCGCTCACGCGGAGCGTATCGGAAATCTTGTCCTTCGGGACATCGATCATTTCGGACAGTTCCTCATTGGAAGGCTGGCGCTCATTCTCCTGCTCGAACTTGGAGAGGGCCTTGTTGATCTTGTTCAGGGAACCCACCTGGTTCAGCGGCAGACGCACGATGCGGCTCTGCTCGGCGAGGGCCTGGAGGATGCTCTGGCGGATCCACCAGACGGCGTAGGAGATGAACTTGAAGCCGCGGGTCTCGTCAAATTTCTCGGCGGCCTTGATCAGACCGAGGTTGCCCTCGTTGATCAGGTCCGGAAGGCTGAGTCCCTGGTTCTGGTACTGCTTCGCGACGGACACCACGAAACGGAGGTTCGCACGGGTGAGTTTCTCCAGGGCGACGGGGTCTCCCTTGCGGATGCGCTGGGCGAGTTCCACTTCCTCTTCCGGGGTCACCAACTCTTCCCTGCCGATCTCCTGG
>JAEEGI010029754.1_pt1 | contig 10302 bp, 6 predicted proteins | sample 8958751 | NCBI WGS metagenome assembly JAEEGI01 (sample SAMN16246545, study PRJNA631951) | gut metagenome | biome: gut microbiome; feature: rumen; material: KS-attached | host: Bos | place: Iran: Karaj | collected 2018-10 | reverse complement strand
CACCCAGATCGTCTACGCGACTGGCTGAGCCACCCGAAAGCCAACGGCTATCAGGCACTCCACGTCACACTGATGTCAAAACAGGGCCGGTGGATAGAAGTGCAAATACGTTCTGACCGCATGGACGAGATTGCAGAACAAGGATTCGCAGCCCACTGGAAATACAAAGATGGTGTCGACAAGGAATATACGGAGGACGAAAACGAGACTGAGCTGAATGAGTGGCTTGGTACTATCAAGGAAATCCTCGATGACCCACAGCCAGACGCCATGGACTTCCTCGACACCATCAAGCTGAACCTCTTTGCTAGTGAGATCTTCGTATTTACCCCAAAGGGCGAGATACGCACCCTACCAGCAGACTGCACGGCTCTCGACTTTGCATTCTCCATACATACGTTCCTCGGCAGTCACTGTATCGGTGCCAAAGTCAACCATAAGTTGGTGCCTCTAAGCCATAAGTTACAAAGTGGCGACCAGGTGGAAATCCTAACATCCAAGTCGCAACATGTCAGTCCAACATGGATCAACTTCGTCTCTACAGCTAAGGCCAAGGCCAAGATCCAAGCCATTCTTAGGCGTGACAACAGAGAGGTACAGCGACAGGGCGAAGAAATACTCAATTCCTTCTTGTTGAAGAACAAGTTTGAGCCGAGTCTTGTCTATGCTGACCAACTGGCAGAGCTACATGAATACAGTAAGCGCAATGAATTCTTTCAGGCACTTGGCGAAAAGATCGTACTTCTCGGAGAAAAAGATCTCGACCGTCTGAATGGTAAGACGACAGCCAGTGATGATCATGGAGGTTGGCGCAAATATGTGCCGTTTGTCGGAAAGAAGAAAAAGGAAGAATCATCCAAACCAAATCTCTTCATCGTTCCAGAGAAATTCAACCGCAAGAAACCTGTTTACCTCTCTGAGGAAAACATCACACAATACAAATTCCCCCGTTGTTGTCACCCGATTCCCGGCGATGACGCCCTGGGCTATATCAACAACAAAAACGAGATTGAGATCCATAAGCGGACATGTCCTGTGGCAGCCAAACTGAAATCCAGCTTTGGCAACCGCATTCTTGATATCAAGTGGGATATGCACAAGATCCTCTTTTTCGACGCAACCATTCGCATCAGTGGCATCGACCGCGTAGGTATGCTCAACGAGATCACACAAGTCATATCCTCACAGATGAGCGTGAATATCCATAAGATAACGATCACCTGTGAAGATGGCATCTTCGACGGCAGCATCGAAATGAAGGTACACGACCGCGAGAATGTCAAGTCAATCATTGACAATCTCAAAGGCATCCCCGACCTGAAGGAAATTTCACAAATCATGTAACTGATATGAAACGACTACTGCTACTAACTACCGTTATTCTGACATCGCTGGGTATGAATGCCGCCAGCAAGTATGACAATCCCGACACCATCGTCGTTGCCCGTGACGGAACAGGCGAATTCCGGACCATCGACGAGGCTATTGAGGTATGCCGTGCTTTTATGGACTACCACAAGGTGATTTACGTGAAGAATGGCACCTACAAGGAGAAGCTCATTATTCCACAGTGGCTACAGAACATAGAAATATGTGGTGAGAGTGCAGAGAAGACCATCATCACCTACGACGACCATGCCAATGTGAAGATTGTACTGGGTACTGCTGCACCACGTACACAGCCTATGGGTACCTTCCGCACCTACACCCTAAAAATAGAGGGCAACAGCATCACACTGAAGAACCTCACTATCGAGAACAATGCTGCACGACTTGGGCAGGCCGTAGCCCTACATACAGAAGGTGACCGTCTGGTTTTCATTAACTGCCGATTCATAGGCCATCAGGACACAGTCTATACAGGCATGCCAGGTACAAGGCTTTTCTTTAAAGACTGCTATATCTGCGGTACGACCGACTTCATCTTCGGTCCATCGACAGCTTGGTTTGAGAACTGCACCATCGAGAGTCTCGTTAACAGTTATGTAACAGCCGCCTCCACTCCAAAGGATCAGTCATTCGGCTATATCTTCAATAACTGTCGCCTGACGGCAGCAGAAGACGCTAACCAAGTTTATCTTGGCCGGCCTTGGAGAGACTATGGCTACACACTCTTTATGAACTGTGACCTGGGGCGCCATATCCGTCCTGAAGGCTGGCACCACTGGGAGCAACATCGGGAACAGACAGCCCGCTATATGGAATACAACAACCGCGGTGAGGGCGCAAATACCAAGACACGAGTCAACTGGAGCAAGCAACTGACCAAGAAAGAAGCCGCCCAGATTACACTTGCTACCGTATTTAACGATACGTCCTGGCTTCCATAGATATCCATTGACAAATAGGACACAATAAAAGAAGAGGCCTTCCGTTGATTCGGAAGGCCTCTTCTTTTATTTACAGCAAATCTAAATGTCTCTTCAAAGCCTGCAGTTCAGAGCGAATACCAATAAGTGACTCCAACACATCAGCCTTCTTATCTGCACCTGTCTTATTCTGCGTCAGAATCTTTCGCGCAGCAGCAAGCTTAAAACCGCGCACCTTCACCAGATTATGAATCAAGCGAATCTGTTCAATATCTTTTTCCTGATACTGGCGTATCTTCGCCGATCCCGTCGTCTTTGGCTTCAAGAAAGGGAACTCCTGCTCCCAATAGCGAAGCGTACTCTCATTCAGACCAAACATCTCACCCACTTCCTTAATGGAGTAGTAGAGCTTCAGATTTTTGTTCAGATTCAGTGCCATAACATTTCCTCCTTATTTATATAATAATACTCAAAGCTGGCAAAGTTCCAGTACCTTGTCTATAGCAGCACTAAGTCCATCGACATTCTTGCCACCAGCCTGAGCAAAATGGGGCTGACCGCCACCACCTCCTTGAATGAGTTTAGCAGCCTCACGCACCAACTGACCAGCATTCAGACCATGATCGCTAACCATATCATCACTCATCATAATCGTAAGCTGAGGCTTCTGATTCTCATGCGAACCAATGACACAGAGCATCGAGCCATCAACAGCAGCACGCACCTTGAATGCCAGATCCTTGGCAGCTGCAGGTGCCATAGGCAGCAAGGTAGTGATGACCTTTACGCCATTCACATCACGAGCCTTCTCTACCATTCTCTGGGCAGCACGTTCTACAGCCTGAGCCTGATAGCCTTCAATCTCTTTCTTCATGGCATCGTGCTCTTCGATATACTTACGAACGACACCTTGCAAGTCCTTTGCATTGTTGAAGAACGACTTGATGTTCTTCAAGACATCCTCCATCTGGTAGAGGCGCTCCTCACAATCATAACCTGTTGTGGCCTCAATACGACGGATACCAGCAGCCACACTACTCTCAGAAAGTATCTTGAAGAAACCGATGTTACCCGTTGCCTTAGCATGGATACCACCACAGAACTCGCATGACGGTCCAAAACGAACCACACGCACCTTATCGCCATATTTCTCACCGAAGAGAGCGATGGCACCAAGTTTCTTGGCCTCATCGAAAGGCATGTCACGATGCTCATCGAGAGGGATGTTCTGACGAATCATACTGTTTACCATCCGTTCCACCTCACGAATTTCCTCGTCGGTCACCTTCTGGAAGTGAGAGAAGTCGAAACGGAGGGTATCGGGAGATACCAAAGAACCCTTCTGTTCTACGTGGTCGCCCAGCACCTGTTTCAAAGCATAGTCGAGCAGGTGGGTAGCCGTATGGTTGGCAGCACTTGCATCTCGCTTGTCGGTATCTACACAGGCCATGAACTGGGCCGACGGATCCTTCGGTAACTGTTTGACGATATGGATGCTTTGGTTGTTCTCACGCTTGGTGTCGATGATATTGATGGTCTCAGCCTCATTGACGAGGACACCACAGTCACCGACCTGACCACCCATCTCACCATAGAAGGGGGTATAGTCGAGCACAAGCTCATAGAACTCGTTCTTCTTCTGTGTCACCTTGCGGTAACGCAGGATATGGCACTCATATTCAGTATAGTCGTAGCCTACAAACTGCTGCTCGCCCTGAGCAATTTCCACCCAGTCTGAATTCTCGACGGCAGCGGCATTGCGAGCACGTTCCTTCTGCTTCTGCATCTCCACATCGAACTGTTTCTCATCCACCGTGAAGCCTTGTTCACGACAGATCAGCTCCGTCAGGTCGAGTGGGAAACCGTAAGTATCGAAGAGACGGAAAGCCTGAACGCCGTCAAGTTCCGTCTTATGCTCTGCTTTCAACTTATCCATAGCGTCGTTCAGCATGCCGATACCCTTATCGAGTGTACGCAAGAAGGAATCCTCTTCCTCCTTCATCACCTTGGATATCAGTTGTTGCTGAGCCTTGAGTTCAGGGAAGGCGTCGCCCATCTCTGCCACTAAAGTCGGCACAAGCTTATAGAGGAACGACTCTTTCTGTCCAAGGAACGTATAGGCATAGCGCACGGCACGACGCAAGATACGACGGATGACATAGCCGGCCTTAGCATTCGACGGCAGCTGTCCATCGGCGATTGAGAAGGCCACTGCACGCAGGTGGTCTGCACAGACGCGCATCGCAATGTTGATGTCATCCTGTTCCTTACTTACTTCACCTTCCTCGAAGGTTGTATATTTCAGACCGGTGATATTCTCCTCGGCCTTGATAATCGGCTGGAAGATGTCGGTATCATAGTTGGAATGCTTACCCTGCAACATACGGACGAGGCGTTCGAAACCCATACCCGTATCGATTACGTTCATGGAAAGTTTCTCCAAGGAACCATCAGCCTTGCGGTTGAACTGCATGAACACGAGATTCCAGATTTCAATCACCTGCGGATCGTCCTGGTTCACGAGCTCGCGTCCGCTCTTGCCTGAAGCCTTGCGCTGCTCGGGGGTACGTGAGTCAACGTGGATTTCAGAGCAGGGACCGCAGGGACCCGTATCGCCCATCTCCCAGAAGTTGTCGTGCTTGTTACCGTTAATAATATGATCCTCAGGTACATGCTTAGCCCAATATCTCGCAGCCTCATCGTCGCGAGGGATATTCTCCTCGGGTGAACCCTCAAACACCGTCACATAGAGATCCTCTGGATTCAGTTTCAGCACATCCACCAAGTATTCCCAAGCCATATCGATGGCACCTTCCTTGAAGTAGTCACCAAACGACCAGTTACCCAGCATCTCGAACATGGTGTGATGATAGGTATCGTGGCCCACCTCTTCCAGATCGTTGTGTTTACCGGAAACGCGGAGGCACTTCTGGGTGTCTGCATGGCGACGCGGCTCAGGGTCACGAGTGCCGAGAATGATATCTTTCCACTGGTTCATACCCGCATTGGTGAACATCAGTGTGGGGTCGTCTTTGATTACCATCGGGGCTGAAGGCACGATAGCGTGCTGTTTCGACTCAAAAAACTTCTTGTATGAGTCGCGAATCTCATTTGCTGTCATCTTGTTATTTACGTTTTTACTAATTTGGTTGCAAAATTACGCAATTATTCCGAAACGGCCAAAGTTTCCCGATTCTAATCCCGCAAAAAAAGCTTAATTCCTCGTTTTTCTCGCCATTTTTTGTTACCTTTGCACGCAAAAGGAAACTAAAGACCAATCTAAGAGAATGGACGACGAAATAAAAGAAGGTAGCGGCGAAGAACAGCTGTCAGAGAATATGGACCAACAAGAGTCGGAGGTGACACAAGAGGGTCACTCCGACTATAAACCCGTGAACCGCTTCGACGCGGCAGCCGTGCATCACCTCTCTGGAATGTACCAAAACTGGTTTCTAGACTATGCATCATACGTCATTCTGGAGCGTGCCGTTCCCCACCTGGAGGACGGTTTGAAGCCTGTGCAGCGCCGTATCCTGCACTCGATGAAACGGATGGATGACGGACGCTACAACAAAGTGGCCAACATTGTTGGCCACACAATGCAGTTCCACCCGCACGGCGACGCCAGTATCGGTGATGCCTTGGTGCAGATGGGACAGAAAGACCTGCTTATCGACACGCAAGGTAACTGGGGTAATATCTTGACAGGCTCCAGCGCTGCCGCACCACGATACATCGAAGCACGACTGTCGAAATTTGCGCTCGACACCGTGTTCAATCCCAAGACTACAGAGTGGAAGATGTCGTACGACGGCCGCAACAAAGAACCGATCACGCTGCCAGTCAAATACCCGTTGCTGCTGGCACAGGGAGCAGAAGGCATTGCCGTCGGTCTCTCGTCGAAGATCCTGCCCCATAACTTCTGCGAAATCTGCGACGCTGCCATCAGCTATCTGCACGACCAGCCCTTCAGGCTCTATCCTGACTTCCCCACAAGTGGCAGCATCGACGTGTCGAAGTACAACGACGGTCAGCGTGGTGGTGTGGTTAAAGTACGTGCGAAGATTGAGAAGATCGACCAGAAGACCCTCGTCATCCGAGAGATACCGTTCTCCAAGACCTCCGAAACCCTACAGGACTCCATCGTAAAGGCTATTGAGAAAGGTAAGATCAAGGCCAGAAAGGTAGAGGACCTTACTGCTGCCAGCGTCGAGATACAGGTACATCTGGCTCCCGGTGTTTCCAGTGACAAGACCATCGATGCCCTCTACGCCTTCACCGACTGCGAGATCAACATCTCGCCCAACTGCTGCGTCATCGAGGACAACAAACCGCAGTTTCTCACCATCAGCGACGTGCTGCGGCACTCTGTCGATCGTACGAAAGACCTCATCCGCCAAGAACTGGAAATCCGCAAGAACGAACTGCTCGAGCAGTATCATTTCCAGTCGCTGGAGAAGATTTTCATCGAGGAACGCATTTACAAAGACAAGAAATTCGAGCAGGCTCCCGACGTCGACAGCGTCTGTGAACATATCGACGAGCGCCTGACACCCTACTACCCCAGCCTCGTACGAGAGGTGACAAAGGACGATATACTGCGTCTGTTGGAGATTAAGATGCAACGCATCCTGAAGTTCAACAAGGACAAGGCCGACGAGCTGATGGCCCGCATCAAGGCAGAAATTGAACAAATAGACCGCGACTTGGCTAACCTCACAGAGGTGACAGCCAGCTGGTTCCAGTTCCTCAAGGATAAGTATGGCAAAGACCACCCCCGTCTGACGGAGATTCGCAACTTCGACACCATCGAGGCTTCAAAGGTGGCTGAGGCCAATCAGAAACTGTACATCAACCGCACAGACGGTTTCATCGGCACAGGACTGAAGAAAGACGAATTCGTGTGCAACTGCTCCGACCTCGACGACATTATCATCTTCTACAAGGACGGTAAGTACAAGGTTATCCGTGTGGCAGAGAAGATCTTCGTGGGCAAGAACGTGCTCTACCTCAATGTCTTTAAGAAAAATGACTCACGAACCATCTATAATGTCGTCTATCGTGACGGAAAGAAGGGCAACTGCTTTATCAAGCGCTTCAACGTGACCAGCATGACACGCGACAAGGAGTACGACCTCACGCAAGGTACGCCAGGCTCGAAAGTGATGTATTTCACCGCTAATCCCAACGGTGAAGCAGAGATTATCAAGGTAACCCTCGACCCCAACCCCAAGTTGAAGAAGATATTCCTCGACAAGGATTTCTCGGAAGTCATCATCAAAGGGCGCGCTTCGAAGGGAAACCTGCTTACCAAATACTCTGTACACCGTATCGGTCTGAAGAGTCACGGCCACTCCACGCTCGGAGGAAGGAAAGTATGGTGGGATCCCGATGTGAACCGTCTGAACTACGACGAGCACGGGCAGTTCCTCGGTGAATTCCAAGACGACGACCAGATACTCGTCATACTAAAGAATGGCGACTGTTACCTGACGAACTTCGACCTGAACAACCACTACGAAGAAAACATCCTGCGCATCGAGAAATACGATGCCGACAAGATATGGACCGCCATCCTCTACGATGCCGATAATCAAGGTTATCCCTACATCAAGCGATTCCAAATGGATGCCACGAAGAAAAAACAGAACTGGCTTTCGGATAATCCTGCCTCGCAACTCATCCTGCTGACTGATACCTGTTATCCGCGCATTCAGATCGTCTATGGAGGCGCAGATGCCTTCAGAGGCACAGAAGAGATTGACGCGGAGCAGTTCATCGCCGTGAAGGGTTATAAAGCCAAGGGTAAGCGTCTCACCATCTATGCCCTTGAGGCAATCACAGAACTTGAGCCCACCCGGTTCCCTGAAGAAAAGGAAACGCCCGAAGATCAGAACCTCACCGAAGAAGGTGATGAAGACCTGGATCCCGATGCCGGAAAAAGTGAGCAGCAGGTGATAGACGAACTTACCGGTCAGCTAAGACTATTCGATGATGAAGAATAAAAAGGTACATCTGCTGCTTTTATGCCTTTCAGGACTCCTGACAGTTCCTGCGTCAGCCCAGGAATCCACCTCCGCCAGCATGATTGGTGTCGGAAGTTCCCATGTCCTTGACACCTACATCACCCAAGAGAAATTCTCCGGCACAGGCATCACCTTTCTTAATATACGCGAGCGCGAGAAACCCCTCAAGCGGTGGAACAACGTCATCGAGCATGAGGCAGACCTCTCAATCTCTAAGGACCGAGGCCACAGCAGCGACATGCTCGAAGGCAGCTACAACCTCTATTGGGGGCGTTACCGCCAGTGGCGGCTTTTCGACGACAAGTTACAACTACAGGCTGGCGGACTGGCTAATGCCTGCTTGGGGTTCCTCTACGATATGACCAACTCCAACAATCCTGCTCAGGCACGTTTCAGTCTGAATCTCATGCCGTCGGCCATCGCCAACTACGGTTTCAACATCCGCAAGCAGACGTTCTCGCTACGCTATGAGTTGAACCTTCCTCTTGTCGGCCTTATGTTCAGTCCTAACTACGGACAATCATACTATGAGATTTTCTCCCTGGGCAACTACGACCACAACATCGTACCAACCACATTTGTCAGTGCGCCCACCTTCCGACAAGTGCTGACCCTCGACTGGAGAGCCAGCAGCAAATGGTCTGTGCGACTGGGGTACCTAGGCAACTACCAGCAAGCCGCTGTCAATAACCTGAAGCAGCATATCTATGCCCATCGCGTGATGATTGGCATCGTGCGCCACTTCACAATGTCTTCGCGCCTATGAGAACGATTAGCAATACACTGAAAGTACTGGCCTTACTCATAGGACTAACAACCCTCGGCGGATGTGTCAACGAGGACGAATACCCTGACACACCACAGGGAAACTTCGAGGCACTTTGGAAGCTCATCGACGAGCACTATTGTTTCTTTGACTATAAACAGCATGCCTACGGACTCGACTGGCAACAGGCATATAATAAATATAATGTACGCGCGAGAGGGAACATCACAGACTATCAACTCTTTGAAGTCCTGACAGACATGCTTTCAGAGCTGCGCGACGGACACGTCAACCTCTACACCGCCTTCGATAACGGCCGCTACTGGAAATGGCACGAGGACTACCCGTCCAACTTCAGTGACACGTTACAGCGCCGCTACCTCGGCACCGATTACCGAATCGCCTCTGCCCTAAAGTATCGGATTCTCGACGACAACATCGGCTATGTGACCTGTCAAAGTTTCAACACAGCCATTGGAGAAGGCAATCTCGACGAAGTCATCAAGTATCTCATTTTCTGTAATGGCCTTATCATCGATATACGCGGTAACGGTGGCGGAAATCTTACCAATGCCGAGAAACTCGCAGCGCGATTTTGTCACGAGAAAACCCTCGTAGGATACAATCAGCACAAAACAGGCAAGGGGCATAATGACTTCTCCGAAATGGAACCCCAGTATATGGAACCATCTGCCAACCTGCGATGGCAAAAGAATGTAGTGGTGCTTACCAATCGCGAGGTCTATAGTGCCGCCAATGATTTTGTGAAATGCATGAAGTGCTTTCCAAATGTAAAGATTGTGGGCGATCATACCGGTGGTGGCTCCGGTCTCCCCTTCACCAGTTCATTACCCAATGGCTGGACAGTCAGGTTTTCTGCCTGCCCCACCTATGATGCCCAACGACAACAGATAGAATTTGGCATTGCCCCAGACTACGAAGTGAATCTGACCAGCGACGATTTTAATCAAGGAAAAGATACAATCATAGAATTTGCACGCAAACTTTTGGTGGAATGAAAAATATTTCGTACCTTTGCAACCGCTTTTGGGCATATAAGCCCAATATAATATAGGTAAAAGCGCCTGTGGCGGAATTGGTAGACGCGTCAGACTTAGGATCTGGTGTCTCGCGACGTGCAGGTTCGAGTCCTGTCAGGCGCACTTAGTGGATAAAATGGCAAAATAACGAAAGAAATCAT
>JAEEGI010029753.1_pt1 | contig 10302 bp, 6 predicted proteins | sample 8958751 | NCBI WGS metagenome assembly JAEEGI01 (sample SAMN16246545, study PRJNA631951) | gut metagenome | biome: gut microbiome; feature: rumen; material: KS-attached | host: Bos | place: Iran: Karaj | collected 2018-10 | reverse complement strand
GCTTCATATAATCGATGAAGTCATGCATCCATCCCATATTCCATTTGTAGGAGAAATTTAAACCTCCATTTTCAACATCCCCTGTAATCTTTGGCCAAGCTGTAGATTCCTCGGCAATCATAATAGCACCAGGGTTTCTGCCTCTTATCAAAGTGTTGATATGCTTAAAGAACTCTATTGCCTCGAGGTTTTCATTTCCACCATGCTCATTAGGAATCCACTGACCAGGCTTCTTGCCATAATCAAGGTATAACATTGATGCCACAGCATCTACTCTAAGACCATCGATATGATAATGCTCAACCCACTGTAAAGCACTACCAATCAAGAAGTTTTTAACCTCTGGTTTGCCATAATTGAAAATTTTGGTACCCCAGTCTGGATGCTCACCCTTTTTTGGGTCTGGATATTCATATAAAGGTCTTCCATCGAAATCAGCAAGACCATGTGCATCTTTTGGAAAATGAGCTGGAACCCAGTCCAAAATTACACCTATTCCGTTTTTGTGCAAATAATTGATGAGATACATGAAATCATCAGGTGTACCATAACGTGATGTAGGTGCATAGTAGCCTGTTACCTGATATCCCCATGAACCATCAAATGGATATTCCGCAATACCCATTAACTCAACATGAGTGTATCCCATGTCGAGAACATATTCTGTAAGACTATGAGCAAATTCTTTATAGCTATAGAAGCCATCATTTTCTGGTCTTGGATGGCGCTTCCATGAGCCCGGATGAACTTCATAGATTGCAAGTGGCTGTTCCCAAAAATTCTTGGCTGCCTTACGTTGTTTCATCCAAGCATTATCAGTCCATTTGAACTTTGTGTTGTCGTATATTCGAGATGCTGTGCCAGGGCGTACTTCAGCGTATGTAGCATATGGATCCGCCTTATAAAGCTTTGTTCCATCCTCTGTATAAATAAGATATTTGTACAGTTGCCCTTCCTTTACATTTGGAATAAATGTCTCGAATATTCCATGGCTCTCTGGCTCAACTCGCTGCATATAATTGCGAGTTTCATCCCAATCGTTAAACTCTCCAATAACCGCTACTCTACTGGCGTGTGGTGCCCACACGTCAAAGTAGTATCCAGACTCTTTGCCTTGCTTCCCCCTGTGTGCTCCGAGCTTTTTGTAAATGTCATAGTGTGTGCCTTGCCCGAATAAATAGGCATCCAAATCTGTAAAATTGCTCATAAACTATCCCCTTTGTTAATTATTTATTTGTCGAAATCCTTCTCTTTTAAGATGATATTACCGTTCTTATCGTACTTAGGTTTATTGAAGAATCCACCTTTTGTAGATTTTTCAATTGCATCATCCATTATTTCAGCAACTTCTTTGATAGTCGTTACATGATCATAACGTCCGATAAGATTGATTCTATTGTAAAGTGCAAGAATTCCCATATCATCTATAGTGCATTCTGCTTCTAGAGCATATGTCTTTGCAAATGATACCAATTCATCTATTGAGAATACAGGAATAACAATCTTTTCTGTAAATCTCTTGGCAAATGAACTGTCCTTGATAAGAGCTTTATCAATACCCTTTTTGCTATCTTCGATAATAATGATTGTGCCTGATGTATCATTTTGCATAAGGAGAGACAATGTAACTGCTGTCTCCTTTGAGATTCCACCAGCCGACTCAATAATTAAACATCCGCCTTGGATTTTGCTATAAAGCCTTTGAATATCTTTTTCGTTAAGCTTTTCTCCTGAAATCTTTCCAATTCCACCCTTTGGATATCCAGTCTTCTTTTGTAAAACCTTGATGATGCTAGTTGCCATCTGTGTCTTACCTGAGCCTGGCTCACCAACGATAACAATACTGCCGCCATTTGCGTTTGGTTTATCAAGATATGATGCTGCCCCCTCGATTACACGAGTGATATTGGCCTTCATTCCATTGATTGGAAGGAAGTATGAGAAGATATCAAGATCTTCATCGTCAACCTTAATAGATGACTGCTGCTTTGGCTCTACAACTGGAGGATTAACTTCAGCTACAGGAATTTCAGCTTCCTGAATCTGTACCTTTTCAATCTGTACTGGCTCTGGCTGTATTAATTCTGGCTGAATTTGCTCTGGCTGTATCTGATCAACCTCTTCAAACTGTGATTCTGTAGCAACTGGCTCTTCAGCAAATAAATCTTCTGGAAGAATAATAGGAGGTAGTTCAATATCATCGATATTGATAGTTGGTTCCTCTATTGTTTCTTCTGTAATTTCCTCTTCAGGTTGTTCTACTGTCTCTTCAATTGGAGTTTCTACCTCTGCTTCCTGTTCTGCATCTTCTACAGGCTCCTGGATAAATTCATCGCCAAGCCCCTCTATTATTTCTGCAACAGGCTCCATATCAGGCATTACTATAGCTGGTTCCTCTGTGAACTTGACTACAGGTTCTTCCTTATAAGTCTCTGCTGGAGTTGAAATCTGTGTATCTACTCCGCTAAGTCTATCTATTTCTTTTTGTAAAAGGCTATTTACATCAGCAATCATTTGGGATGCTTCTTTGAAATCCACGTCTTCTGTCTCCTCAGTGTCATTTTCATTTAGCGTTGGAGGCTGCCAACTTGGTGTTGCCTCCTTTAACTCCCCTGCTGCATGCATAATAGCATTTGGTACTGCAGCTGCTGCTCCTGCAAGTGCCGCTTCCTCAGCTGATACAACCGGTATATCAATCATACCTGTTTGTAACCCATCTGTAGAAAGCATCGGAATGGTAAATCCCGCGTGTGTTTCTGTATATTCTGGCTGCTGATTTTGCTCAGTGTCATCAGGAACAGATTCCTCTTCTTCCAGCTGAACCTCTTTTGCTTCTGTAGGTTCTGCGGCGCCTAGGTATTCTTCCTTGAGAAGCTCCTGTGAAGACATACCAGCATCGAGCTTTGACATAACTCCTTCTAATCGGTTCAAGACATTGTTTGCCTCGCGAAGGGCTTTCGCTCTAGCACTTTCAAGCTCCTTGCTCTTGGCATCCTCCATGGCCGCCTCTGCTGCACGCTTTGTCTTTTCCCACTCTGCAAGAACATCCTCGATGGTCATCTGACCTTCGATTTGTTCCTCTGTCTGAGTGCTCTCATCAGCAAGCTTTAGACTCATTTGGCCATCGAAGCCTTCTTCTAGATACTGCTGGAATGTGTCGTTAATTGAGAAGTCCTCTGGCTCCTCTACGACTTCTTCCTCTGTAACCTGAAGATAAGGTATTTCTTCTACAAGGTTTTTGATTGCTCCGATGTTTTCTGATACCTCACCAGCATCGGTTGCTTTCATGATTTCGTCTATATTCTTTTTGATTTCCGCCTGAAGGTTGATTGTATCAAAACGCTCTGGCCCTTCTGGAAGCTGGATGTTTTTGATGTTTGGAACAATACTGCTTGAATCAGCAACTGTCTGTGGAGTAATTTCTGTGATGCCGTCTTTCTTCTGCTGCAAGCTACGATATTTATCCTCTTGTGACTTATCAAGTGGCTGATAAAGCATCTTTAATTCCAACGCTCTTTCAACTACTGGACCATCACCAAACCAAAGGATGATTTCGTCACAAAGCGCTATACATTTATCACCCTGATTTGTCTTGTGATAAAGATAGGCAAGCTCATAAGCCCACTCCTCTATAAAATCATTTTCCTTGAGCTGCTCAAGAATCTTGATAAGAGTGGCATTATCTGCGCCCTTTGCAACATTAATATTGTACTTGAGGATATATTTAAGACTATCGTGTGGAGCTATCTGTACAAATTCGTTGTAGTATTCTTGAGCTACGTCGATTTCTTTGAGCTTCAAAGAAATCATGCACAGTTTGTACAGAATCATCCTTCCGATAGGAGAACGCTCATGTGCAACTAATAATAAATCCCTTGCTTCTTCGATTCTACCAGCCGCTTCGTATGATTCACTTCCTGAAATCAAATCATTGATATTGTGAACCTTTCGCCAATTGATACTATCTGCAACGGACATTGCATCTGTAAATTTGTTTTTTTCGATGAGATCTTTCATCTCTTCAATTCGAGTACGATATTCCATTTTTTCCACAGAATTATTCTCCAAATTACATACTTATAGTTATTAAAATATTATCATAGCTTGTCATTAAAATCAAAAAACCAGGACTAAAAATCCTGGTTTTTCTAAATTCATTATTTCTTTTTGTTTTTCCCGAAAATAGGAGATTTCTTTTCTTCTTTAGCCTCTTTTTCAGCATGCTGTAGAAGAATATTTTTTTCTAAATCGATATATTCCATCTTTTCGTATTCTATAGTTTGCTCTGGCAAGTTTCTTCTTTTTACAAGATAATTTGCTACTCGGCCAATTATGTAGTAAATAATTGCCACAATTGGTACGGCCACAATCATTCCTCCGAATCCAAAGAAGCCTGCACCTACAACTACTGCAAATACTACCCAGAATGAAGATATACCTGTTGAATCTCCGAGAATCTTTGGTCCAATAAGATTTCCATCAACCTGCTGCAGAATCAAAATGAAGATGAGGAAATATATTCCCTTCATAGGCTCTGTCAGGAAAATGATGATGACTGTTGGAACAGCACCGATGTATGGGCCAAACACTGGAACAATATTTGTAACACCAACGATTACAGATACAAGTACAGGATATGGCATCTTCATAATTAAGCATGCGATATAGCAAATCACACCGATGATTATTGAATCGATAATCTTGCCAATGATAAATCCGTAAAAGATATCTGCTGATTTGCGTGTAATTTCAAGGGTGATATTTGCATATTTAGGAGACATTAATCCGCATATAAGCTTCTTTGCCTGGGCTTTAAATGTTTCCTTTGAGATTAATACATACACTGAAACAAACATTCCAATGATTATGTTTACTATAAACTTTCCAACTGTAAGAACACTGCTGGTTATAAGAGACATCATATCTGTCTCATCATAATCAATGTACTGATCTACAAAAGACAACCCCTGGTTTACCAAATCGCCAATATTGTTATCCTTGGCCTTCATAAGAGCTTCTTCGTACTGGCCTTTTGTAATTACATTGCACCAATCTAACACCCCTGCAATCTGCTCTTCAATGTGTTTTGCAAGATAGATGATTGTGCTAATTAAATTTGGCACGATAGCGTTGATAATAAAGATTACTACTCCAGCCAATACTACTAAAGAGAGTATAGATGACAAAGTTCTATTTGCTTTCCTTGCACCTAGCTCTGTTTTACAGAACCTATTGAACAACCTGCTAAAACGTTTTTCGAAAAACTGCATTATAGGGTTCATCAAAAAGGCCATTATAAAACCTATTATAATAGGTTGAACAACGGTATTCACATGATTAATAGCTGCAGACACGCTACGGCTATTTCTCAGCAAAAAGTAGAAGATTATTACAATGAAAGCTGCAATAACATAGCTAAATAGTCTTTTTCTGAGAGCCTTTTGTTCGATTTTTGCCTCTTCGTCTGTCATAAATACCCTCCCTAAGAGCTTGGTCTTACTGTCTATTGTAATTAATCAAGCATCCTTTAAGAATGATTTCTCTTTCGTCATCTGTAAGTTCGCCAAGAGTGAGATCAAATTCTTTTAATCCTTCCTCTTTTACAACATACGCCTTAATTGTTTCAGCTTTGTTAACAACTGCATCTTTAATGCCTGGAATAAAGAGATAATCCAAATTCTTAAATGGTAACTCGCCTTCCTTGATAACAAATGGAAGCATTCCCCAGTTGATAAGATTTGAACGGTAACGCTTTGTGGCATATTCGTTTGCAATATTTGCCCAACCGCCGAGAACCTTCTGACATGATGCAGCCTGCTCTCTTGCCGAACCATCGCCTGGCTTTACAGCAAAAATTGTGCTTCCTACGCCAAAGTTGCTGTGGTTAACATCTGGATATGTCTCTTTAACTTTGTGTACGATTGTCTTTAACTCTGGTACAGCTTCGCCTGCACACTCTCCAGCTTCAAGAGCCTTCTGTGCTTTCTGGATATTTTTAGCTCTTCCTACGTACTCAGGGTCTTTTCTAGAGAGAGTAAATTCTGCCAATCCAAGAGGATTAGAGCGGTAAGAAGATGTCTCTCCAGATGGAATCAATTCATCTGTAGTAGTAACAGGGTCGTGAATCTCTGATACAACCTGTAAGAATAAATTCTCAGGAAGTGGACTCATCTTTGGCCAGTCTTTGATATTTGGACCAAAGTGGATTTCTGTATCTGGCTCTGCTACGCCCTTAGAATCGAATACTCGGTTTGCATAAATTCTGCCATCGAAATGATATTTTGGTTTTGTAAAGTCTACGTCAATATCTGTTGCTGCTGTAAGATATCCCTTATTAGCCGCAGTTGCTGCAATAGAACGAGCATCCATAAGCGCAACCGATGCAATTTGACCATTCTGAAGCTTAGATCCTTCACGGTTAGGGAAGTTTCTAGTAGAGTGACGAATTGAGAATCCATTGTTAGATGGTGTGTCTCCTGCACCAAAGCATGGTCCGCAGAACGCTGTCTTAACGATAGCACCTGTGCTCATAAGATCTGCTACAGCGCCATTCTTAACAAGCTCCATGTATATAGGTGTAGATGCTGGATATACAGATAGAGTGAACTCATCTGGTCCAATGCTTGTACCACGTAAGATATCAGCTGCGTCGCAAATATTCTCGAATCCACCACCAGCACATCCTGCAATGATACCCTGATCTACATATAATTTTCCGTTTCGAACTTTGTCCTTAAGAGAAAACTCAACCTGACCATCAAGAGATACCTTTGCGCGTTTCTCGCAATCATCAAGGATATCCATGAGGTTTGCATTAAGTTCTTCGATTGTGTATGTGTTACTTGGGTGGAATGGCATAGCAATCATTGGCTTGATTTCATCAAGATTGATTTCAATCATTCCATCGTAATATGCTACCTGGCCAGGATTAAGCTCCTTGAACTCCTCCTTACGGCCATGAATTTCATAGAACTCCTCTGTAGCTTTATCTGTTGTCCAGATTGAGCTAAGACAAGTTGTCTCTGTAGTCATAACGTCTACGCCAATTCTAAAGTCCATAGAAAGATTTGCAACACCTGGGCCAACAAACTCCATAACTTTATTCTTAACGTAGCCTTTGTCGAACACTTCACCAATGATAGCAAGAGCAACGTCCTGTGGACCAACGCCCTTTCGTGGTGTTCCTGTCATATATACGCCAATAACGCCTGGCATAGCGATATCATATGTCTGATTAAGAAGCTGTTTTACAAGCTCTGGGCCACCTTCGCCCATTGCCATAGTTCCAAGAGCTCCATATCTTGTGTGGGAATCTGAACCAAGAAGCATCTTTCCGCCTCCTGCCATCATCTCACGAGCGAACTGGTGAATAACAGCCTGATGTGGTGGAACGTAGATTCCGCCGTATTTTTTAGCACATGTGAGACCAAACATGTGGTCATCTTCGTTGATAGTACCGCCTACTGCGCAAAGTGAATTGTGGCAGTTTGTAAGGCAGTATGGGATTGGGAATTTTTCAAGGCCTGAAGCCCTTGCAGTCTGAATAATACCTACATATGTGATGTCGTGACTAATCAACTTATCAAACTTAATCTGTAGGTGCTGCATGTTTCCAGAAGTGTTATGGCTGGACAAAATTCCATATGCCATTGTTTCCTGGTGTGCCTGGTCTTTAGTTACATCCTTACCTGTTGCGGCTTTGATTGCGCTGAGAGCCTCTGGGCTATCCTCTACAATTTGGTTGCCGTTTACAAGGTAAACTCCATTGTTGTAAAGCTTCATCCTTTATTCTCCTTCTAGTGCTTTAATCCAAAAAGGCCTCCGAGACCTTTCTTACCAGGTTTCTTCTCTCCTTCGGACTCTTCTTCCTGCCACTTGAAGTACTCTGCATCTAAGTCCTCTGAGGAGATTCCATTTTCCTCTGCATCTGCTGGTGCATCTAAATCATCATCGATTTCAAGACCTGCCTTTGCGAAGTATTCTTTATCTATTCTAATTTCTGGAGCTGCATATTTAGGAGCGCTATCATACTCCTCGTCAGTTCCTTCCTCTTTTTCACGGCGAATTCGCATGTTTTCTTCGTCGATGAGACGAAGGTATTTTTGCGTGTCAATTAAATCATTGAGGTGGCTCTTAAGCTCTAACTGATTAGACTTAACGAGTCTTGTTTCCTCTTTGATTTTTTTATTTGCCTCTTCATATATCTTAGCAATGGATTCTTGGGATTCTTTGATAATTGTCTGGATTGAATCCATGGCATTATCTGTATACATAAGAGATGCGGCATAGATATCTTCTGCTTTGCGAGTTGCTTCGAAGACAATATCGTCCCCTTGCTTTTGCATCTCACGATTTGCCTTGTCACGACTCTTAACAGTAAGCTCGTGCTCTTCCATCATATCGTACATGCACTCGTTAAGCTCCTTAAGAAGATCCATCATTGCGTTTTTATCTACAATGACATTTCTTGCGCTGCCTTCGTAAGGCTGAGCCTTTGAAAACAATACATGCATATCTCTAAGTACTTTTTCTGTTCTATCCTGTGCACCCATAATTAATCCACCTTGATATAAAAATACCGAGTTAACTACATCGATATCATTTGGTAGCCGTCCTGGGAAAACTCCCTCCAGGTGACCCCTCGTCAGATGAACGGTCCTACTTAGTGCTGCTGCATTCCTGCCCTGACACGATTCGCAGGTGCCCATTACGAGGGACCCAAAGATCAACATCCCCTCAGGACGACCGCCAAATGATACCTTATGTCATTACTCGGAGACCTTATTGTATGAAAAAAGGCCCTATTTGTCAATAAAACAACCTGTTACATTAACTGATTTTTCTGTTCTCTCAGCTCTTCAAAAAACTTTGTCATCATTTCTGTGCATCTTTCACCTAAGATTCCTGTCTCAAGCTCGCACTGATGATTAAATTTATCTATTTGTAAAATGTTGATTACTGAGCCTGCGCAGCCTGCTTTTGGATTCATAGCACCCACTACAACCTTTGGAATACGGGCTTGTACTATGGCTCCAGCACACATCTGGCATGGTTCCAAAGTAACATATAATGTGCAATCCTCTAATCTCCAGTCGCCTGTTTTTCTACAGGCTTCCTGAATGGCTGCTATTTCCGCATGAGCTAAAACGCTCTTATCTGTATTTCTGCGATTGTACCCTCTGGCAATGATTTTGTCATCCTGAACAATTACGCATCCAATAGGAACCTCATTGATGTCATATGCCTTCTTTGCTTCTTTAATGGCCTGTTCCATATATTTTTCGTATACTTTGAGAGTCTTTTTTTCCTCTTTTTCTGCCTGTTTTGCAACGCGCTTCTCTTGGCGCTCTTCTTTCGACATCATGGATTTTCCCCTCCTAGTTTGCTATACTTTTTATAATATCTACAGAATAAATTTTAACAGAAAAGACTTTGCAAGCAATCATTTTCTTGAGAAAAATTGCCTGTTTTAGCTTTTAAATAGGAATTTTTACTATGCTTATTTTAGGAATGCAAAAAACTACATTATTGGACTATCCTGGCAAAGTGGCTACAACCCTTTTCACTGGTGGTTGTAACTTTAGATGTCCATACTGTCACAACAGGGATTTGGTTATACCTCCTGCAGATGTTATTGCCTATTCCATGGAAGAAATCTTTGAACATCTTAACAACAAAAAGAAAATTTTGGATGGAGTATGCATCACTGGTGGTGAACCCACTTTACACAAGGATTTACCTGATTTTATTAGAAAAATTAAGGATTTAGGATTATTGGTAAAGCTTGATTCCAACGGAACAAATCCCAAGATGCTTAGAACCTTGATTGATAGCGGACTTATCGATTATGTGGCTATGGATATTAAACATTCAAAGGATAAATACAACACTATTGCATGTATGAAGACCTTTGATATCCAGCCTATTCAAGAATCAATTGATATTTTGATGGAAGGGAAGATAGACTACGAATTCCGAACAACTATCATGAAAGAATGCCATAATAGCGAGGATATGGAATCCATCGGCAGGTGGCTAAAGGGTGCCAAGGCTTATTATTTACAAAGCTATAAGGAGTCGGAGCAGGTTATCAATCCTATCTTTTCACCTCATTCACTGGAGACTTTAGAATCATTTGTTGATATTTTGAAGCCTTATATTCCTAACACTAGTTTAAGAGGAATAGATTAATCTATTATTCAGGGGAGGATTATATGCAATTCGAAATTAACACTGAACGTCTTACATTAAAGGTTTTAGGGAAAGAATCGGCACATCTTGTACTGAATTTTTATACTAGAA
>JAEEGI010029751.1_pt1 | contig 10302 bp, 7 predicted proteins | sample 8958751 | NCBI WGS metagenome assembly JAEEGI01 (sample SAMN16246545, study PRJNA631951) | gut metagenome | biome: gut microbiome; feature: rumen; material: KS-attached | host: Bos | place: Iran: Karaj | collected 2018-10 | reverse complement strand
GGAAGAAGTTCGGGGGTGCCTGGAAGTATCAATATGGGCCAGTACAGCACCACTCGGGATGGGCAGGACATTCTCTACAAACTGCTCAGGCTGGACAGTACTGCTTTCTCGATGTTCGGATTTGAGATTCTGGAGGATTTCCATGCACCACAATTCAATAGTGTCTGGTTCTCGGACAAGAGTTTTACCGCTACCGGTTTCGACTCGGACTATCATGACATCAGCGGCACGCTGAGCAGACGGACGCAGGGATGCGAACAGGTTGCCGGCGTTTTCAAATCGTTCCCGACCAACAACGCCAATATGGGAGAAGAAGACTTAGCCATCGTTTCGCTGATGCGTTCTGAGGACATTCCTTTCGCCGGATTGGTCATAGAAACCACCCCGGACCGGAAAGCGGCGAAAGCGCAGATCATGGAATCATATGAAAACTTCATCAGGGGCAAGCAGATTTACGGTAGCTTAGCCTTCTGGATTGACGAGAATATCGCTGAGGCCTGGAAACCGGCCCGTAACAATATGAGGTTGGTGGAGATTTTTATGCTCCTTTCCATCCTCATCGCTCTTCTGGGGCTTGTGGCCATGAGCACCTATTATGCCGATGAGAAGTCCCGCGACATCGCCGTCCGGAAGGTCTTCGGCGGCACGGTGGATACGGAAGCTTGGAGAACCATCCGGGATTATATGGTGCTCGTCGGTATCGCCTGCATCATCGGCATTCCGATAGCCGTTTATGCGGCTCAGGAATATCTGAAAGACTTCATCTACAAGCTGGAAGGCTATTGGTGGATCTTTGTGGTGGCCGTATTTCTTTCGGGAGTCATTGCCTTTGTCTCCGTCATCTGGCAGGTATTGAAGTCGGCGAAGACGAATCCGGCGGTGGAACTGAAAAAAGAGTAAAGACATGAAGAGCTATCTGAAATTCCTGTCCCGCAATAAGTTATACACTGTCATCGAGGCGGTGGGGTTGGCGGTTAGCCTGGCATTTGTCATCCTCATCGGCTCCTATGTAGTGCAGCAGTACGAGGTGGCGCATGAGTCGCCGCAATGGAAGCGAACCTTCGTGCTGGGGAACGACGATTTCCTGGGTCTGACCTATTGGGACAAGGAGGAACTGGAGATGAATGTTCCGGAAGTGGAGGCGGTCACGCACATGGCCATGCTCTGGCAGCCGGTTATCCAGAACGGAGAGCAGCCGATCCAGGCATCCGGAATCGAGGCCGATGCCGATTTCTTCCAGGTGTTCCCGGGATATCACCTCCTGGAAGGGAACCTGGAGGACTTCGTGGGCAAGGAGGATATCCTCATCAGTTTGTCGTTGGCCCGGAAGATGAATGCCCAAATCGGCCAAACCATCAAGGTGGACAAAGCAGACCGTACCATCAAGGGCATTTATGCCGATTTCGACGGAGCTTTCTTCATGCCTGCAGACATCATTACGAATATCACGAACTCATGGGCGGCCAGTCAGGGCAAGGCATTCAACAGTATCGGAAACTACACTACCTGGTTCCGGGTGCGGGAGGATGCGGACCTTGCCGACGTGCAGGCCAAGGTGAAAGCCCTCCTGCACAAGGACTACGACGCGACCTGGGGCACGGAAAAGGTGGATTCCTGGAAAGCTTTCCGCATGGACGAGGCTTTCTTCTTCACCGGTGGCAGCAACGGGCTCACCCGGACGGGAAATGTCCAGATGCTGCGCCTGTTCACCGTCGTTGTCCTGCTGCTCCTGCTTTCGGCCGTTTTCAACTACGTGAACCTGAGCCTTGCGCTCACGGGCAAGCGGGCCAAGGAAATGGCCACCCGAAGGCTCCTTGGGGCCGATAGGACCGGCATTCTGTGGAAGTACATCGCCGAGTCTGTCGCCTTTACCGCCGTCTGCTTCGCGGCCGCGTTGTTCCTGGCCGATCTGCTGGCGCCCATGGTGAACAACCTGGTTTCCACCAGCGACCCGGACGAACTGATGCTGGGCATCGGCGATACCAGCGTGAAACTGTCGTTCATGATGACGCCGGGGTATATCCTGGCATACCTGGCCGGCATTCTGGTTCTGGGCGTCATCAACGGGCTGCTTCCTGCATTTGCGGCCTCGCGATATCAGCCCATCGACGTCATCAAGGGCACGCTCCGGCGTCGGAACAAGTTGGTTCTGAGCAAAGTGTTCATCGTGGTGCAGAATGTCCTGTCGGTCTTCCTGATCGCCCTGGCGCTGGTCATGGAAGTGCAGATGCGGCATATGTTGACAAGGCCGATGCACGCAGCCACGGAGAATCTCTACTATATTGAATATTCCGCGCAGAACTACGACGCCATGAGGCTTTTCAAGGACAAGGTGGAGCAGTTGCCTTTTGTAACGAAGGCCGGTGTGGGGCGCGGCATCCCGGGGCTCATCAACATGACGATGGGAATCAGGGTAGACGAAGATCACCACGTGGATATGCCGGTCATCATCTGCGATTCCACCTATTTCCAGTTGCTCGGTCTGGAAGTGGAAGAGGATTTCGGCCACCCGCTGGTACACTCGCTGTGGATGAGCCGGAGCGCCTTCAACGCGGCGGCGGTATCGGATACATCTACCGTCTTCCCGCGGCGGATCAACATGAATGGCGCCCAGCCGGAGTTTATCGGCGGTATCATCCACGATTTCCCCGCCCGGCCGGCTTCGGAAGGCACTATCAATCCCAATGGGAGTGTCATCGTGACCCGGGTTGAAGAGGTCTACTATGCCAATTGCCTTCTTATCGGCACCACCGGAGAAGACAAATCCTATGAAGACCAGATCCTGCAGGCCTACCGGGAATTCCGGCTGGAAACTTCCGGCATAGAAGAGCCCGCCTGGCGGTTCGGGTTTATCAAGGACATCAACCGCAAGCAACTGGCACCCGTTCAACGGACCTTGCGTCTGGTGGAGCTATTCGCTGTTTTGGCGGTACTCATCTCCCTCCTGGGTCTCCTGGCCATGAGCACCTACTTCGCCGATGAGAATACCAAACAGATAGCGGTGCGGAAGGTGTTCGGCTCAGATGTCACGCACGAAACCTGGCGGAATGTCCGTAGCTACATGGTCCTGACCGGCATCGCTTGCCTCGTAGGCATTCTGCTGGCCATCTGGGCCGCCCGCCTCTACCTGCAGCGCTTCGCCTACCGGGTGGAAGGTTACGGTTGGGTATTCGTGTTGGCAGTCCTCATCTCCCTGGCCATCGCCTTCCTTTCCGTCCTCTGGCAAACCCTCAAGGCCGCCCGGACCAATCCGGCCACGGAACTGAAGAAGGAATAAACCGGATTTTTCCGTATTTTTGTATCCGTGTGTACGGTTTGTTACATCCCCATGCTGGAAGGGCAGAGCGGGGAGGTCGAAAGGTGGGCGGCGGAAGCGTCGGTCCGCCTAGGCATTCCCGTTGTCATGCTTCCGCAGGCCGATTGGAACAACGACCTCACCCCGTGGCCGGCCGGCCCCATCTTCAGAAAGGGGAAGCCGTTTGGGGGAGGCGCGAAATCATATCTGCAGCGGCTTGAAACTCAGATTCTTCCGGAAATCGAAGGCCAGCTTGGCCTCGTGGAACCGGAGCGGTGGCTCATCGGCATATCCCTCTCCGGCCTGTTTGCCGTGTGGGCTGCCGTCGAGAGCAATCTGTTCACCCGCATCGCTTCCATCTCGGGCTCTTTCTGGTTCGAAGGGTTCCCGGAGTGGCTGGCAACCCGGCCCGGCACCGGGACTTTGAAAAGTGCCTACCTGTCGCTGGGCGATACGGAGGCTGATACCCGGAATCCTCACTTGAAGGGCATAGCGGAGGATACGGAGACCGTTGTCCGCCTCCTGCGTGAAAAGGGTGTCCCCACGGTATTCGAATGGAACGACGGATCGCATTTCGCGCCCGTCGTTCCCAGGTTGGAGAAGGCTTTGGCGGCCTTGGTCAGTTCTCGCTGATTACTTCACCTTCGAATCGCAGTACCAGCACCTCAGGACGCCGTTTTCGGTGCGGCGGAAGCGGTGCGGGGCGTGTTCGTTGTTGCAGATGCATTTCTTGTTGGGGCAGCGGAGTTCCGGGTCTTCCACCGGCGTTTCGTCTGCGGGCATGCCGTGCTCGGGGTCGTCTTTCCATTCCAACAGCTTGACGATGAGGGCCTCGCGGACGAACTTGCCGTTTTCCACCTGGCGGAAGTAGGCGGCGCGGGGATCGGCATCCACCTCGGTGAGGATCTCGTTCACGCGGGGGAGCGGGTGCAGGACGGCCATGTTCTTCTTGGCAAGGGACATGCGGGCCGCATCCAGCACGAAGCTGTCTTTCACGCGGTCGAATTCGTCCTCGTCCAGGAAGCGTTCCTTCTGCACGCGGGTCATGTAAAGCACGTCCAGTTCGCCCATCACTTCTTCCATCGTCGTCACTTCGCGGTAGGGGATGCCGGTCCGTTCGCAGACGTCCTGCTTGATATAGTCCGGAAGCTTGAGCTCGTCCGGGGCGATGAGGATGACCTTGATGTCCTTGTACCGGGAGAGGGCCTTGATCAGGGAGTGGACGGTCCGGCCGAAGCGGAGGTCGCCGCAGAAGCCGATCGTGATTCCGTCGATGTGCCCCAGCTCACGCTGGATGGTCAGGAGGTCTGTCAAGGTCTGCGTGGGATGGCTGTGGGAGCCGTCACCGGCGTTGATGATGGGCACGGTGGACACTTCGGTGGCGTACAGCTGGGCCCCTTCGATATGGTGGCGCATCGCGATGACATCGGCGAAACAACCCAGTACGCGGACGGTGTCCTGCACGCTTTCGCCCTTGGAAACGGAACTGCTCCGTGCGTCGGAGAATCCCAGTACCTTGCCACCCAGTTCCATCATGGCGGAGGTGAAACTCAGCCTCGTACGGGTGCTGGGCTCGTAGAAGAGGGTGGCGAGTTTCTTGTGGGACATGCTGCCCTGGTAGCGTTCCCGGTGGGCGATGATGTCCTGGGCAAGGGAAATGATTTCGCCGATCTCCTGTTTGGTCAGATCGGTCGGGTCGATGAGATGCTTCATAGTTCAGTGTTATTTATTGAATCCAACTTTCGTCCGAGGGGTTGTCGCGGAAGGCGAGGATGCGTTCCTTCCAGCCCGGTCCGATGCGGCCTTCTTCCTCGGCCACTTCCACCAGGGTGTCCAGGTTGCAGAGGGAATGGTTTTCCACATTCGCGGCGGCGAGGCGTTCCAGGCCGCGCTTCATCCCGTAGGTGAAGATGCTCACGATGCCCAGCACTTCGGCACCGGCTTCCCGCAGGGCGTCCACGACGTCGATGGCACTGCCTCCCGTGGAGATAAGATCCTCTATGACAACCACTTTCGTTCCGGGGTCCATCTTACCCTCAATTCGGTTCGTCCGTCCATGGGTCTTGGCCTCGCCGCGGACATACCCCATCGGCAGGTCCAGGATGGTGGCGGTGATGGCGGCGTGGGCGATGCCCGCCGTGGAGGTGCCCATCAGCATCTCGCAGTCAGGATAATACCGTTTGACGAGGAGTGAAAGGCCGTTCTCCACCTGCTCCCGCACGCGAGGGGCGGAAAGCGTGAGACGGTTGTCGCAATAGATGGGGCTTTTGATGCCGCTGGCCCACGTGAACGGCTGTTCGGGCCGGAGAAATACGGCGCCGATGGAGAGGAGGGAGGATGCGATCTGTCTTTCCATTATACAAATTCTTTCAGGCAACGTTCGTAGGCGGCCACAGGGTCGGGAGCCGCCGTGATGGGACGGCCCACGACGATGAAGTCGGAGCCGATCTCCCGGGCGCGGGCCGGGGTGGTGATGCGCACCTGGTCGTCCGTCGCCGCATCGGCGAAGCGGATGCCGGGCGTGATGGTCAGGAATCCGTCACCGCAGGCTTTCTTGACCATGCCGGCCTCCAGGGGCGAGCACACGACGCCGTCCAGACCCGCTTTGCAGGCGTTGGAGGCGTATTTCACGATGGTTTCATTGATTCCGGCGCCGATGAGGAGTTCTTGCTGCATGGTCTCTTCGGACGTCGAAGTAAGCTGCGTGACGGCAATCAGCAGCGGCCTGGACCCGTCTTCCCGCGTAAGTCCTTCCAGGGCGGCTTCCATCATGCCGATGGTGCCGGCCGCGTGGACATTCACCATATCCACGTCCAGGGCCGATAGCACCCGCATCGCCTTCTTCACCGTATTGGGAATGTCGTGCAGTTTGAGGTCCAGGAATATCTTGTGTCCGCGGGCCTTGATCTCCCGGACGATGGAAGGCCCTTCGGCGTAGAAGAGTTCCATGCCGATCTTCACGAAAGGCTTGCGGCCGGCCGGGAAACGGTCCAGGAATTCCAGCGTGGCTTCGCGGCTGGAAAAGTCGCAGGCGATGATGACGTCTCTGTTCATACGGTTCCGATAATCTCTTGTAATGAATTGATTTTCAGTTCGTCCATTAATGCCGGAAGCGCGGAGGCGATTTCCGGGCAGGCAAAGGGATTGCGCAGATTCTCCGCGCCCACCTGCACGGCCGAGGCGCCGGCCATCATCATTTCGATGACATCCCGGGCGGAAGCGACCCCGCCGCAACCCATGACGGGAATCCGGCAGGCGTGGGTCACCTGATAGACCATTCTCAGCGCGACGGGAAAGATTGCCTGTCCTGAGAATCCGCCCATCTTGTTGGCTATCACGGGCTTGCGACGGGCGATGTCGATGCGCATCCCGAGAAAGGTGTTCACGAGCGTGAGTCCGTCGGCCCCGGCATCCTCGCAGGCGCGGGCGATGGAGACGATGTCCGTCACATTCGGGCTCAGTTTGATGAAGACCGGTTTGCGGCAGACCGCTTTCACGGCTGCCGTGACTTCTGTGGCGGAGGTGGCCGAAGTCCCGAAGGCCATGCCACCATTGTGGACATTCGGGCAGGAGATATTGACCTCGATGAGGTCGATCCCTTCGCACGCGTCTGCCTTAGCGCAGCATTCCCGGTATTCGTCCAGCGAAAAACCGCTGATATTGGCAATCACACAGCCGCCATAGACCTTCCGGAGAGCCGGAACTTTCTCATTCACAAGTACATCGATTCCTGGATTCTGCAGGCCTACGGAATTGATCATCCCGCCTTCGCATTCGGCGATGCGCGGGGTAGGGTTGCCATACCGGGCCTCCCGGGTTGTTCCCTTGAGGGAGATGCCTCCGAGAACGTTCAGATCCATGCTGTCGGCCAGCTCCAACCCGAATCCAAAGGTTCCGCTGGCCGGAATCACCGGATTTTTCAGGCGCAGGCCGCCCAGGGAGACGGACAGATCCTTTACCATGTCAGTTCCTCCTTCTTGAATACCGGACCGTCCTTGCAAACGCGCCGGGGACCGTTTATCGTCTGGATGCTGCAGCCGTAACAGAAGCCCGCGCCGCATCCCATCCGCTCTTCCAGGCTGGCCTCGCCACGTCCTTCCAGGGTCGTGCAGACCACTTTCATCATGACCATCGGACCGCAGGTGTAAAAGAAGTCATAGGACGGCTTCAGGGCGGCGATGGCGTCTGTGACAAACCCTTTTACGCCCACGGACCCGTCGACGGTGGACACCGCCACCCGGTCGCACACTGCTTCAAACTCCTGAGCCAGAATGATTTCGTCGGCCTTGTTGAATCCCAGCACGGCCGTCACCTTCTTCCCCCGGGCCTTCAGTTCTTTGGCCAACAAGTACAGCGGCGGCACCCCGAGTCCGCCTCCGACCAGCAGTGCTTCCTCCCGGCACGCATCGGCATCAAACCCTTTTCCCAGTCCGGTCAGAACCTCCAGCTCCGTTCCCACAGTCATCTCCGACAGGACCTTCGTCCCTTCTCCCACAACCTTGTAGATGACCGTCAGTCTTCCACCCTCCTGGTCGCAGATGGACAGCGGCCTTCTCAGATAGAACCCGGGAATCGCAATGTCGATGAACTCCCCGTCCACGGCACCTTCCCCTTCCAGTACCATCCTGAAGGTCTTTACCGCAATCAAACGGTTTTCCGCGATCGTATAAAGGCTTTTGATCACTTGTACTCTTCGTCTATGGTGGAAATTCCCAGCGTGATCTCCTCCAGCACGTCCAGCAGGACCCGTACGGTCTCGAGGGCCGTGAAGATGGTGACATTGTTCTCGACGGCGCAGCGGCGGATGCCATAGCCGTCCAGGTGGCTGGATTTCTGGTTGAGGTCGATGGTGTTGATCACGTACTTGACGTGTCCCTTGCGGATGGCCTGGTAGATCTCGTCGCTGCCCTCGCGGAGCTTCTTGAGGGTCTTGGTGCGGATGCCGTGCTCCTTGAGGAAGGCGGCCGTGCCCTTGGTGGCCTCGATGTTGAAGCCCAGGTTGTAGAAGCGGCGGATCAGCGGCAGTGCCTCTTCCTTGTCCTTGTCGGCGATGGTGGCGAAGATGGTCCCGTAGGACTTGATGTCCATTCCACTGGCCTGCAGGGACTTGTAGAGTGCGCGGTTCAGGGATTTGTCGTAGCCGATAGCCTCGCCCGTGGATTTCATCTCCGGGGAGAGATAGGTGTCGATGCCCTTGATCTTGCCGAAGGAGAAGGCCGGGGTCTTCACGAAGTGCCGCTTCCGCTCGGGGAAGTATACTTCCGTGATGCCCTGTTCCTTCAGGGAGTGACCCAGCATCACGCGGGTGGCGATCTTCGCCATCGGGACACCGGTGCTCTTGGAGATGAAGGGAACCGTGCGGGAACTGCGGGGATTGACTTCGATCACATAGACATCCTCGTTCCCGTCCACGATAAACTGGATGTTGAACAGGCCCACGATGCCGATGGCCTTGCCCAGCTTCACGGTGTCGTCGATGATTTCCTGCTTGACTTTCGGACTCAGGCTGAAGGACGGATAGACGCTAATGCTGTCGCCGGAGTGGATACCGGTGCGCTCCACGTGCTCCATGATGGCCGGGATGAACACGTCCGTACCGTCGCAGATGGCGTCGACCTCCGTCTCCTTGCCCATGATGTACTTGTCCACCAGGACCGGGGAGTTCTCATTGATTTCCACAGCGTTGTGGAGATAGTGCCGGAGGGTGGCCTCGTTGCCCACGATCATCATCGCGCGGCCGCCAAGCACGAAACTCGGGCGTACCAGCACGGGATAGCCGATGTCCTCGGCCGCCTTCACGCCGTCTTCCACATTCGTGACGGCATGGGCCTTGGGCTGCCGGATGCCGGTTTTCCGCATGATGGCTTCGAAGAGCTTGCGGTCCTCGGCATTGTCGATGGCCTGCAGGCCGGTGCCGATGAGCGGAACGTCGAATTCCTCCAGCGGACCGGCCAGGTTGATGGCCGTCTGGCCGCCCAGGGTGACGATGATCCCGTCCGGCTTCTCCAGATGGATGACGTTCATCACGTCCTCCACCGTCAGCGGTTCGAAATACAGCTTGTCGGAGACGGTATAGTCGGTGGAGACGGTCTCGGGGTTGTTGTTGATGATGATGGCCTCGTATCCGGCTTCACGGATGGCCCAGATGGCATGGACGGTGGAGTAGTCGAATTCCACGCCCTGGCCGATGCGGATGGGTCCGGAACCCAGCACGAGGATCTTCTTCCGGTCGCTGCGGACGGATTCGTTCTCCTGCTCGTAGGTGGAGTAGAAGTAGGGGACATAGGTGTCGTGCTCGGCAGCGCAGGAGTCGATCATCTTGTACACCGGAACAATGCCGTTGGCAAAGCGGAGGCGGATGATATCGGCCTCGCTCCGGCCCCAGAGCTGGCCGATGAACTTGTCACCGAAGCCCATCCTTTTGGCTTCCCGCAGGATGTCGAGGTCGCCCGGGGCGGCCTTCAGCCGGCGTTCCATCCGGATGATGTTGTACACCTTCTCCAGGAACAGCATGTCGATCTTGGTGCGGTCGTAGATGCGGGAAAGGTCGATCCTGAGGCGCAGGAGCTGTGCGATGGCGTGGATGCGGTCGTCGGTCGGCTTTTCGATGTACTGCAGCAGCGCCTCCTCCGTCCAGTCGTCGAACTTCTTCTTGTGGATGTGGCAGCAGCCGGATTCCAGCGAGCGCATTGCCTTCAGGATGCTCTCTTCCAGGGTACGGCCGATGGACATGACTTCGCCCGTGGCTTTCATCTGGGTGCCCAGTTCGTTGGACGCCTCGCTGAACTTGTCGAAGGGGAAGCGGGCCACCTTGGCGACGACGTAGTCGATGGCGGGCTCGCAGCAGGCGGGGGCGCCGGCGATGGTGATTTCATCAAGGGTGAGTCCCACGGCGATCTTGGCCGTCACGCGGGCGATCGGGAAGCCGCTGGCCTTGGAGGCCAGGGCCGAGGAACGTGACACGCGGGGATTTACCTCGATGATATAGTACTTGAAGTACAGCGGGT
>JAEEGI010029747.1_pt1 | contig 10303 bp, 9 predicted proteins | sample 8958751 | NCBI WGS metagenome assembly JAEEGI01 (sample SAMN16246545, study PRJNA631951) | gut metagenome | biome: gut microbiome; feature: rumen; material: KS-attached | host: Bos | place: Iran: Karaj | collected 2018-10 | reverse complement strand
TATATTACTCAGGACGAGATTAAATATTAGGCTCGTCCCAGATCTTTGTCTGTGTGCAAGCAGTACCTACGGTCTGGTTGCCAACCTTCAGGATAAAGTCGCCCTCCTCAAGGGTCCACTTACCATCCGCGCCTACAAAGGCTAAGTTCTTGGCAGGCAACTGGAAGGTAACGGTCTTTACCTCGCCTGGCTGCAACTCAATCTTAGTAAAGTCGCGCAGACGCTTGTTATCAGGTACGATAGATGCAACCAGATCGCTGCTGTAAAGCAGAACAGCCTCCTTACCAGCCTTGGCGCCTGTGTTCTTTACATCTACGCTTACTGTCAGCACATCAGCGGCAGTAAACTGCTTCTTGTCAACCTTCAGGTTGCTGTACTCGTAAGTAGTATAGCTGATGCCATAGCCGAAGGGCCACTGCAGACTTACCTTTGCATCGTAGTTGTAAGCGCCAGCCATGGTGCCCACCTCTTCTGATACCTTATAATCATAGGTGTTCAGCGAGTTGATCTCGCGAGGATAGGTGTAAGGCATCTTTGCCGAGAAGTTGGCATCTCCAGCAAGCAGGTTAGCCAATGCATCGCCACCATAGTTACCAGGAATCAGGATATCTACCACAGCCTTAGCCAATGGCTCGATATCAGCAATCAGACGAGGACGACCCTCGTTCAGCACCATAACGATGGGCTTGCCAGTCTTGGCGAGTGCCTTTACCAGGTTGCGCTGGTTTGCCGACAACCACAGGTCGTTCAGGTTACCAGGAGTCTCTGTATATGAGTTCTCACCGATACAAGCGATAATCACATCTGCCTTGTCGGCAGCGGCTACAGCCTTGTCGATCTCAGGCTCGTTCTCATCGTAGTAAGCACCATTCTCATTATAGGTTACACCCTGCTCCAGAATGATATTCTCCTTACCATACTTATTACACAGAGCCTCGTAAATGGTGTTGTACTTCTCTGAGAGTTCCTCTGCCTTTGAACCCTGCCAGGTGTAGCTCCAACCACCATGCAGGCAACGCATCTGGTTGGCGTTAGGACCAGTCAACAGAATCTTCTTACCCTTAGCCAGAGGCAGAATATTACCCTCGTTCTTCAGCAGCACCTCGCTCTCCTCAGCAGCCTTCAACGAAGCAGCAGCAAACTCGGCACTACCAAACTTCTCAAAGCCCTTTCCACCTGTGTTGGGCTTATCAAACAGACCCAGACGGTACTTGGCACGCAGGATACGGCGAACAGCATCGTCGATACGACTCATCTTCACCTTACCCTCCTGTACCAGCTCCTTCAGCAGGATACAGAACTCAACGCTATAGGGATCCATCGACATATCGATACCAGCATTGATAGCAATACGGATGGCATCTTTCTTATCCTTAGCTACATGTTCACGAGAGAACAGATTGTTGATATCAGCCCAGTCGGTAACCAGGAATCCATCCCACTGCAGGTCTTCCTTCAGCCACTTGGTCAGATACTCGTAGCTGGCATGAACAGGCACGCCGTTGACTGAAGCCGAGTTAACCATCATGGTGAGTGTACCAGCCAAAGCAGCTGCCTTGAATGGCTCAAAATACTTCTCGCGAATCATCTGTGGCGAGAGGTAGGCTGGAGTACGATCCTTTCCAGTCCAGGGGGCACCATAGGCAAAGTAGTGTTTGGTGCTGGTACCTACGTGATACTGGTCGATGTGGTTATTATCATCGCCCTGATAACCCTTAATCTCAGCAGTAACCATCTTTGAGTTTACGATAGCATCTTCGCCAAAGCTCTCATATACACGAGGCCAACGTGGGTCACGACTCAGGTCAACCACTGGGTTATACACCCAAGGACAGTTAGCTGCACGACTCTCGTAAGCTGTAATCTCAGCACCTCTGCGAGCCAGTTCGGTATTGAACGATGCACCTAAGTTGATGGGCTGTGGGAAGAGTGTTCCACCCTGAGTATAGGTTACGCCGTGGTTGTGATCCAGACCATAGATATCAGGAATACCCAGATACTTCATCGACTTTTTCTGAATCAGCTGAATCCACTGCTGCCACTGGGCTACTGTTGGAGCCTTCGTGCCTGGTGCATTCAGGATAGATCCCACCTTCCACTTAGAGATAAGTGTATCGAGCATCTGCTCGTTCAGTTTCCAAACACGCTTGGTATCACCCTGATAGATATCTACTGGGAATCCACCCAACTTGTCGATAATCTGCTGGTCGGTCATCTTCAGCAGATCCTTGATTTCTGCTTCCGATCTGCCATACTGCTGCATCACTGAACGAACCTTTTCACGATCTACCTTGGCATTCTCTACAGTCATCTTGCCAATAATGTCGAGGTTCAGTTCTAGCATCTGACCGATCTTCTCGTCGAGTGTCATCTTTGCCAGAGTCTTCTCAATCTTCGCCTCCAGCGCCGCATCACGGGGGATGGCAGGCTTCTGTGCTTGCATCATGGTTGCAGCACAAATCATTGCAATCGATAAAATTGTTTTCTTCATAAATTGTGTTGAGTTAATGAATTCTGCCTGCAAAGATAGTAAAAACATTTTAATATCCATCCCTTTTTGCCATTTTTAAGACACCTTTATAGCGTTTCGCTCATTTTATTAATCCATATCAGTTGCTGTTGGTCGGCTGTGAGCAGTGCCACACTTACAAACGGCATGGGTTCACCCTGCATGTCAATTACTCGTCCACCTACATCCTCAGTCTTAGCATCGGCTGTTAAACACATCATCATTGCATCTATCAAAGCTACCATTTTCAAACTAATCTGTTTCATTTTTCAATTCAATTTATTTTTTGTCTGTTTGACGGCACACAGTTATTAAAAAGTTGCAATCCTCCCCTATTTTGGAACGAATTGCAACTATTTGTGACGAATAACAGGGATAACAGCATGGAAATGCAACAGAGAGTACGACAATTTTAAAAAATGTGAGAAATTGTTTGTTTTTTTACTTGCTTCTTTGTATCTTTGCGGCTTGTATGAAACAAGGACGCAAAGAAACGATAACAACGAGAATTATCAGCACTACCTTTACAGTAGTGGCACTGGCAGTGTTCAAGCCTTTCTGGATGTCGGATTGGCAATGGCAGGGATATGCACATCTGATAGTGTTGGGAGTGATTGGCTTCCTCATCTGCATGATGACGGACATCATCCTGAAATATGTTGTCAAGATGCCGAGGTCATTCAAGAAAGGCGCCGAATACATCATCCGCCGCAACCTCAGATTTCAACTTATCAATACACCGCTCGTGGCATTGAGCATCTGCCTCTATCGCCATTTCGTGCTGAACGAACATGATGCAGGCAACCAGCTTTCAGTTGTCAATTTCCTTGAAACCCTTGCCATCATTGCCTTCTGCTCGTTCGCCATCGGACTCTATTGGCGCTTCAAATACCGTAGCAAATATTTAGCGATAGAACTGGAAGATACGCGGCTGCTGAACGAGGAATTGAAGAAGATGCAGGAGCCCGAACAATCATTGCCGAACGAAGCAGAACACTCCGTTGAGAATTCTCAACCGCAAGAGCTCACACTCACTGGTACCACTAACGAATCGGTGACGTTACAGATTTCCGACCTATTATATATAGAGGCTGTGGGCAATTACGTCAGGGTCAGTCATCTGCGCAACAATCAGGTACATACCGACATGCTTCGCGCCACGATGAAACTCATGGAGGAAACGCTTGAGTCCTATCCAATGATAGTCCGTTGCCACCGCGCTTTCATGGTCAACCTAGGTCAGGTAGAGCAGATTATCTCACATTCTGGCACTACCCAGCTGCTCATCAAGCATTGTCACGAATCACTCCCCGTTTCGCGCAGCAATATGGCACAAGTTAGAGCTGCGATACAGATAGCCCAGCCTCTCTAATGTCTTGACAGCATCAGGCACGATGCGAGAAGCCTGGGAATTATCGTAAGTGCTTCCCGGATGGAAGGGATTGGGAATGTCGGAACGGCCACGTAACCCATGGTCGATCATATACTGCAGTGAAAGGTCGGCACGGTTGGTAAAACATCCGTCAGCAGCGATGCTACCCTCTGTTGTATCCACGTATTTGCTCATCTGCACTTGGGTATCGAACGAATAAGGATGATTGAGCATACCGCTTCGACGCGTCAGACGAGCCTGCCACACAGCATTCAACTCGTCATAGTTATTTGGCTCTCCAGCAATAGACGGTCCAATGATATGCGCCCCATGATCCTGTGCATACTTGATGGCCTGTGCAAAACCATCAGGTGTGGTCAGTGCAAAGTCTTCAGGCAGTGGCGGATGATTGAGCCACAATAGGTAACACATAGGCACACGCCCCTGGAAGATGGCATTGGACCGACGTAATGCCTCGTTAGAGAAGGTCTGCAGAATCACCTTGCCTTTCGTGCGGCCTACGTTCACTTTCCCATTGACATAGAAAGCAGTTTCTGTGGCTGGACGGGTTATGATGTTCCACCCTTCACTATCAAGAATGTCGTACACACGCTGCTCCATGTTTTCTGGATTGACCTCAGGCTCTTTAAACTCGAGATAGATGCCAGGACGGTGACCTGTGTCTTCTGTATCAGCCACATAAGCATCGGCAAAGTCGTAGTCGATAAAATCCATGTAAATGTCTTTGTATGCACCTTTTTCGGCAATCGACTGCCAAATTTCGTGTAGCGTCTTTCCCTGATACTCAGGCTTGATGTGATACGGAAGTATCCGCTCGCCATCGTCTTTACGATGCAGCATTCTGCCACTGGCATAGGCTATCTGGTCGTGCAGAGCCGACACGTATTGCCCAGTGCTGTAGTGCAGTTTGCCATCAATCATGCCACCATTGCGCGAAGCGGCAAAGGCTTCAGCAAACCACTTTCCAGCATCGAGCATCAACAGCTCTGCATAATAATACGACTGCATATAATAAGGCCGGAAAGAAGCCTCATCGCGCTGATACTGTTCCAATGCATCCTCGTGCGAGAATCCCAGACTCTCATAGAACTGTATGCGAGTGGCAGGAATCGTTGCTCCGAAAACTTCATCGATATTGGTAGTGCGCTTCAGATTGTCATCATGGTTGGCTATGATGATGCCATCCTTGCTACACTGCAGATCCGACTCCAGATAATCGACTCCCATCTCGCGAGCCCACCTCCAGGCACTCTCGGTTTCTTCTGGTGCCCAATAGGTAGAACCACGATGAGCTATCACGGCATACAGGGGTACATAGTCGCGAACCACAGCCATCTCCTCACTGATGGTTTGGACATCTGTTGCTACAGGTTTGTCATTGTAGGCAGAGCAGGCCTGTACCCCCAAAACGATTGTCAGCAGCCACAACCTCATCCATGTCAGTTTTCTCCAAAGCCCCTCTAACGGACCGCGAGGATGATTGGAGAACCAATATCTGGCAAAGAGATACTGACAAACAACCATGCCACATCCTACCATCACAGCATAGGTAACACCTAAATGGCGATAGCAAGCCAGGCCATAGCCGCAGAAGATAGCACAGCCGATGATGGACTGGAGCAGATAGTTGGTAAGACTCATACGTCCGAAAATACACAAATGATGCAACACCTTGCGCACGCCCTCAGAAGCATACCATGCCGAAACGATGGCCGACACAATCATCATCAATATCATCAGATTGTAGATCGGGTTAAGCCACGAGGCTATCTCGCTAAAATCCACAATACTCAGCACAACTACCACCAACGCCGATCGCCATAACAGTTGATGCCATATCTGCAAATTACGCCCTTCGTTATAAAACATACGCTGGCGGCCCAACTGCATACCTAAAATAAACAGGCACAGCAGCTGGGTCAGTCGCCCGCTGAAGATATTGAAGCGGAAATTCACCTCAAATCCATATCGCAGGTTGGTAAGGGTATTCTCCCAGAATGTACCATGCTCATGGGCACTGTTAATCTTGCTGTACACTTCCCACAAGGTGCTGTGGTCGATGGTGGTGCCAGTCAGCAGGCAGAAGAGTTCTACAGGCTGGATGGCTAATAAGGCTATTATACACCACACCCACTTCGACGGCAGATAACTGATTGGGATGAGCAGCAGACCATAACAGGCATAAAGCATCAGGATGTCGCCATCGTAGAAAGCCACATTGACTATGCCGAAGAGGAACAACAGGCACATGCGCCAAGCAAAGCGCCCAGAGAAATTATTACCTTTCTGCTGCTGATTATCGTTCATGATGAAGAAACTCAAGCCGAAGAGCATAGCAAAGATGCCGTACATTTTACCAGACAGCAGCCAAGCCAGTACATCGGCCACCATCTGGTCAGTCGCCAGCGTATGGGTTATCGGCTCCTGCGTAAAGATATTAAAGTGTTCCACCGAGTGATACAGGATAATGCCGGCTACAGCGATGCCTCTCAGAGCATCAGCCACATCGATTCGAGTGTTTGCCAGATGACGAGATTGATACATAGTCTTTACTTTTATAATTCCATTTCAAATTCTTTCCATTCATCACCGTCGATCAAATAGGAACCGTCGCCTATGATGCGGAAGCCTACCGATTTGTAGCATTCTACGGCAGAAATATTCTCGCAAAACACACCGAGCGTAATCTGCTTAGCGCCGAGTTTCTCCCTTGCATATTCGATAGCCTGTCGTAACAACTGCTTACCATATCCATAGCCTCGCTTCGTATTATCTACAATCACAAAGCCGAAACGGATGATGCTTTTATCCTCAGAAGGACGTCGTAACAGAATATGGCCGATAATCGTATCACCCACTACTGCCGTCAGTGGATACATGTTGTCGCCATTGTATTGCGCCATCATCTCCTCAGGCTTGGCAGGAAAATCCTTATACCTGTCGGCACTCCAAAGTCGGAAAGCATGCTTATCCTTACACCAACTCAGAATTGTTGCTGCATCATCAGACAGAAATGGTCGAAGAGTCATATTCTTGGCACAACAGTTTACGTGCTTCGGGGGTGTCATGAAATCTTGCATTTTCTTTCTTTTTAATGTTTTGACGCTACAAAAATACGAATTGTTGCCGAGACAAACAAACATTAGGGATAAATTACACATATTTGTGATGAGTTACGTTAAAAAACGAAGCCTATATTTACGGTGAGGGCGTGATTACAGATATCCTCAATGTATTGTGTGAGTACGAACGAAGACTCATAAGACTGGAGTTGAGAGTACTTCTGCAATTCGTATCCGATGGATAACGACAGACTATGGTGGCCTTTCAACTGATACCTGACACCAACGGACGGCGTGAAGTAAAAACCTCCGCTCACATGTTTCTTAGGCGCAAAAGCATAACCGATGTTACTTGCCATAAAAGGGGTGAAACGATGTTGTTTGATAATACTCCAGTGGAGTGTGCCATATACAGGAACCATCAGATAGTCGTACTTGGACAATCCCGTTCCCAGTCCCGCAGACAATCGTGGATGGACGTTATAATCTGCAGAGATGAGTAACGACAAAGGCTTGACGTCGGAATCTGCCAAAGGGGTACCCGCCACGATATTCGTTTGAAAACGCAACCTGTCTTTCTGAGCCTGTACGGCTATCGACATACAGGCCAGTAGAATCAATAATATTACCTTTTTCATTTTACGCGGATTGTGATTCGTTTAACAATAGTGAGTGCCGATGTGATGCCATCCATGTCGTGATGAATCTCGCCGTCGGTTCCGTCAGGGCTGCTGTGACCTATCAGATTGGCCTCGAAAGTCTTATGGCCAGAATCCATATCTACATCAGTCCTATAGACGAGGGCGGGTTGTCCACTTCCCTCATCACCACCAGAATAGTTAGCAGCCCCAGCTTCTGCATTCTCTGGATAGGCATCGTTCCAGTCGATCGAATGATTCACTTCAATCATCACACGACACTGTCGGAGTCCGGCTTTGTCCCGCATGCGCACATCGAAGGATTTTCGTGGTGTGGCCCCGGTCATGCCGTCAGTCAAAGGCAATCTTCCACATCGATGGCCCCAATATGGCAAGGCCTCCTTTCGCGGGTTTCCATGTGCGCCAACCCATCCTTGCGTGGCTATTTTCTTCGAAGCATACAGCGTAGTCAGGTATCGTCCATTGGCATCCTCTATCCAAATGGCAATCTGAGGAGGATTCTTCTTGTTAATACCCAAAAACAGAGGATAGTCGTGCAACCATCCGTCTCCCGCTTCGATACATACACTCAGGTCACCAGCCTGGTACTCCAATTTTTCCTTGCTGCATGAGTGATTCATCATCACCATGATGACAGCTACTAATAAAATCATCATTTTTTTCATTGTTTTTTGCCGCAAAGGTACAGCTGATGACCGAAACGTGCAATAGCGAGTGATACTTGGTTAACAATCTGTGATACAAATTGCACTTGAGGGATGAAATGGCATGGTGCAGGGACAAAATGCAATGATAAAATTTGTTTGGCCACAAAAAACAACGTATCTTTGCAGCCGTAATTAAACTGAAATCATGATACAATTATCAAAAGAGCTGGCTACGATTGCCCTAGCTGTAATATTCTTGTTATCGTTTCTGCAACCGTTTGGCATCGACCAGATGAGCAGCAACCGCATGCTGCTGATTATGGGTGGTACGCTACTCGCCGTGGTATCATCAGCCGTATCGTTTGCGATTGTAAAAAAACTATTTCATCACGACTGGCACGATACAAAGGGATTGCTCATCATGCACGCAGTAAACATTCCGTTGCTATCGGCACTCACCCTTACGCTGGTTTCGTGGTTTACATGGGATTCGTTTACTAAGGCCTGGTACTGCACAGCCGGCGAGTTCTCGGTCATCAACTATCTGAAGGCATGTCTGGAGGTGACGCTGATCTCCTTCTTCGTTTTCATCTTGCAACTCTATCGGCTGCGAAACAACCGGCTACAACAGGAGCTCGACGAGGTGAAGGCCATCAACCAACTGCTCGAAGAGCGTCAGACCGACGAACCTAAAGATGCTGAGAATGAACCGCCATCCCCATGCGTACTAAGAGGAAATGCTAAGAATGCGATACTGGAAGTGGTACCAGAACGTATCATCTACATTGAGTCGATGTCAAACTATGCTGACGTCTGCTATCTCGACAATGATGTTCTTCAGCACCACGCCCTGCGTATCACGATGAAGCAGCTCCGAGAGAGTCTGGCAACTTATAACTTTCTGGTACCCTGCCATCGTGCATTTCTGGTTAACCTCAACTTCGTGGCTTCTATCTCTGGCCGTCCGTCAACAGGCTGCACCCTCCAGATGTTTCAGGTTGAAAAGACAATCCCCGTATCCCGTTCGTACACCCAGGAAATCCACGCTCGCCTGCTGTAATGCGGCGTAACATACAGTAATAAAGATTAATATTTATACAATGGATATCATTATTAGAGACGCAAAAGTAACTGACGCAAAGGCGATTCAGACTATTTACACTCCATATGTGGAGACGACAGCTATCACATTTGAATATAACGTGCCATCAGAAGAGGAGTTCTGCCGACGCATCGAGACCGTTCAGCAGAAATATCCCTGGATAGTGGCAATGGTAAACGGGAAGGTGGTTGGTTATGCCTACGCCAGCGCCTTTAAGCCAAGAGATGCTTACCAATGGGCAATTGAAACCTCTATCTACGTTGACAACAATAATAAACGTAGCGGAATAGGTCGGCAGCTGCACGAAGCCCTCGAACAACGATTAAAGATGCAGGGCATTCTGAACATGAATGCCTGCATTTCCTTTATCGATCCCGAAGACGAATACCTGACTCAGGACAGCGTTCGTTTTCATGAGCGCCTTGGTTACCAAAAGGTTGCCCATTTCCACCAGTGCGGCAAGAAATTCAATCGTTGGTACGACATGATCTGGATGGAAAAAATGATTGGCGAGCACTTATAAGTTTGTATTATCAGACTTATACTCGAAGAAATAGAAGTCCGTCCAGCCGGTATTTTCGGCATAAAGGTGCTGCTTGCCGCGATACTCAAACCCTAAACGCTCGTAAATCTTATGAGCGGGTGTGTTTGAGGCGAGGGCATCGAGGCGGATGGCCTGCATGCCTTTACTCTTTGCCATACAGATAGCCTCGCGAATCATCTCTGAACCGATGCCCTTGCCTTGTCTGTCAGGACTGACGGCAAGGATATGAATCACAGCCACTTCGTCATCGGCAACTTGCTGCGACCAGTCGATGGCGTGATAATCCTCACCCTGATACATCGTCACTGCCATCGCGCCGACAATAACACCCCGCTCACGGTAAATATACATGCTACCCTCATTGATATAGGCACTGATGCCTTCTTC
>JAEEGI010029744.1_pt1 | contig 10305 bp, 6 predicted proteins | sample 8958751 | NCBI WGS metagenome assembly JAEEGI01 (sample SAMN16246545, study PRJNA631951) | gut metagenome | biome: gut microbiome; feature: rumen; material: KS-attached | host: Bos | place: Iran: Karaj | collected 2018-10 | reverse complement strand
CCGATGCGCTGGCGGTGACGAAGAGGAAGAGATTGGCGAAGACTTCACGACAGTCATACATGCCATATACATTCGGGATGCAGGCCAAAAAGACAGTGAGTGAGCCGAGGATGAGGATGTCGGCATCGACATCCGAGACCGAGTCGGCGATGATGCGCTGCATGATGGATGGGAGGCTGGAACGGAGGGATTGGGAAAACGATGGCAAGGGTTCGTGATATGCGGACGAGCCGTCAGCAAGATTGTATGCGGACGGGCCGTCCGCAAGCCTGTGGGCGGACGAGCCGTCCGCGAGCCTGAGAGATGAAGCTGGCGAGCCGCCAACTTGCCTGGGGTTTTCCTCATTCCTCATTTCCTCATTCGGATTTGGTGAGGAAAATGGGTGAGATTGCGGGGCGCAGCCCGCAATTAGGGCAGCGTGAGGAGACTCCCCCTGACCCCCTCTGAGGAGTTGGGAGTTACTCCCCCGCCGCTGCGCGGCACCCCCTCTCAGAGGGGGACTGGGCAAGTTGATTCCGTGGGACTTGGCGATGTGGAAGAGGGTGGCGATGGTGATGGGAGCTTTGCCGGACGGCATCCTATGACGGAGGCAAGCGGCGTATTGTTTTGAGGCTGTTTGGGGGTCATAATTGGGGTAAAAAGCCGAAATTCTGTGGAAAAAAGGCTCACCATCGGCACCAAATTCGTGAGCGAGGGCGAAGCCGATGCTGCACCAGTCGCCATAATCGGCGGTGATGTCGGTGGCCGACCGCTCTATCAGGACGGTCAGGGCCTCGACGGAATCAGCGACGGAAGTGGCGTAGGTGGTTTGTGGTTTGGTCATGACAAAGCTGGGTTGATGTAGGCATTAGGGTCGAATGGAAGGAAACAGGCACGGGAAACGTCCTTGCACTTTTCATCGACATCGAGGGAATAGGTGGTGTGGAGGTAATGTTGGACGGCATAGAAGAACAGAGGGTGATAGGAAGCGGGCGTTTCGACTGGGAAGAAACGCTCGCGGTAGGCGTAGTTCTGTTCCATTGAGACGACCCATTTGAGGCCGTCGCCTGAAGGGCTGCGGAAGAGCAGCATGGTCTCAAAATAGGGGTCGTTCAGGAGTGTGAGCGCGACGGCTTCGACATCTGAGAGATGATCGAAGTCGAAGCACACGAGATAGGAATGCCGGATGAGTTTGTCGGCTTTGCGCTGCTGGAAAAGGCCGGAGAAGGTGCAGAAGTCGAAGTTTGATCTCTTGAAGGCCGGGCGTTGCGTGGATGGCAGCGAGCGCAGGCGAGCTGTGGCCTGTGCCGACACGCCACTACGGATGTAGTTGTAGGCATCGGCCAGGGAGAACTCCATGGAGGGTTGCTTGCTCTCTATCGGCTTGGTGAAGAAGGAGAAGCGGGAATACGAAGCGACCGCCGTGACCGGAGGGCACACGGGAAGCGAGGGGATGAACGGTTGAGGTCTAACGAGCGTTTCCATGGTTTTTTGTGATTTTATGGTTCTCGATGAATGCCTGGACTTCATCCAGTTTGTAGAGGCAGTAATGGGTGTGCACTTTGTAATAAGGCAAGCCCATGGTGCGGAGCTTATCCAAGGTGCGACGGGAGCAATGGAGCAGCCGCATGACATCGCCAGAGTCGAGCCAGAGTTTGGAGAGGTTGGGATGGGTCAGGGTGACTTCCTCTTTGTTGACATAGCCTTGCAGATTGTTCATGGACGGCCTCCTTTCGTAGCTTTGCGTGCTTTCAATGGTATGCGGACGGTTTCATCGTCGTCGACGGTGAACTCCTCGCCAAGGATCCAGGCGTCAATCTCTGACTTGAGGAATTGGAGCTTGGCTCCGGCTTTGTGGTAAGGGATGGCTTTTTTCCAGACCCATGAATAGATGGTTTGGCGGGCTGGCTTGCCAGGGAGGTAGATGATGAGGTCGTCGACGCTCATCCATTGTTTTTGAGGCTGGCCATCGCGGTCGGCGATGACTTGCAGCATGGTCTTCATTTCGCCTACGTCTTTTATCAGCTGTGAGACGGCATTGGGTAGGCTGTCGAAAGACAGGGGTTCGTTGGATTGGTACATGACGTGAAATTTTAGTGGTTGTTTTCGGCGGCTAAATACGAGCTAAAACTTCACGCGGTTACATCAGTAAGGTGTTACTTATGTACGTTTTTTTTCTTGTTTTTCCCAGCTGGCTTGTTTAGAAGGGCTTGCGCCAAAAGGATGAAGATGGCCTCTGTCGTTTCTTCGGTGCAACCTTGTTGGAGCGACCTGCTGTAGGTGGCAGTGGCATCGGAGAGATCGATGTCGAACAAGTCGCCAATGGTTTTGAAATACTCCTTTTGCGTTGGTTTCTTCCTGGTCTTACGGTCAATGATGCATCCGGATTCATAAAGTGCCAGGAAGACGCGAATGAGGTCGATTTCGGAGATTTGTTTGCTGATGGCCAGGTGGGATATGTAGGTTGAAGCGAGTTCATCGTTATGCAATCCTTCCTTGGTTTTCACCATTTCTTGGAAATCGCCTTTGATGTCGGCAAGGAGGTAGGTCAGCACCTTATAGAGGTTGGCCGTTTTGACCTTGTCGACGGCTTGAAGAAGGTCTTGGACATGGACATAGCCATGACGAGCCGCTTCGATTGTATCGAGAGGTAGAAGATATTGGTTTTTCTTGTCGGTTAATGGCGATGGAATGGATGCACAGAGCGCATCATATTGTTTCTGAAGGGAGTGATACTTTTCTTTCCAATCTTCCTCAGGCTCATCAAGTTCGTTGGCCAGCTGTTCAAACGCCTTGAAGTAGTATGAATTGACATCTACAGCGTGTTTGATGGATGAGATGAGGAAACAGCTCTTTCTTTCGTCGCGTAGCCGTAGCAGCACGAAATCGACCGACAGGACGATTTCTGCCGCGTAGGTGTCGAGAAGACGTTTGCGGACTTTGAAGAAATGATTCTGGACAAAGTTTTCTTCGGGGTGCTGCTCTTTTGCGAAGTCGTTCATTAAAGAATAGGCTTCCCTGAAAATCACGTGCGCGGGATGCCAGATAGGATAATGCCTGTTGCTGGCGGTGTCGAACGTGTTGATTTCAAGCAGGGTTTCATAAATCATTTCGTTAAGTGGCCCAAAGACGGGGTCATTCAGATAGCCGTCCAGGTCGGCATGGATCTTAAATGATGATATTGCTGTCATGGCTATAAAGATTTAAGAGTGCGCGAAATGGAGGGATAAAAAAAGCCCAGCGGAGCGCCGGGCTTTTGATTCATTCTTCGTCTTCGTCAATCTCTGGATCGATGAAGAGGAGGTTGTTGACCTTCAATCGCTTCTTTGGGCTGATGGTGCCTTGATAGCCTCGGAGGACGTTCTTGGAATCGACGTGGCCGACCATGGCATCGATGAAGGCATCTTGGATGCCGTGCCAGGTCAATGTGGTAATGTAGGAATTTCGGGCAGTGGAAGCGGTGACGGGGCGGATGCCAAGATGCTCACAAACGCCTTTCATGCCTTTGCGGATTTGGCGGTTGAAGTCGTGAATGCGGCTTTCCATGTCGGAATCATGCTTGGCACTGAGAAGAATCTGCGGGAAGACGAGCTTGCCTTTCTCGGGCTTGCTGGCGTACTTTTCGAGCAGCTTCTTCAATGGCTCCGTGACGGGAATGTGGACGGTGACCTGGACCTTATCGGCTATCTTGCCACGGATATAGGTCAACTCATTATTATAAAAGTAGTCGTCGTTCCATTCGAGATAAGCCAAGTCTTTCAAGTTGCTTCCATTGCAGAGATAGAGGATGAGCCACCAATCAGCAGCCTTCTTTCCTTCTCTTTTCTTATAGTCACGGATTTTCACAATATCGGAGACAGGGATGAAGTCCTCTTTGCGGCGGGTGCCAGACTTGATGGAGAACTTAGGGGTCTTGCTGATGACGTTGTTTAGGCCAAGGTTGTTCATGACGGCACGAAGGGCACGCAAATAGATGCTACGGGTGGAAATGGACAAACCAGCTTCATCCATCGAGGCATCCCATTGCTTGATTATTGTCTCATTCACGAAGGAGGGAGTGACCTTGGCTTTCTTGCCCTTGACGGTGAAGACTCTTTCCTTGGAACGTCTCTTAATGTGACAAGTGACGGTGCAACCGAGGAAGCGATAAAAGCTCTTCAGCGCGTTGAGGTATTGCTCGCGGGTCTTTTCGGTGTTTTTGCTCTCGCCAAACTCCATCCAGTATTCAAGAAGGGTGACTGACTTGGGCTGGGTCTTTTGAGGGCCAGCGAGGATGTTCTTCAGATTCTCAAAGGTGAAATTGTTCTCGGCATTGAGGGAGTCGACTGCGTCGTTGACTTTTTTGAAGACCTGGCCGACTTGCGCCTTGGCTTTACAGATTTTTGTGGAGCCTGTCTTGACGATGAGCGCCTTGGCATAGTCTTCAGGAGTGAGCGAGATGCCTGTGGGTAAATACAGCTTGTCGTGACGGCAGCAAACCCTAATATATACAGGGTAAGTGCCATCTTTTTTTACTCGTCTTACGTCGTAGAGAGTGTTCACTGTGACATGTTCAGTGACACTGACGAAGAGAGGTTCGTACATGGATGGTGTGAGTTTCATTTCTCTAAAGGTTTAATTATCTATTAGTTGCGCGTTTGATTTTTTCGTTCTGAGTGCAAAAAATTTGCACTCCATTTGCACTCAGACTTCTAAAACCATGCAAAAATAGGTATAAATATCCATATACGCAAGTATTTGATATAGAAATAATTAAATAAAAATGTAAGTGGTTGATTATGTGTGAAAAGTGGTTTTTCATGCTTTGGGAGCAGGGGGTCGAAGGTTCGAATCCTTTTGCCCCGACTTGAAAATCAAGGAGTTACAAGAGACTGTGACTCCTTTTTCGTTTCATGATGGAAAATTTGCCCATAATTTGCCCATACGTTTCCAAAATTTTTATAAATTTGCACGCTTTATTGTATAATAGGGATCAAGGCGTTCCTTGGTCGTAAAACAAATTGAAATGGAAAACAACGAACAACTGACTCAAAACCCTGCCCTCGAGGAAGGTGGTGAGAATGCAACGACGACGAAGGCTCCCAAGAAGGCCATCGACGGTAACGAAAAAAAGAAGATTGTCAAACTGATTCAGCCCAGCATCCTGCCCGCAAAGGTGAGGATCGAGGTCGCCACCCTCGTGGCCGAAACAATTGCCGAGGCGGCTCCCGTGGCCGACGAGGTGATGCCCGAGATGGTGGACGTCGCCGAGCCTGACGAGGAAGAACTGGTGGAAGACAATGCCGATCTTGACGGTCTCAACAAACTGCAACTTGTGGAGATGCTCGAGGAACTCGTGCAAGACTCCGATGTCCAAAACATCAAGGACAAGGTTGCGGCTATCCGTCTCCATTTCAATAAGTTGAACAAGGAAGACCTGGACAACGAACTCGACCAGTTCCTCCAAGGTGGTGGCGAGGCCGAGAGCTTCCAACATACGGAAGACCCTGTCGAACAGCGATTTAATGCCGCGTTCGGCATCTTCAAGGCCAACCGCGCCAAACAAAACGAGGACATGGAGAAACAAAAGGTGGAGAACCTGGCCAAGAAGCAAGCCATCCTCGATGAGCTGAAGGAAATCATTGCTTCCGACGACTCGCTGAAGAAGACCTACGATGACTTCCGCGGCCTGCAAGACCGCTGGAAAGAGATTGGTCCCGTGCCAGCAGCCGAGAACTCCAACCTTTGGAACAACTACCACTTCCTCGTGGAGAAGTTCTTCGACAAGGTCCGCATCGGCCGCGAACTCCGTGACCTCGACATGAAGAAGAACCTCGACGCCAAGATCGAGCTCTGCGAAAAGGCTGAGGAACTTCTCGATGAGAAGTCCATCACCAAGGCCTTCAAGGCCCTGCAGAAGCTGCATGAGGAATGGAAGGAAGTCGGTCCTGTGCCACAGGAAAAGAAGGATGAGATTTGGGAACGCTTCAAGGCGGCTACCGACAAGATCAACCAGATCCGCCGTGAACATTACGCCCAGATCGAAGGCGAACAATCCGCTAATCTCGAAGCCAAGAAGGCACTGTGCGAAAAGGCTGAGGCTCTCATCGCCGAAGATTACACCAGTGTCAATGCTTGGCAGAAGAAGTCGACCGAACTCTCCGAGATCTTTGGTGTGTGGAAGACCGTGGGTCCCGCCAGCAAGAAAGACAACGAGGAAATCTGGCAGCGCTTTCGTGGCGCCATGGATGCTTTCTTTGCCAAGAAGAAGGAATTCTTCGCTGGCTTGAAAGACAGACAAACGGAAAACCTCGAACGGAAGACCCAACTCTGCATCGAAGCCGAGGCTCTGATGGAGTCGACCGAATGGAAGAACGCCACCGAGCAGATGAAGAAACTCCAGGAAGAATGGAAGACTATCGGTCCTGTGCCGAAGCGTCATGCCGACAAGATTTGGAAGCGTTTCCGTGCCGCTTGCGACACTTTCTTCACCCGCAAGAACGAGCACTTCAGCGGTCGTCGCACTGAGGAAGAAGCCAACCTGGCTGCCAAGAAAGCCTTGCTTGAGGAAATCAAGGCCTTCCAAGTCGGCCCGAACCGCAACGAGAACATGGATGCCATCAAGGCGTTCCAGAAGCGTTGGATCGAAATCGGCTATGTGCCGATGAAGCACAAGGATGCCATCAATAAGGAGTACCGCGAGCTCATCGACGGTTTCTTCGATACGATGCGCAAGAACCAAAACGAGGCTTCGACCAACGAGTTCCGTGAGATGATGGAGGGCTGGAAGGACGACCCGAACGCCAACGACCGTGTGCGTCGCGAACGCAACACCTTGCAGACCCGCATCCAGAAGCTGCGCGACGAAATCGCTGCCATGGAGAACAACATTGGTTTCTTCTCCAACAGCAAGAACTCAGAGCTGATGCGTGCCGAGTATGAGAAGAAGATCAACAAGGCCAAGGAAGACCTCAAGGTCCTCGAGGACAAGCTGAAGATCGCAGAGGAATGATCCCTCGGCAATGAAGCCAACAAAAAAGCACCTCGGATTCGGGGTGCTTTTCTTTTTTTGGCCATCAACAGGTACAAAAAAAAGCACTCCGAACTGGAGTGCTTTTTTGGTTTTCCGAAACAACTTCGATTAGAAGTTCAGACGGAGGTTCAAAGCAGCTGACCAAGTGGAGTATGTGCTAGCCATGGTGTTCCACGTAGGATCCGTGAACTGGTAGGTGTAAGGCTCTTCATCGGTGCCCTTACCGTTGAGTTTCAGGATGTCGCTGCTGCTGAGTTGCTGCATGTTGCCCCAGCCTCTGTAGAACAGGTTGGCGAGGTTCTTCACGTCGATACCGGCGCTGATGCTCGGACCAGCTTTGAACTTGTAGGTTCTCTCATACTTGAAGTTGAAGGTGTGTCTCCAAGGAGCCACAACGGCACCACGCTCTGCATAGTGACCACGGTGGGCGCTCAAGTACTTGTCGGCGTTGATGAAGTCGTTGAAGGCAGCCTTGTTGTCATCGCTGGCGAAAGGCATATCCTTAAGTTCGCTCTCGGTGGGGATGTAGACCAAGCTGTTCGAGCCGCCGTCACCATTCACATTGCTGGTCATGGTGTAGCTGTAACGGGTGTAGCTGTAGTTGCCAATGTAGCAGATGTTGAAGCCTTCATAGTACAAGCCAATCTGCTCAGTGGTGTGTTGACCCGTAGCCCAGGTCCAGCCAGCGTTGAAGAGGACGCGGTTGGGAGAGACATAGCTGCTGTAGCCGAGTTCGTGGGCGTTGGAGCCGTTCACGCCGAAAGCGTTGGTGCTGAAGGCGGAGGTGACTTGGTCGCCGATACCATCGGTGATGTTCTTACCCTCTGCATAGGTGTAGGCAGCCATCAGGTTGAGACCGCACTTGAAGTCCTTGCTCAACTGACCAGTGACGCTGTAGTAGTAACCGTTGTTGTCGGTGTTGGTGATATAATAAGGAGTGACGGCTTTGCCAAGTGAGTTGGTGATACCTTCGCTCTTCCAGCTCCATCTCTTGTCGGGTTCGCCAGGCAGTTGGATGTCGTCGCCACGGACGATACCGAGCTTGGTGACGGCCACGGTGGTGATGTCCTTGTTGTAGATGCCTTCAACAGTGGCTTTGATGCCGCCAGGAATCTCGGCGTCGAAGGCCAAGCTGCTCTTCCAGGTCTGAGGCATGTGGAGGTTCTTGTCCATGATGGTGGTCGACTGAGGAGCGGCCAGATCGGCGGGCAGGTTCTCGGTGCCAAAGAGGGTGGCGTGGTTGGCGATGATGTCGTTCACGTTGGAATAGAAGTTGATGTCGGTATCTTCAGCATTGGCATTGATGTACTGATACTGCATGCAGTTGGAGTTACCCACGGTGGAGACGATCCACACGAAAGGCAGACGGCCAGTGTAGAGGCCGGAACCGCCGCGGACGATGTACTTACGTTCGCCAGTGAGGTCCCAATTGAAGCCCAGACGAGGTGAGAAGTTCACGCGAGCCTTAGGCATGTCGGCAGTCGACAGACCGTACATGGTGTTGCCTTCACCGTCAGCGATGCTGTGGTGGTTGCCTTCTTCGTCGTTCCAACCTTCAGCAAATTCCTTGTTGTAGTTGTAGCCGGAGATGGAAGGATAGTAAGGCATTTCGACGCGGAGACCGAGGGCGAGTTTGAAGCGCTCGCTGAGGGTCATTTCGTCCTGCAGATAGAGGGAGCCTTGCATGTAGTTGAAGGAAGGATAAACCTGCTTGGGGTTGCCACCTTCACCGTCACGGTTGTTACCGAAGGTGATGGCGAAAGCCGTCGGGTTGGCTTTGTTGACGAAGTCGTCCCAGCTATTGTAGACATAGTAGCCGGCGCCACCTTGCATGTAACCGTTCTTGGTGTTGTCGAACTCGAACTGGCCGCCGAGGGTGAAGTTGTGGATGCCAGTGAGGTAGCTCACTTCGTCGGTGACGACGGCAGTGCTCACTTCACGGAGGTTACCATAGGTGAACGGGTCGGGACCGAAGCTGGTGTAGACAGCCTTGGTTTCGGCAACGCCGTCGCCATCGGTGTCGAGGTTCTCAAGAATATCGACGGTGGGGAAGAGGTCGCCCACGAAGCTACGGGGCTCATACTGGCGCGAATAGGTGGCACGCAGCATGTTGTTGCCGCGACCGCTCAGGAAGCTGTGGTTCCATTCGGCAGCGACGGAGCTGAAGTTCTGCTCTTGGAAGTAACGGTTGCTCTCGAAATACAGAGCGCAGTCCGAAGTACGGCCGTAGGAGTTACGGTTGTAGGGGTTCGGGACGATGGGGTTCACCGAGTTGGAAGGAGCCGATGAATACTTGTTCTTCACCAAGCTGTAACGGATGTTGAACTTGTTGTTGTCGTTGATGTTCCAGTCCAAACGGGCAAGCAACTTGAGGTCAGGTGTGCTAGCGCTATAGTTCTGATAACGACCGGGATCGTAACCGTAGGTCTTCATAAGGTAGTTCTTCATCATGTCCATTCTCTCGACGGTAGGACGGCTGTATTGCGTGCCGGCACCCCAAACGTCATCCTCGCTCTCGCGGGCGAAGTGGGTCTGACCGGGGTCAACGTCGCTCTGGTACTCGAAGTTCACGAAGTAGAACAACTTGTCCTTCACAATGGGACCACCGACGCTGACGCCGACAGTGTTGTCCAAAGACTCGCTGAGCTTCAGGCGATCGGGGAAGTTGCCGAACTCGTCTTTCTTACCGAACTTGGTGCCCATAAGACCGTCGTTGGTGTAGTAGTCATAGATGCTCACGTGAGTGGTGTTGGTACCGCTCTTGGTGACGGCGTTGATGGAACCACCGGTGAAGCCACTGTGACGCACATCGAAAGGAGTGATGTTGATGGTCATGGCCTCAAGAGCGTCCAACGAGATGGGGCTACCGCCAGCAGGCAGGTTGCCGCCAATACCGAAGGCGTTGTTGAAGGCAGCACCGTCGACGGTGACATACGACGAACGGTAGTTACCACCGCCGATGGCCAGACCATTGGAGGTGGCAGCAGCCTGAGGCGTTAGGGCCAACACATCGTTCAAGCTACGGCTGATGGTGGGCAGGGTAGTGATCTGCTCGTTGTTGATGGCCGTGGTTGCACCGGCACGGTCGCTGTCCATGCCATTAGAGATGGCATCGGCCACAACGGCGACTTCGCCCAGACCGACAGCCTCTTCATTCAGGCGGACGTTGATGATCTTGGTCTCACCCAGGGTGGCGGTGACACCTTCTTGCTTCACCGTCTGGAAGCCCACCATACGCACCTCGATGGTGTAGGGGCCGCCGGGACGGATGTTGAGCAAACGGTAGGTACCGTTGGCATCGGCCACAGCATAGT
>JAEEGI010029737.1_pt1 | contig 10306 bp, 2 predicted proteins | sample 8958751 | NCBI WGS metagenome assembly JAEEGI01 (sample SAMN16246545, study PRJNA631951) | gut metagenome | biome: gut microbiome; feature: rumen; material: KS-attached | host: Bos | place: Iran: Karaj | collected 2018-10 | reverse complement strand
ATGCTGCCATCAAGCTCAACCACACCACCGAGATTGTCGGTGGCGCCGATCCTGACCAGCTCAGCGAAGGCAACATCGGTGTCGTGGCTGAACAGAACGGTGATGATGCGAAGCTGACCATCAAGCTTGCGAAAGACATTACAGATGTCGACACCATCGTTGTCAACGGCAAGGACGGCAAGGACGGCCTGACCATCAAGGGCGCAGACGGTGCGCCGGGTTCCATCGGCATGGCAGGCAAGGATGGTGAAATCAAGACCATCACCCTCAACGGCAAGGACGGTGAAGACGGTTCGCCAGGCGTTGACGGCGAATCCATCACCCGCCTGATTGTTGACGAGCATGAAGTCGCAACACTTGATGACGGCATCAAGTACAGCGGTGACGTCGGCAACGCCGCCATCAAGCTCAACAAGAACACCGAGATTGTCGGCGGTGTCAAAGACATTGACAAACTCTCCGACAACAACATCGGGGTTGTCGCCGAACAGAACGGTGAAGATGCGAAGCTGACCATCAAGCTTGCCAAGGACGTCACAGACGTTGACACCATCCAGATCAACAACGAAGTCACCGTTGGTGGCGAAGGCAAGGATGGCAAGGACGGCGTTGACGGCAAGATCGGCGTCAAAGGGGCTGATGGCAAGGATGCTGTCACCATCGAGGCCAAGGACGGCAAGGATGGTCATATCGGCATCGCAGGTCCTGCCGGCAAGGACGGCAAGGATGGTGTAACCGACATCCATACCGTCTGGGGAGACCCGACCGTCGGTAATGATGGCGACCCGGGCAAGGACGGCATCACCCGTATCGAATACACCGATCCAGAAGGCAACCCACACCAGGTCGCCACGATGGATGACGGTCTGTACTTCGGTGCGAACAGCGGTGACCCGAACCCAGCCGCCAACAAGCTCTCCAGCACTGTTGAAATCAAGGGTGCCGGCACCAAGGACGACAGCAGCTACGATGGCAAGAACCTGAAGACCATCATCAGCCAGGAAGGTGAAGGTGCAGATGCCGTCACCACCATCAACGTCGTCATGGACAAAGACCTTGAAACCGACACCGTTGTCATCAACGGCAAGGATGGCAAGGACGGCCTGACCATCAAGGGCGCTGACGGCGAAGCCGGTTCCATCGGCATGGCTGGCAAGGACGGTGAAATCACCCATATCACCGTCACCAAGGATGGCACGCCAGGTGTTGACGGCAAGGATGGCATCACCCGTATCGAATACAAGGATCCGGATGGCAACGACCATGAAGTCGCCACCCTGGATGACGGTGTGAAATACAAGGGTGACAAAGGCAACGCCGCCATCAAGCTCAACCAGACCACCGAGATTGTCGGTGGAGCCAAGGGTGACCTGAGCGAAGGCAACATCGGGGTGGTCGCTGAACAGAATGGCAAGGATGCGAAGCTGACCGTCAAGCTGGCGAAAGACATCAAGGATGTCAATACCGTCCAGGTCAACAACAGCGTCACAGTCGGTACTGGCGGCAACACCACCACCATCAGCAACGAAGGGGTCAGGATCAGTAAAGGTCCATCCATCACCCGGACCAATATTGATATGGGTGGCCAGCAGATCCACAACGTGGCGCCGGGTACAGCCGATACCGATGCGGTCAACGTCAGCCAGTTGAAGGAAATGGGGGACACCTACAACAACAAGATGAACCACCTGAGTGGCCGTATCGGTGAAGTCGCCCAGGATGCCAACGCCGGTGTCGCGATGGCATTGGCAGCCGCTTCCCTGCCGCAGGTCTACCTGCCAGGCAAGAGCATGATGGCAATCGCCGGTGGTACCTACCGCGGCGAACAGGGTTACGCCATCGGCTTCTCCTCCACCTCTGACGACGGTAAATGGGTCATCAAGGCCCATGCCTCCGGCAACAGCCAAGGCCACTATGGCGCAGCCGTCGGTGCAGGGTACATGTGGTAAGCACAGCCAGAAGAACAAGACTTAAAGGAAAGGAAAACATCATGAAACCGACCAACCTGAAAAACATTGCTCTTCTGGCGGCAGCGGCAGCGCTGCTTGCCGGCTGCGGCACCAGCACCGTCATCAAGGACGATGGCACCACCGATGAACCCAAATGGCATGAATGGGACGATGTCCACTTCGACAACACGAGGGGGACCTTCCCGAACCTCAAGGGGCTGTCGCAGATGCGTCCCGGCATGACCAAGGACCAGGTCTATGAACTCATCGGGCGCCCACAGTACTACGCCAACTGGCGCAGCCGGGAATGGAACTACCTGTTCCATTTCCATACCCCCGGTGTCGGCACCAATGACGTCACCACCTGCCAGTACAAGGTGCTGTATGACAAAGACCTGTTCACAGGGGGCTTCTACTGGAACCCTGTCGATCCAGTTGATGCCGCCTGCCCGCCATCAGCCAAGCCGAAGGCGGTCAGCAAGACCTACAACCTGGCGGCAGACGCTCTGTTCGACTTCGACAAGAGCACCCCTAGCGCCATGAACGCCAAGGGCAGGGAATCGCTGGACAAACTGGCAGCGGAACTCAAGGACATCGACACCCTTGAATCCGTCACCATCTACGGCTACACCGACCGCCTTGGTTCCGTTGCGTACAATCAGCGGCTGTCGCAGAACCGTGCGAACACCGTCAAGATGTACCTGGCGGAACGCGGCATCCCGGCATCCAAGATGAAAGCCATCGGCAGGGGTAAGGCAGACCAGGTTGAACCATGTCCAGGTCTCAAGGGACAGGAACTGCGTGATTGCCTGCATCCGAACCGCCGTGTCGTCCTGGAAGTCAAGGGCTACACGATGGAGAACATCCCAGCCAGATCCAGCAACGACCCGCAGCCGATTCCGGTTGAAGGGGTGAGCCCGGATTGATCCATGGATTATTCAATCCTCGTTTGAGCAGCATCAGGGGGGCACCGGAAGGTGCTTCCCTGGGATGCTGTATTTGGGAAGCGCTTTCCAATAACGGTTTTCTCCAGCGGGGAAGGTTATTGGAAAAAGCTTTCAGCAGAAAACATCCGTCCTCCTTGCAGCAGGACAAGTAACAGACATCACATTTTCGGATTTTAGAAGAAAGGGGAAATCCATGAACAAGACATTCAAGGTCATCTTCAGCAAAGTTCTCGGCAAACATGTCGTGGTCTCAGAACTGGTCAACAGCCAAGGCAAGGGCGGCAAGGCCCAGAAAGTCGTTGCCGGTGTACTGGCATCAGTCGCCCTGGCAGGGACCTTGGGTCTGGTTCCTATGAGTGCAGGGGCACAGGATGCCACCGCCGCCTATTACAGTGTCAACAGCAATGGCAAAGACCTTGGCAATCAGGCAAGCGATGGGGCAACCGGCGCCTACAGCGTTGCAGCTGGGGCGGATACCCAGGCTCAGGGGACGTTGTCTACTGTGGTTGGGTCTGGTTCCAATGTGATTAATGCCATTGATATTGGGAAGATAAGGGAAGCCGCTGATAAAGGTAAAACAAGTACCAACGAGAATGCTGTCAGCATGATTAATGGAATGGACTCTTACCTAGACAAGTTACCTGTGTCAATGGTGCAGGTTCAACCATTATCGGCAGTATGAATACGGTTGACATGGATTCGAATACTGTTGCGAAGGTAAATGCGTTTACCAACCAGCTTACAAAAGCATCTAGTGGTTCGAATATTGGAATAACGGCTGTAGAACTTCTAAAAGAAACCAAATATTTTGATGGTGTCAACAATACCCTTGCTGGAACGTTGAATACCACACAGACAGCAAATGGGGCAACTTTGTTGGGAACGGGCAATACCATCACCAATTCCTATGAAAGCTATGATGCTGCTATCGATGGGATTATCGATTCTATTAATGTCGAGGACTTAAGTAATCGTCTTAGAGGAACAGGATTATCTGGGTGGGATAAAAAAATTACGCAGGCATTTGCAGCTTGGGAGGTTCAAGGTATCGTTAATAACATTACCGAAGTCGACACCGTCAAGAAACTCCAGGCCGCTATTGCAGCCAACAACATCGATGGAGCGGATGGTGTCAAGGAAATCCTGAGCAACTATATCAAGGAAAACGGTGGCAAAGGAGGGCGTAGCATCGCGGTTGGCACCAACAACACCATCGACAACGCGATGCTGTCTTCCCTGACTGGTACGAACAACAAACTGACCGGCACCGCAGACACCCCAAGCCTGAACAACCAGATTGATGGGGTCGGGAACACTGCTGAAAATATCCAGAACACCACCATCATCGGCAACAGCAACACGGTCAGCGGTGTCAGCAATGCGATTGTTGCCGGCGACAGCCGGACTGTTTCCGCAGGGGCTGACAACAGCATCGTCATCGGCTCAGCAGATACCGGTTCAGCAGCCATCAGCGCCAATGAAGCCGTAGCAATCGGCCATAATGCGACCGTCTCCAAGGCGGGCGGTGTCGCACTGGGTGCTGGCTCTGTCGCATCGAAAGCAGCGCCAACTGAAGGTGGCTATGACTGGGCAAAGAATGGTCCTTCTGAAAAGACCGATACAACCTGGAAAGCGACCCATGCCGCCGTTTCAGTCGGTGATGGGACAACAGTCACCCGCCAGATCACCGGCGTTGCAGCTGGTTCAGACGAAACCGATGCCGTCAACGTCGCCCAGTTGAAACAGGTGGCGGTAGAAGCCCAGGGTGCGGCAGAAGATGTTTCCCTGACATTTGAAGACAGTGCGGGCAACAAGGCTATCCGTAAGAATGGCGAGACGCTGAAAGTCATTGGTAACAGCAATGTTTCCGTAACTGCAGATGCTGAAGCCGGTGCATTGAATGTTGCATTGAATGAAAATGTTTCAGTTAAGTCGCTGACTGCCAGTGAATCCGTGAAGGTCGGTTCAGGCACCACCATCACCGACGGCAAGGTAGCGACAGCAGATGTTAAAGCCACCAATGTCAAGGCAACCACCGTTGAAGCCACGACCCTCAAAGCAGGCACAGCCAGTGTCACGTCTGCAGGCCTGACAGTCGGAGATACAACCGTTTCCGCCGATGGCCTGACCGTTGCCAATGGTCCAACAGTCACCGCATCCGGCATCAATGCTGCCGGTAAGATTGCAGGAGTCACTGCTGGTGAAGCAGACACCGATGCGGTCAATGTCAAACAGCTGAATGAAGTTTCCGCATCAGCGGCAACAACAGCGATTGCAGATGCAAACCTGAAATTCAAGGACAGCACCGGTGCTGAGGTTACCCGTAAGAACGGTGAATCCTTGACTGTTACCGGTGACAGTAATGTTACTGTTACAGCTGATGCTGACGCTGGCGCACTGAACGTCAGCTTGTCAGACGAAATTACCGGACTCAAGTCCGTGACCGCCAGCGATTATGTCAAGGCGGGTGATGCCACAATCAAGGGGCCTGGCAATATCTCCATAGGCAAAGACCTGGCGGTAACCGGTGAGAAATCCGTTGTCATCGGCTATGGTCATACCGTGAACGGTAAGGGCAATGCAGTCGTCGGTGACCCGAACACTGTTTCCGGTAATGATAATATGGTTCTGGCGGATGATTCGACTGTAACGGGAGACAGGAATGTTGTTGCTGGTTATAACGTCACGGTAAACTCAAAGGATGCGGTCGCCATCGGTAGTAGCAGTCTGGCAAACGGTATCGCCTCAACTGTAACCGGAACGGGCTCATCGGTTCAAGGCGATGCGGCAAGTGGTCCCCAGATTGGACAGGATGGATCAGTATCAGGCGGAAGAGGTGCCACATCAACAGTTTATGGTGCTTACAACGCAGTCAAGGCTGGAACGAGTACTTATGATGGTGTTGCGAACAGCGTCATCGGTGCCGCCAATACTACAGAAAACGCCAATGGTGCTCTGGTCTGGGGGGCTGGTAACACGGTTTCCAATGCTTATGGAGATGTAACGTTCACAACAGACCAGTTGAATGGTCTGAAAGCTGCGTATTTGACGTTGCAGAACCCGGATTCAACGGATGCACAGAAGGCCGCCGCCAATGCGACAATCACCAAGACATTGGCGGAAGCCGTTGCTGGCAGTGGTGGCAATGCCATGGCTATCGGTGGCGACAATACAATCAACAATGCTAAATATTCCCAGGTTGTCGGTGTCAGCAACACCCTGACAGGGAATGGCTCCTCGACCAACAACATGATTGATGGCGTCGGCAATACAGCGGCCAATATCAGCAACACTACCGTCATCGGTTCCGGCAACACGGTCAGTGGTGTTTCCAAAGCCATCATTGCCGGCGACAACCGGACTGTTTCCGCAGGGGCTGACAACAGCATCGTCATTGGTTCAGCAGATGCCGGTTCAGCCGCCATCAGCGCCAATGAAGCCGTAGCAATCGGCCATAATGCGACCGTTTCCCAGGCAGGCGGTGTCGCACTGGGTGCAGGTTCTGTCGCATCGAAAGCAGCGCCAACAGAAGGCGGCTATGACTGGGCAACAAAACAGGCTTCCACAAAGACGGATACAACCTGGAAGGCGACCCATGCCGCTGTTTCTGTTGGCGATGGCACAACAGTCACCCGTCAGATTACCGGTGTCGCAGCGGGTTCAGGAGACACCGATGCCGTCAATGTCGCCCAGCTGAAACAGGTTTCTGCTGCATCGGAAGCTGGTCAGACACATTACTATCATGTCAATGATGGCGGTTCCCATCGAGGCAACTATAACAACGATGGGGCGACCGGCACCAATGCGATTGCCGCAGGTCCGGATGCCAGTGCAAAAGGTTACGGCAGTATCGCCATCGGTTATGGTGCACAAGCAGGCGCAAAAAAAACGGTGGATGGCGAAGAAGTAATAGTAGGTAGCAGCAGTATCGCCATTGGCCGTGGTGCACAGGCGACGGGGGATGGTGCAATCGCCATTGGCGAAGGAAGTACTGGGCAGCTGATTGCCAGCGGCAGTAATTCCTATGTCCATGGATTTAGCGCCCAGGCAATGGGGCCAGATGCAACGGCATGGGGCGCTTTCACTCAGGCAGGTGAAGACGACGAAACCCGTGCTGCTACTTGGCAGATGATGGAAGAAAAATATGGAGGTAGTGCAGGAGAACAAAACGACTTTGGCAAGCAATCAACGGCATGGGGCAAGAGTACAAAATCGGTTGGTGCCAGAACGACTGCATTTGGTTCCGATACTGAGGCCTATGGTGTTGACTCAACAGCATTCGGTACGGCTACCCAAGCTTATGGCCGTTCGGCAACAGCTTTCGGATTGGAGAGTAAAGCGACCGGATGGGAATCGACTGCGTTTGGGATGCAGACGGAGGCATCTGGCAGTCAGGCGACAGCATTCGGTGACAGCACAGTTGCCAGTGGCCTGGCATCAACAGCGTTTGGTGTAAGCACAACTGCCAGTGGGTTTATGGCAGCAACGGCATTTGGCTATATGACAACCGCCAGTGGTTCTGACTCTACGGCATTTGGCAATGGGACAACCGCCAGCGCAGCCTCATCCACTGCATTTGGAGTTAACAATACAGCCTCCAACCAGGCGGCTACTGCCTTCGGCAACATGACCGCCGCATCCGGATTGATGTCAACCTCGTTCGGCCAATACTCCGAAGCCAGTGGCAAGGGAGCAACCGCTTGGGGTATCGGTACTGCCGATGAGAAGGTGACGGCATCTGGCGAAGGCGCTACCGCATTTGGTAGCAAATCTGTTGCGGCGGGTAACTACTCAACCGCATTTGGCGTGGAATCCAAGGCAAATGGTGAGAATTCCTTGGCGGCGTTGGGTGGTATCGTTTCAGATAGTGCAAAGAACTCAGCAGCTATCGGTAAGGGAGCGACTGCAAGTCTGGCTGATACCGTTGCATTGGGGAGTGGTTCTGAAACTACAAGGGCATCTGGTGACCAGAATGCCTATATGAAAGGCGATCGCACTGGCAATGCTTGGGTCTCAACAGCGAATGCGGTTGCGGTCGGTAAGGACGCTGAAGTCACCCGTCAAATTACGGGTGTAGCCGCTGGTTCAGCCGATACAGATGCCGTCAATGTGGCTCAATTGGAAGCAACGAGAACCAAGTACTACAGCGTGAACACCGACAGTCCTGCACAGCTGTTCGGTGCAGTGGATGGGGAAGGCTCCAACTACGACAACAAGGGCGCAACGGCGGCGGGCGGTCTGGCAGCAGGCCTGTATGCCTCCACGGGCGGCATCGCATCGACCGTGACCGGCATGGGCTCGCAGGTCAAGACAGAAAGCCAGCTGCAGGGTGCGGCATCGAGCGTCTACGGCACGATGAACACCATCGATGCGACCGGCGAACAGTATGACGGCGTCGCGAACAGCATCGTTGGCGTTGCGAACAGCACCAAGGGCTCCAACGGTGCAGTCATCATGGGTGCAGGCAACACAGTAGAAGACTCCTATGCGGACGTCGAGCTTGACGTTTCCGGCCTGACCGGAGACAACCTGGTAGAGAAGCTCCAGGAAGCGGTCGGCACCAGCGGCGGCCAGGTCCTTGCGCTGGGTGGCGCGAACACCGTCACGGGCGGATCCCGCACCTCGGTCATCGGCGTCAAGAACGTTGCTGAAGACACCAAGGACGTCTCCATCATGGGCTCCAACAACAGCGTGAGCGGTTCTGAAGACGTCATCGTCACAGGCAACAACCGTAGCGTCAGCGATGCGGACCACAGCATCATCCTGGGTTCCGCGACTTCGGAAGACGGGCTGAGCACGACGGCATCCAGGGCGGTCGTCCTGGGCACCGACGCGAACGTTGAAGTTGACGGCGGCGTCGCTTTGGGCGCGGGCTCCATCGCGAATGTCGCCAAGGGACAGGTCGGTGTTGACGTGACCGGGGAAGACCACTCCAACGACACGACCGGCACCTGGAAGTCCACCGAGGCAGCGGTATCTGTTGGTGATGCTTCCAAGAAAATCACCCGCCAGATCACTGGCGTAGCGGCAGGTAAGGAAGACACCGATGCCGTGAACGTCGCACAGCTCAAGGGTTCCAGCACGCACTACTACAGCGTGAACACCGACAGTCCTGCACAGCTGTTCGGTGCAGTGGATGGGGCAGGCTCCAACTACGACAACAAGGGTGCGACGGCGGCCGGCGGCCTGGCAGCAGGTCTGTATGCCTCCACGGGCGGCATCGCCTCGACCGTGGCCGGCATGGGCTCGCAGGTCAATACAGAAAGCAGGCTGCAGGGTGCGGCGTCGAGCATCTACGGCACGATGAACACCATCGATGCGACCGGCGAAGAGTATGACGGTGTCGCGAACAGCATCGTTGGCGTTGCGAACAGCACATCGAACGCGAACGGGGCGGTCATCATGGGTGCCGGCAACGTGGTTGAGGACTCCTATGGGGACGTTGCACTGGATACAAGCGGGCTGACATCAGACAACCTGGTCGAGAAGCTCCAGGAAGCGGTCGGCACCAGCGGCGGCCAGGTCCTGGCATTGGGTGGCGCGAACAAAGTCACGAAGGGTTCCCGCACCTCGGTCATCGGCGTCAAGAACGTTGCTGAAAACACCAAGGACGTCTCCATCATGGGTTCGGACAACAGCGTGAGCGGCTCTGAAGACGTCATCGTCACGGGCAACAAGCGTAGCGTCAGCGATGCTAAGAACAGCATCATCCTGGGTTCTGCGACGGCGGAAGGCGGTCTGGGCACCACGGCATCCAGGGCAGTCGTCCTGGGCACCGACGCGAACGTCGAAGTTGACGGCGGCGTCGCTTTGGGCGCGGGCTCCATCGCGAAGGTCGACAAGGGCGTCACCGGCGTCAATCCGCTGGATGCAGCATTCGATGCAGAAAGCCCGACCTGGACCTCCACCGCAGCGGCGGTCAGCGTTGGTGATGCAGAGAACGGCGTCACAAGGCAGATCACCGGCGTAGCGGCAGGTAAGGAAGACACCGATGCGGTGAACGTCGCGCAGCTCAAGGGTTCCAGCACGCACTACTACAGCGTGAACACCGACAGTCCTGCACAGCTGTTCGGTGCAGTGGATGGAGAAGGCTCCAACTACGACAACAAGGGTGCGACGGCGGCCGGCGGCCTAGCAGCAGGTCTGTATGCCTCCACGGGCGGCATCGCATCCACCGTAAGCGGCATGGGTTCGCAGGTCAAGACATCAAGCAAGCTGCAGGGTGCGGCGTCGAGCATCTACGGCACGATGAACACCATCGATGCGACCGGCGAAGAGTATGACGGCGTCGCGAACAGCATCGTTGGCGTTGCGAACAGCACATCGAACGCGAACGGGGCGGTCATCATGGGTGCCGGCAACGTGGTTGAGGACTCCTATGGGGACGTTGCACTGGATACAAGCGGGCTG
>JAEEGI010029732.1_pt1 | contig 10307 bp, 10 predicted proteins | sample 8958751 | NCBI WGS metagenome assembly JAEEGI01 (sample SAMN16246545, study PRJNA631951) | gut metagenome | biome: gut microbiome; feature: rumen; material: KS-attached | host: Bos | place: Iran: Karaj | collected 2018-10 | reverse complement strand
GATCAAATCCGGTAATAAAAACCAGGTTCGCGCGGTTTACATCGGTTCCTTGTTTGCTATTGCGCTTAGCTTCGGAGCGGCAATGCTTCTCAATGCGATCAAGACCGCTAACGCCACAAACGGCGGCGCTAATCAGGAATTGATCGAGGGTATCACGGCTTTGATTGCCGTAGCGGTTCTTTTCTACGTCAGCAACTGGATGCTCTCAAAATCCGAATCCGAGGCGTGGCAGGGCTACCTTGACAAAAAGGTTGAAAGCTCTGTTTCAAGAGGAAGTATGATAGCGCTCGGCTTTACCGCTTTTCTCGCGGTGTTCCGTGAGGGTGCCGAGGTTATCCTTTTCTATCAGCAGATCATAACAGACGCTCAGGAGGGCGACGGCGTTGGCTGGCTTTGGCTCGGCGTACTTGTTGCGGCGGTCGCGCTTGTAGCGATTTTCGTGGCGATCCGCTTCTTCTCCGTAAAGCTTCCGCTCAAACCGTTTTTCCTTGCAACAAGTATTCTGATGGCGATTATGGCTATCTCCTTCCTTGGAGCGGGTATCAAGGAGCTTATGGAGGGCAGCTTTGAGCTTGTTCTCAGAATTCAGGGAATAACGCCGCTTGTCGAGCAAATCCCGACAAACGACTTCCTCGATATCTTCGGTATCTATCCGCATACCGAAACGATCGTACCGCAGTTTATCCTGCTCTGCATAACGGTATGGCTGTTTATCAAGCAGCATCTCGCCAATAAAAAGCTTAAAGCAGAGTTAAAAAAACAAGCTGCATAATAACCAAGTGAATCAATACTCAATGAGGGTATATGTTCAAATAATAAAAATTTCAAAGGAGAAATCAACATGAAAAAGATTTTAGCAATCATCTGTGCCGCGGCAATGGCGGTAACGGCAACAGCTGCTCTTTCGGGCTGCGGCAACAGCAGCTCTTCTGCAACGGAATCATCAAAGACCGAGTCTTCCAAAACAGAGGAGAGCAAGGCTGAAGAAACAAAGGCTGACGCAGCCGATGACGGCGCTGATGACGCGGGCTTCACCGAATATCCGATTTTCGAGGACGAGCAGGTAGGCTTTATGAATGTTTCCGCCGTATTCTTCCAAGCAGTTCCCATGACGGCAGGCGCTACCATCAAGGAGCAGAAGGCTGAGGATTACGATATCCACCTCGAGGCTGATATCTCCGCTTTGGAGAATACCCTCGGCTACGAAAAGGGCTCTTGGGTCCCTTACCTCACCGTTGACTACAAGGTAACAGCAGGCAGCGAAACTAAGGCAGAAGGCACCTTCATGGAAATGGCGGCTTCCGACGGTCCGCACTACGGAGCGAACATTAAGCTTCCCGACGCGGGTACATACGAGCTAACAATCACTATCCACAGCCCCGCTGACAACGATTACCTCATTCACTCCGACGCGCTTACCGGACCCGGAGGAACCTTTGACGATTACTTCAAGAACGGCGAGCCCCTCTCTGTTACTAAGACTTGGGAGTATACAGGCCCCGTTAAGGTTTAATCACCAATCACTTTTTCTAAGGCAGCTCCCGGTTTTCGGGGGCTGCCAAAAGCTCTTTTTGAGAGTTTAGCTTTTATTCCATGTAAGAATTAAACTCTCAAAAAGAGAAATATATTTTAAGGATGTTTCTATGCTGAAATATTTTGAACAACTGACCGTCGATTTGATGATTCCCGCGATCCTTGTCGGTATGCTGTATGCGTTTATTAAATTTAAGCTCGGCAAGAGCTGCCGTATTGCTTTCCTTGCGGGTGGCGGCTTGGCGATTGCAGCCTCGATTTTTGTAGCAATACAAAAGAATACAAACCGCGATTTGAAGCTGCCTTTCTGGAATGGCTTTACATATGTTCTGTTGATAGTTTTGGTAATCGCCTCCGCTGTTCTGATCCTTTCGATGATTGTTTGGTTTGCGGTCAAAAAAGTCCGTCCTGTTACGCGTTTCCTTGTGACTGCGGCGGCGGTCACAGTAATGATTGCCGCAGTGGTTTATTCTTTGCCTGACGTTTTAGCTTATCCGTTTAACTTTGACTTACAGGGCAACTCAGTATTCTCTACCGATTTCTTATATAGACTCATAGGCGTTATTCTCGGCTTTTTGCTTGATTTAATTGCCTGTATCGCGGCATTTAAGATATTCAAGCCGCTTTCAAACGCGCTCTCGGTCATACTGATCGATCTTGCGACTTTTATTACAGCGTTCAGCGTGCTTGGCAGGCTTATTCAATTGATGCTGCAATTGCAAATCGTTCGCCAAACCCGTGACAAGGCTCTGTTTAGTTTTCTGTTCCCGATTTTACAGTTTGTCAATAATAACAAGGAGCTGTTTATTTACGGTGCAATGGCATGCGCTTTGATTGCCGCAATCGCTTTATTTATACGCAATTTGAAAATCCGCGAGGAATACAGTAACGCCGCCCAAAAACGTAAAATCAGAGCCGCTATGCGAAATCGACGCCGCTGGTCGGCAGTCGTTCTGGCTTGCGTTATGCTTGCCTGTGTCAATCTCACGATCGTTCACGCCGTCAACAACAAAAAGCCCGTGGAGGCACCTGTGGAAGTCTGTGATATGGACGAAAAAAATATGTATGTTGATTTTTCTCAGGTTGACGACGGACATCTTCACCGCTTCGCTTACACGACTGACAAGAATGTGGAAATTCGTTTTATCGTCATCAAAAAGCCCAATTCAAGCTCCTACGGCGTAGGACTTGACGCGTGTGACATCTGCGGCGAAGCGGGCTATTTTGAACGTGAGGGACAAATCGTTTGCAAGCGCTGCGACGTTGTTATGAACATCAATACCATAGGCTTCAAAGGCGGCTGTAACCCGATCGTTATTGATTATGAGGTCAAAGATGGTCAAATAATCGTGCCGATCGAAGGCTTGGTCCTGCATGAGCGCAAATTTAAGTGATTGGATTTCAGGAGTAATTTATGTTTTTCAGAATGATAAAGGGAGCGTTGTTCCGGCAAAAATCAAAGATGATCATGATAGCCGGAACGATCGCGTTAGGCGCGTCACTGGCGACGGCAATGCTCAATATTATGCTCGACGTCGGCGACAAGGTGAACCAGGAGCTAAAGGCATACGGCGCGAACATCACCGTAGTGCCGAAGGAAAATTCTGTGCTCACCGACCTGTACGCGCTCGACGGACAGGAGGAAACCGCCGCGGCGCACTTAAAGGAGGATGACCTCGGTAAAATCAAAACGATTTTTTGGGGCTTCAATATTTTGGATTTTACGCCGTTTGTTAACACAACTGTTGTTCTTGACGATGAAACCGAGGTCAAATTGACCGGAACATGGTTTAATCACCATCTCGCGCTGAATACGGGCGAGGAGCTTGACGCCGGTATTCACAGCCTGCGGTCTTGGTGGAATGTCAAAAACGGTCAGTGGCTTGACGAGCAGAAGGAAGGCACTGCAAACGGAGGCGCGATGGTCGGCACGGTTCTTGCCGAACGGCTCGGCATATCCTCGGGCGATAGCCTTCATGTTAAAACCTCTGATGGTGAAAAAACGCTTTCGGTTGTCGGCGTTTTTGATTCGGGCGGCGACGAGGACGAACAAATTTTTACGACGCTCGCGACCGCTCAGGAGCTTTCGGGCACAAAGGGATTGATTGACAGCATCGAGGTCAGTGCGCTGACAACGCCCGACAACGAGCTTGCCAAAAAAGCCGCTACAAAGGGTCCCGGCTCACTGTCTCCGGCGGACTATGAAACTTGGTACTGCACGGCGTATGTAAGCTCCATCTGCTATCAAATCCAGGAAGCGATCCCCGATTCCGTCGCTTCGCCTGTTCGTCAGGTTGCCGAATCCGAGGGCAATATTCTCGACAAAACGCAATTGTTGATGATACTTATTACGATCCTCAGTCTGTTCGGTTCGGCGCTCGGAATCTCCAACCTTGTCACCGCGAGCGTAATGGAGCGCAGTAACGAAATCGGCTTGCTAAAGGCTATCGGCGCGCGCGATTACCGTATTTCGGGAATTGTGCTGACGGAAATCATCATCACCGCTGTAGTCGGCGGCGTCGCCGGATACTTTATGGGCTACGGCTTTGCGCAGATCATCGGACAAACCGTGTTCAACTCCTCCATAGAGATGAAGCCGATGGTAATTCCGATCGTCGCGGTGCTTATCGTTATCGTTACCCTTGCGGGCAGCATTCCCGCAATCAGAATGTTACTGAGACTCCGCCCCGCGGAAGTTCTTCACGGAAGGTAAGGGGGAGTTCTTATGAAAAAACAAACGATGTTTTTGCGGATGATCACCGCCTCACTTTTAAGACGAAGGTCAAGAATGCTGGTGGCTCTGCTCGCGATCGCCGTCGGAGCGACTATTTTATCCGGCTTGGTAACGATTTATTATGACGTGCCGCGTCAGATGGGCGAGCAGTTCCGCAGCTACGGCGCAAATATGATATTCACTTCCTCAAACGGCAAAAAACTGAGTAAAAGCGAAATAGATTCCGCAAAGAAAAAAATCAACAACAGTCAGCTTGTCGGCGCGGCTGTGTACCGCTACGAAAATATGACTGTTTACGAACGACCCTTAATGGCGGCGTCAACAGATTTTGACGAAGCTCAGAAAACAAGCCCGTATTGGCGTGTTGACGGTGAATGGCCGTCAGCAGAGGGGCAGGCGCTTGTCGGTCAGGAAATCGCCGCGACGCTTGAAGTGAAGGCAGGCGATACTGTCACGCTCGTTTATGACCTCGATGAAGCACCCGCAACGGCTGACGAGGCAAATAAGGGCGAACGCAACCAAAACAGCCGTGATTTTACCGTTGCGGGTATTTTGGACACAGGCGGAAACGAGGAAAAATACATTTTTATTTCAGTTCCCGACATGGAAGCGTTAACCGGAAAAACAGATGTATTTGATATGACCGAATTAAGTGTTTCGGCTAACCGTGATGAATTGGAAAAGTATGCCGATACTATCACAAAGAACGTTGACGGCGTATCCGCAAGACTTGTTAAGCGTGTTACACAGTCGGAAAATACCGTGCTTTCCAAGCTGCAGGCGTTAGTGCTGCTTGTAACCGTTATCGTACTGCTGCTTACAATGATTTGCGTAGCAACTACAATGATGGCGGTCGTTACGGAGCGCAGAAAAGAGGTTGGCTTACGCAAGGCTCTGGGCGCCTCAAACAAAAGTATTATTTTTGAATTTATGGGCGAGGGCTTGCTTCTCGGCGCGATCGGCGGTCTGCTCGGTTCAGTTTGCGGATTCATCTTTGCGCAGGCGGTCAGCATGAATGTATTTAACAGCTCTATTCAGTTCCATTGGGTGCTGATTCCGATAACAATAATAGTGTCCGTTCTGGTAACGGGTCTGTCCTGCCTGCTTCCCGTAAGAAGTGCGACCGATGTTGACCCGGCACTGGTCTTAAAAGGAGAATGATAATGAGTTTACTTGAAATAAAAAACGTATCAAAAATTTACGGTCCGCTAAAGGCGCTGGATAACGTCAATCTTACCGTAGAAAACGGTGAGTGGCTCGCTATCATGGGACCGTCCGGCTCGGGTAAATCTACTATGATGAATATTATCGGCTGTATGGATAAGCCCTCTCTCGGCGAGGTGATTCTCGACGGCGTTGATATTGCCAAGGAGAGCGGCAAAAAGCTGACGGAGATCCGGCGAGATAAAATCGGTCTGATTTTTCAGCAGTTCCATTTGGTGAACTATCTCACCGCCGTTGAAAATGTGATGGTGTCGCAGTATTACCACAGTATGCCCGATGAAAAAGAGGCGCTGGAGGCGTTGGAGCGGGTCGGATTAAAGGATCGCGCCAAGCATCTGCCGAGCCAGCTTTCGGGCGGAGAACAGCAGCGTGTTTGTATTGCCCGTGCGCTTATTAACCATCCCGAGATCATCCTTGCCGACGAACCGACAGGAAATCTTGATGAAGCTAATGAAAATATTGTAATCGATATTTTCAAGCAGCTTCACCGTCAGGGAACGACGCTGATCGTTGTCACCCACGATCCGGAGGTAGCGGAGGTAGCGCAGCGTACCGTTGTACTTGAACACGGCAGGCTTGTGAATGAAATCAAAAACGAAGGTTTTGAGGAATAAAGAGGGTGAAATAAATGAAAAAAGTATTTGCGATTTTATTGAGCGCTGTTTTGATTGCGTCAGCTTTCGCGGGCTGCGGCAATTCCAACCGAACCTATAAGGACGGAACCTACACCGGCAAGAGCGCCGTTATTTCAGGTGACGAGGAAGGCAACGGCAACGGCTACGGCGAGGTAACGATCACGATAAAGGATAATGTCATCACTGCATGCGAGTTCAAAACCTATGAGGAAGACGGAACCCTTAAGGGCGAGGATTACGGTATGGTAGACGGCGAAATAAAAAATCAGGACTACTACAACAAGGCGCAAAAGGCAATCAAGGGCAGTGAGGAGTACGCCAAAAATATCGTCAACAAAATCAATCCCGAGGATGTTGATTCTATTTCGGGCGCGACGTATTCATACAATCAATTTACTGACGCGGTATTCGACGCGCTTGACAAGGCGGCGAAATAATACTACAATAAAGGCGGTCGGAGTATACCGGCCGCTGTTTGATATGAGGTTATTTATGAAAACAGTATTGCGTAATCTGCTTAGGCTGTTATCTGTCGCTGTATTCGGCACGACAGTCATCGGAGTTTTGGCTGCGGGCGGATATATCAATTGGAGCAGTGATTCTCCGGACGCGGTATCATCAGCGACTTCTCAAATAGTTTCCGCTGAGGATATGAGCGGAAAATACATGGTTTTTATCAACCGCGAACCGCATGATCAATCCGGAACAACAGAGGATTGGAAGAAGTTTTTCTCATTCTCCGATGATGTTCCGCTGATCATGGAGGATATCACCTGCAAGGTGGCTCAGTTTGATTCACAGGGGCTTGACGCCGCTTTTAAATATCAGGCGCGTTTGCCTGAGAATCAGATGAAAATTGAGCAGGAGGCAGGCGTAATGCTGCTTTCAAAGGCGGAGCTCGGTCGCTTTGACGTTATTATTATGAGCGAAGCCGCCGCAAAAAGCTACAGTGCGCAAACGCTGTATGATATAGAAAAAGTTTTAACAATAAAACTGTAGAGGTTTTTTATGAGGAAAATAAACGGGATCATCGCCGCTGTCGTGCTTGTGATGTTTGTCGTTCACGGTGTTTTCGGCGCTCTTAATATGATGAATATCGCTCCGATAATAGTAAAGTGGCTGTCACACACAATGCTTGCGCTGATTGCGGTCCACGCGGTTATCAGCGTCGGACTCAGCGTGCGATCTGTCCGCACCGCAATCAAAACAAAAGCGCCTTATTTTACTAAAAACCGCCTGTTTTGGTCAAGAAGGATCAGCGGACTTTTGATTCTCGCTTTGGTAGCTTTTCACCTCACAGCGTTCGGATATACCGAGGGCGGCGTGTTCCGCCTTGTCCCGTTTGATCTATTCAGGCTTGTTACACAGATTTTGTTTATTTTAAGCATTGCGGTGCACATTATCACTAACGTAAAACCGATGCTTATTACCTTCGGCGTAAAAAGGCTGAGACCAAAGGCGGGCGATATTCTGTTCTTTATATCAGCCGTTTTGCTGTTTATGACGATCGGCTTTATCATTTACTATATCAGGTGGCAGTTATGAGCATAAATATCATCGGCGCGGGACTTGCCGGATTATCGGCGGCGTTGACGCTTGCCGAGCAGGGGATCAAGTCGAACTTAATATCTGCCCAGCAATCGGAGCGCGCTCAGTCGGTAATGGCAGAGGGCGGCATCAACGCCTGCCTGAACACAATGGGCGAGAGCGATAAAATCGAATATCATTATGAGGATACCATGCGCGGAGGCGTTTTTCTTTCCGACCCGAACTCTGTAAAAGGGCTTTGCGAAGCCGCACCGTCAATTGTAAAAAAATTCGAGCGTCTCGGCGTGCCGTTTGAGTATAATAGAAACGGGATCATTCAGCGTAATTTCGGCGGTCAAAAAAAGAAGCGCACCGCTTACGTAAAAAGCAGCACGGGAAAAATGTTGATGACCGCGCTGATTGACGAGGTCAGAAAATACGAGGCGCAGGGCTTGGTGACGCGGTATGCGAATCACCGCTTTCTGCGGTTGATTATTAATGATAACCGCTGCTGCGGAGCTGTCGTTCAAAATATCTATACAAACGAAATACTGACATTTGGCGGTTCGGTCATTCTCGCAACAGGCGGTCTCAACGGCTTGTTTGACGGTATGACGACCGGGACCACGCAAAACACAAGCGACGCGGCGGCAGCTGTTTTCGCGCAGGGCGTGGAGCTTGCGAATTTGGAGATGATCCAGTACCACCCGACCACCATTCAAATTCAAGGCAAAAGGCTCCTTATCAGCGAGGCGGCAAGAGGAGAGGGCGGCAGGCTGTTTATCAAAAGAAACGGCAAGCCGTGGTATTTTATGGAAGAAAAATATCCCGAGCTGAAGAACCTTATGCCGCGCGATGTTGTGTCGGCTGAAATGGTGACGGTGACCGCCCTGCCTGAGTGTGATAAGCAGGTTTATCTTGATATGACAGGCATTGAAAAAACGGTTTGGAAAACCCGTCTGTCAGATTTGCGCGAGCAGTGCGTCCACTATTTGAGTCTCGACCCGGCAAAGGAGCCGATTCCTGTCTCGCCCGGAATCCATTACTTTATGGGTGGTATCCGGGTCGATGCGGAACACCGTACGTCAATGGAAAATCTTTACGCGTCGGGCGAGTGCGCCTGTCAGTACCACGGCGCAAACCGCTTGGGCGGCAACTCGCTTTTAGGCGCGGTGTACGGCGGTCAGGTCGCGGCACAAACCGTGATGACGGAAGCAAAGGAATATGATAAAAAAGCGGAGAAAGCGGAGGAAAGCACAGCGGAAGCTTCACCTGCCTTTGTACGTGAGATCCGAGAAATACTTTACCGGGCACTTCCGATCGTCCGCGATGAAAGCAATATGAATAATGCTTTATCGGAACTAAACGCATTGAGGAATACCGCTGAAAATCAAACCGAAATCAATCGCGCAAATCTCGCTCTCGCCGTTGTACAGTCTGCGATCGGACGCAGAGAAAGCCGGGGCGCGCACAAACGTGCCGACTACCCGGAGCGCGACGATAATAAATTCAAAAAGCAGACCGTCGCAAGACTGAAAAACGGAAAAGTCGAAATATCATTCAAAGAAATCGGGGAGGCTTTGAGTTGAAAATCACCGTGAGAATCAAACGTCAAAACAGCTTTGAAGCCGAAGCGTTTTATCAGACCATCCTCCGCGACTGTGACGCGGAAACGAATATTGCGACTCTGTTAAGAGAGATCAACGCGGAAGAAGTCTTGGATATAGACGGCGATCCCGTTGGAGAAATCGCATGGGAGTGCAGCTGCCTGCAAAAGAAGTGCGGCGCCTGCGCAATGAGGATCAACGGCGTGCCGCGCCTTGCGTGCGACACAAAAATCGGAGATTTGAAATCAAAAACCGTTACCCTTGAACCGCTCAAAAAATTTCCCGTAGTCCGCGATTTGATCGTTGACCGCAGCGTTTTGAGAGAAAACCTGATCGCGCTCCACAACTGGCTCGAGTCAGAAGCAACGAAAAGCAGAAAAACCGTTGACCTCGCTTATGACGCGTCACGCTGTATCCAGTGCGGTTGCTGCTTAGAAGTCTGTCCGAATTTCACGGCAGGAGAAAGCTTCTTCGGCGCGGCGGCGTTTGTACCCGCTTCAAGGATCCTTTCACAGCTTCCGAATGGCAAAAAGAATGATTTAGTACAGGAATACGGCAAGCATATTTACAACGGCTGCGGAAAATCCCTGTCCTGCCACGATATTTGCCCGGTTGGAATCGACGTTGAGCACAAGCTCAGTAATTCCAATGCTGTTGCTGTTTGGAAACGGTTTTTACGGTTTTTTTAAGAATTAAAAATATCTGTGTATATGCAGATCGAAGGTGATCAGTCATATGCAATAGTGATATATCACCGATTTATTTAAAGTATGTCTTGACAAATCCAGAATAAGGAATTATAATAAACATGTAGTCAGAATATATATTTTCTAATCGTAATGATTAGTTCGGTTTGGCGCCGGTAAAAGTATCGGTCGGGTTCGCCTTTGGTGGACGCTGACGGTTAATGACGTGGGATTTCTTCCCGCGCTTGAAATCCGACTTATTATTTGGATTTGTCGGGTAATGTTCCTCTCGCTGAGATGCTTAGAACAGAATGGTTCGGACAGGAGAAGTGCGTCCGGACGACAATTTAATAAGGAGCCT
>JAEEGI010029731.1_pt1 | contig 10307 bp, 8 predicted proteins | sample 8958751 | NCBI WGS metagenome assembly JAEEGI01 (sample SAMN16246545, study PRJNA631951) | gut metagenome | biome: gut microbiome; feature: rumen; material: KS-attached | host: Bos | place: Iran: Karaj | collected 2018-10 | reverse complement strand
TTTTGCTAAAAAAAATCCAAATAATACTTTAATCATTGTTACTGGCGACCACGAAACTGGTAATATGTCACTAGGTACATTTGATCTTTCGTATGAAAACTTAAAAGATATTAATATGAGTATTAGTGCTCTTGAAGATTATCTAAAAAAGAGTAATAAACCCACAATAGAAAAACTACAATTTATTGTAGATAATTTTAATATTGATCCAAAGTCAGAAACATATACAAAACTATATAATGCAATGAAAAACGCTAATGGTAATTATGACGTAGTTATAAATCTAATTAAAGTACATGAACAAAATATCTCAGGAATTAAATTTTCAGCTGCAAAGCATAGTGGTCTAAGTGTTCCGGTATATGTATATGGTGATAAAAATAATATATTTACTGGTGAATATACAACAGATGAATTTAACCATAAACTACGCGATATGCTTAATATAGAATAATAAAGCTTTATGTGAAATTTAACTCTACGCTTTGTATGGATATTATTTATAATTGATTTGATATGATCATTACATAAAGGAGGAAAATATGAATCAAGAAGTAATAGGTAAATTTATCGCTAAATGTCGTAAAGAAAAAAATATGACACAACAAGAATTAGCAGATAAATTAGGTGTGACAGATAGAGCAGTTTCACATTGGGAAAATGGTAGAAGACTACCTGATTATTCTTTGTTAAAAGAACTATGTGATACTTTATCAATTTCTATAAACGAATTATTTTCTGGTGAGAAATTATCAAATGAAGATTATATGAAAAAAGCTGAAGAGAATATGAAGAAATTATTAACTGAAAACTACTATAAAAAATTATTACTTAAGCGAATAATAATTGGTGGTATAAATGGAATAATAGTATTTATAATTGTCTATATAATTATGAATATATAATTAAAATAATCGCAGAATTAGAATAGTATGATACTTTTATTCTATACTCACCTAGGTTAGCTACAATACAAGTTGCAATCAAAGCAAAAAACAATAAGTAATTAAATTAATAAAGACTAGAGAAATCTAGTCTTTTTAATATGTAAATAACTTACAATTATATGAATCTAAAAGTTCATTAACATCCTTTAATTTATATATTCCCTCAATAAAACAAAATCGAATAATCAAATCATATACATTATTTTTAGGTAGAGAATAACTAGCGCTAGTAATAAATTCATCAAATTGACTTTCATCAAGTTCTAAAGCAAGTCCCAAAAGAATAACAGTTTCTTTGCTAGGATGATAATCTTCATTTCTAATTTTAGAAAACAATCTTCTATCAATATGAACTTTTTTATAGACATCACTATCTTTTAAACCTCTATTATCAATATATTTAAATAATAGTTTTTGAAACTTATCTCCATCCTTATTATTCGTAATATAATCATCAATACTACAATAATCAGCTTCTAAATCATCTAAAGCAGCAGTGCCTATAGAAGAATCAATATCTTCCATCTTAGCAGCACTCAAATAACTCGCACGTTCTCTATTAATACTTTTGCTTCTTTTAAAACTTGCAGATTCAAAATTATCTAAGTTTTCTTTAATATATGCTAATAATTTACCTTTCATAATTGTCTCCTTCAAAGCGACCAAAAATAAGCCTTTTTCTTATATTATTATACCAGAAAGGAAGGAAAAAGAAATGAAAGAAACAGATATTATATTTATTCTAGATCGTAGTGGTTCTATGTCAGGTATAGAATCAGATACAATAGGAGGATTCAATTCATTCATCCAAAAACACAAAAAGAATAAAAAAGCTAAAGTAACAACTGTATTATTTGATGATCAATATGAAGTTCTATATGAAAGAAAGGATATTGCAGATGTAAAAAAACTTACATCAAAAGAATACTATGTAAGAGGATGCACCGCCTTAATGGATGCTATTGGTAAAACAATTAATTCATTAAGTAAAAAAATTAAAGATAATAAAGTTTTATTTGTAATTACAACAGATGGATTAGAAAACGCATCAAGAGAATATACCAAAGATAAGATTAGTAAACTAATTAAGAAACATTCTAATTGGGAATTCATCTATATTGGAGCAAACATTGATTCATATGCTGAAGCATCATCTATCGGTATTAAAGCAACTAATACAGCTAATTATTCTAAAAGCAAAACAGGAGTAAATACCTTATTTGCATCAGTTGGTAATGCCTTTGATTGTATTTGTGAAGAAAAAGAACTATCTTCTAATTGGAAAAAAGATCTAGATAATTATATTGAAAACAACAAAAAGTAATATATATGCTTGTATATATTATTTTTTTATACTATATAATATATAGGTGATTTATTATGAAGTATATACTTCTATATAAAATAGATGAATTAAGTAAAAAAATGATCCTTAAAAGCTATATAGATGATGGCTTTGAAATAATATCTGATGTTGATAATATAATTCTCTTAAAAAAGAATAGTATTCCAATAAAAGATGAAGAAACATATATAAAAATACTATATTCTTATATCAAAAGAAGTGAGATAACAAAAGAAGTTAAAGGAAAAATTATTGATCTAACTAATGCTTTCGAATATGCAAGTAAGAAGAATGGATACAATAAATTTGATAACAAATTTGAGTGGTACATCAAAAATACAATTGTTAAAGAAATATGCCATTAATTGACTTATTTTAATAATTATTATAAAATGCAAATTGAGGAGAGATGATTATGTTAAATTATTTCGTACGCACAATCATGTATGTTTTAACATAGTCATACCTGACTAATTAAAAAAATCTATTAGCAGGTATGACATTTTTGTCGTGCCTGCATCCGCCAAATGGATGTATGTACGTCTATTTGGTTTTTTATATGAATTAAAGGAAGGTAATAGATTATGATAGATATAAGTTTAAACAATATAAGTAAAACATTTGGATTTAAAAATGTTTTAAATAATATAAATTTTGAAGTAAAAACAGGAGAAAGAGTATCACTAATTGGTGATAACGGATGTGGAAAATCAACCATACTAAATATAATATGTGGCATAGAAAATGCTGATAACGGAACAGTATCAATAAAAAAAGGATCAAATATTGGATACTTACACCAACAACCAGAAGTTATATATAAAGAAAAAATAGTCAAAGATATACTATATGAAAGCGATACTAAATTACTAGAATTATCACAAAAACTAAACAAATATGAAGATAAAATGGCAAGTAATCCTAATGATATATCAATAATAAATAAGTTTTTAAACATTCAAGAAGAATATATAAAATTAGGTGGATATGAACTCGATACTTTAGTTGAAAAAGTAAGCTTCGGTCTTAAAATAGACGAATTACTAGATAAAAAATTTGCTATCCTATCTGGAGGAGAACAAAAAAGAGTATTATTAGCATCTCTAATAATTAAAAAATCTAATATACTAATACTAGATGAACCAACTAATCATCTAGATATAGATACAATAGAATGGCTAGAAAAATTCTTAAATAAATATGATGGAACTATACTTATGGTAACTCATGATAGATATTTTTTAGATAAAGTATCAACCAAAACCATCTTAATAGAAAATGGTGAAGCCATAATATCTAATGGTAATTATTCATACTATCTTAAAGAAAATGATTTAAGAATCGAAAGAGAATTTCAAGAATATAAAGATCAACAAAAACAAATTGAAGCAATGAAAAAGAAAATAAAACAATTACAAGAGTTTGGAAAACTAGCATATCCAGGAGGAGAACCATTCTTTAAAAGAGCCGAAAACATCAAAAAAAGATTAGAAAAGTTAGAACTAAAAAACAAACCAATTATAAAAAAAGAATTACCAATAAATTTAGAATTTGATAAAAGATCAGGAAAAGACGTTTTAATAATAAAAGATTATAATCTTAAAATAGATTCTAAATTATTAATAGAAAATATCAATATCGATATAAGATATGGTGAAAGGGTTTGCATAATAGGTGAAAATGGTTGTGGAAAATCATCCCTAATAAAAAGAATAATTGAGAATAATAATGAAAATATTAAAATCGGAACTAACATAAAAATAGGCTATATACCTCAACAAATTTCTTTTAAAGAAAATATAAGAGTTATAGATTATGCTAAAAAAATCTTTGTCGGTGATGAAACTCATTTAAGAAGTGCCCTTGATAAATTCTATTTTCATGGCGATTTTGTATTCAAAAGAATTAATAAATTATCAGGTGGTGAGAAAGTAAGATTAAAACTTTTTGAATTAATTCATAATAAAAGTAATTATATTATTTTAGATGAACCCACTAACCATCTGGATATTTATACAAAAGAAACACTAGAAACAGCACTAGATAAGTTTAAAGGAACAATTCTTTTCATATCACACGATAGATATTTTATTAATAAACTTGCTACTAAAATATTATATATTAATAATAAAAAAACAACTGAATATCAAGGTAACTATGATTATTTTGTAAGTCATAAAAATAAAGACTAGAGAAACCTAGTCTTTATTTGTTATACTAGTTAAAGGTGGTAAGAATGGACTCAATTAAAAGTAATGAAATTACAAAAGATGAATTTCTAAAATTAAATGAAGAAAACCTATTATTCATTACAAATCCGGGTAGAATGGGAGATGAAGATGGATCAACTTTTATTATCAAAGAAGATAATGAACTAACAATATATAGAGTTGAGGGTTGGATGTATCCAATAGCTGGAAAAAGAGTAGATATATCATTTAATGACTTATTAGAACAATTTCCTAAATGGAACGAAACCATGGAAAACATAAACAAAAAAGACTACAAAGGAAAATATACTCATTTATATATGGGATTTGGTAATGGCTTAAGTATTGATAACTCAATATATAATGAATTTGAGCCATATATAAATAACCAAGTAGAAGAATATTTAAAAAATGAAGACGAAGAAAAAAAGAAAGAATTAAAATATGCCGCCATATTTAATGTATGGATAAAAGCAGTTGTTGAAATGGCAAACGACAAAGGATATACATTAAAATAATAAAAAAATATCTATGATATAATCATAATAAAGTATAGAAAGGAAAATTAAAATGAAAGAGAAAAAAGTACTAATAACAACAGCATTATTAAATTTTATTACAGCTACATCAAAATTAACTTTAGGAATAGTCTTCTCTTTTGGAACATTAATCGCCGATTCTGTCCAATCTTTTCTAGATTTTTTAACCGATATAATAAGTATAATAGTTAATAAAATAGGAAAAAGAAGAGCTAATAAAACATATCCATTTGGATATGGTCAAGTATACTACTTATCTAATCTTTTAACAGGTGTATTATTATTTCTAATGGGATTATTCATTGTTTACCAAATATTTGCATTTAATAATACATTTAAACCGAATATATTCTTATTAATAGCATTATTATTAGTACTAATTGTAAAAGGAATAGTTATTAAAATATTACAAAATCATTTAAATAATGCAAAAAATGAACTACTTGTTGAATCATACAAAGAATCAAAAGCAGATTTTATATCTACTTGTGTTGTAATAGTTCTACTAATAATAGCTTTCTTTGAAGAATACATTCCTGGTAATATAAATGTTGATAAAATTGGTAGCATATGCATGGCAATATATATATTCTACACTTCAGTTAAAATCATAATATCTAATATAAGAGGAATACTAACAAACGATGAAGGAAACGATGCGCTAAAAGAAGAAATAAAAAAAGAATTTGAAAAATATAAAGAATTCAATATCATAGATATTAAAATAATAAAAATGTCATACTACTATAATATCTTTTTAAAAATTAATGTTAAAGAAAATATTAGAATAAAAGAATTTATAAAAATAGAAAAAAAGATAAAAAAAGACATAAAATCATTTAATAAATTAATTAAATATATTGATATAGAAGCATTATAAAAGACTAGTAAATCTAGTCTTTTAGTATGATATAATAATACGAGAAAGAAAAATATATAGGTAAGGAAAAAACAATGAAAAATATAATAATAATTGGTGCTTCGAGAGCCGGCAAATCAGAACTAACTAAACTATTAAACAAAAGATTAAATAATCTAATGATTATAAGAGCAGATCTCTTACGTTTAGCTTTTAGAGAAGCAATATATAAAGATAACACAATAAAAACATCTTCACTTAAAAATAATAAAGATTATACTAACTATGTTTTAAGTTATTACAAATATGCTAACATGTATGATGTAGATTATATAAAGGTAGTTGATACAGTTGATTTTGAACCAAAAGATTATAAACTATTCGAAAATTCAATCATGGTATGTTTAGGATATCCAAATATAACCAAAGAAGAAGTATTAAAGAACTGGCGTAAATATGATACTGAATTAGATTGGACAAAAAACAAATCAGATTATGAATTATTAAAACATGCCCAAAAACATATTGAAGATAGTATATTATTAAAAGAAGAATGTTCTAAATATAATATAAAATTTGTAGATACATCTTATGAAAGAAAAAAAGTATTAAAAGAACTGGTTGATTATATTATAAATATAATAGATGATTAGTTATATTTTAAAAAGTACTGTAATAACCATTACTTTAAACTCTTTTATATGTTATAATAAATTCATATATAATAGGAGGTAGAATATGAAAAACAAGAAAAAGATTCTCATTTTTATAACCGTCCTATTTTTATTTGCGACTTTATTATTTGATGGAAAACAAATATCCAATAGTATTAAAAATCTATTATTTAAAAATAGTAACGAAATTGGTCAATTTACTTTATCTTGGATTTCTGGTGGAGACCAAAATCAAGGGTCTATTCAAGATAATGGAAGTTTATTAATTGAACCAACCGAAAATAGTATATACAATGCAGAAAGTAATCCGGGCGGAGGCATTCAAGTTACGTATCAATTATTATTTAATATGGGAGGATCAGAAGATGCTCCTGCTGGAGCTATAAAAATATTTTTACCAAAACATATATTTAAAGATAGAAATGGAAACAATATCGAAGAAGTAATAGACGTACCACTAGTAGAATATCCAGAAGCCAGTGGCTCTGGATTTAACTACAGAACGGAAATAATAGACAATATAGAATATGTCGTACTAGAAAACTATAAAACAATAGCATCTTCTTATTCATTTGATTGTTCTATTACTTGGATTGCTCCAAAACCATCAGATATCCCTGGAGGTTTTGAAAATACAATTAAAGGTAATATTCAAGTTGATTTAGATTTGGATGGTGAAGTCGATCTTGAATCGGAATCAAACGAACTATCTTTAAAATATAATACAAACGTAAGTGGAGAATCAAACCGTTTTTCTGCATATGGTATAACACACGAAGATCGTAGACTAGGTACTTATACCAATGTTTATACTTCATGGCAATCCGGATGGAACACTGCGTTAAAACCAGAAAATGCAGATGATTATGTTTATAGCGTTTGGAACACATACGGATATGTTTACTATGCAACCCAACCATATAATATATCTTTAAATGTAATCCCAAATGATGAACTAGGGGGCGAAGTTGTTGGATATTGTTATGGATATAACTGTTATACAAACAGCGGTAATAACGGCCTTAAATCCACTTCTAGATTAATAGAAATACCCAATCCTAGCAGCACCTACGATTATATAAATGATCAAGGATTTATAGTTAAATATCCAAAAGCAAATATTTTAGATGATCAACCCCATACACTAACAGAAAAAGTAATTTATACAATAAACGGCATAGATGGGACGACTAGCACTGTTGAAAAAGACGCTACATCAACTTTTAAAGGAAGTCCAGAACAACACGATGACGAATATCTTACTCCAGGATTTGAACCAAAAAAAGAAATCAAAATGTCTCATAGTGGAGGATCATCATACTCAGGAGTTCTAAATGCAATAGAACAAGAAGGTAATGAAAATGAATTTAGAATTGGGGATCAAACCGGATGGATGAATGCATCTAATGGAACAATTATTGACTTAGAAGACACTCTAAAAGATGATGGAGATCCAGACAATCCAGCAGATTATTTCGTTAACAAATGGACCTATAATAACGTAGTAGATACTTATGCAATGGGATCTGGTAATGATTATGAGCTGCTATCTTCAGGTGACTATGAAATAAAACAATTCTATGCATATTATTATATGTATGGTTATGTAGACAAAGTAACAGTAACACAAAACGCCTATAATACTGTAACAATTGACGGATGGCAAGAAGAGCAACTTGCATATGAAAATTACGAACCTGCTAAAATATACTATAAAAATAATACAGGAGAATGGATTTATTATGTAAGTATTAAAAAAATAAACAGTAGTTATTGCGATTTTACCTATGCTAACGGAACAGAAAAAAATAATATTTCATGTAATGATAAGATAGATTTACCTTCAGGAGCAATTGGATTAAAACTATCAGTAGAAACAAATCAATATAAAGTAGTCTCTAATATATATTATTATTCATATGGTAAGAACTCTAATCATGTTAAAAATATCGCAAACAACAAAGATTCTCTATCAATTTATACAATAAATACAGTATATGGAGAAGATAAAAATAATGTAGTCTTTACAGATTTTGAAACGCCTGACAATGGAAATAATTTATTATCTGGATTTAATAATAGTGTTAATAATAAAGATAATGCTATTTATGGAAAAAATATGAGACATGCTTTTTCTAGCAGTAGTTATACTAGAGTAAAGAGTGGATATAGTGGGTCCAACAAATGGGTTAACTATATAAACGACCCATCAAATAGAAGAGTAATTGCCAATTACACTGCATATGCATATGAATATGCAACTTATTCAAGCAGTGCTTTAACTCCCGAAGTGATATTTAGTAGTGGTTTAATAAAAGAACAAAAAAACGGTACTTTCTACGATCTTCTACCTAAGGGAGTCTATGTCGATGTTGATAGAGTAGTTGTCCAGACCTTCAATACTAGTAAAAGTTACTCAGATAGCAGTGTCAATATGTACAAAGAAGGAACAAACGTAAACTATAATGTATCAATAATCGATAATTGGAATAAAACCGGAAGAACAATGATGATAGTTAGAGCATCTCTTCCACAAGAAATGAATAAGAATTATATTAATGTAAATAACAATATAGCTTATTCAGGATTCTCAATTAAATTCACGGCATATTACTCTTGGGATAGCATTTACGATTATGGTAACACTTTAAATAATACAATTGCTTATAAATCTGGTAACGGTGCACTAACAGAAGGGTATGCTGATGATGCAACATCATTTAGTAGTTTAAATGATAAAGATCTATTTGTTGACTTAGATAAAGATGGTAATCCAGAAGGAACAATAAAGGATACAGTTTACGCTCAAAGAAGTATGTCTTTTTCTTTCAATACTGCATCCGATTCATCATTTGAATTGGGAGTTAAAACACCAGCAATGACAGATTATTCTAATGGTAAAGAAGAGAACATAACAGTTTCTGCAGGAGGATATTACAACTATCGATTAAGATATGCTTCTCAAAGAAATGTTAAAACAACAAACCTAGTTTTATATGATGTTTTAGAAGATTATAAAGATGGAAACGAACAAACATGGAAAGGAAAATTTGTTGGAATTGATGTTTCTCAACCAGAAAGTAAAAATATTGACCCTATAGTATACTACTCAACAAAGAAGGATATTAACTTATATGAAAAAGGAAAATCAGTTCTAGATAACGGAATACCAGTAGATGCTGATCTTACTAATTCAAATATATGGTCTACAACTCCGCCAGAAAACTTGGCAGATGTAACAGCCATAGCTGTTGACTTAAGCAATTCAAAAACAGGAAGTGATATTGCCATAAATCCTGAAGAGAGTATTGTCGTTGGAATTACAATGCAAGCACCATATGCTAATTTTGAAAACAATATATCAAATAGTATAATGGCCCAAAATGCATCTTGGTGGAGTGGAACAACTGTACAAGGAACAAATAATTCTCACCAAAACTTCTCGGTATATGAATGGACAAAAATAGGTTTAAAATCTCCTCAAATATCTATTGTAAAAAAATCACACAAAGAAAGCGGTACATTATTAAAACCTACAACCGTAGCATATGGGGATAAAATAATATACGATATTATAGTAGGTTTGGATGAATCATATACAGTAGCAAGTAATATAACTATAGAAGATGTTCTTCCAGACGCTGTTGAGCTAGATTCCGATAATATTGGTTATTATAAAGAAGGACAAGGAGACTTTGAAAACTACACACTTTCCGCAAGTGATGATTTTACT
>JAEEGI010029730.1_pt1 | contig 10307 bp, 11 predicted proteins | sample 8958751 | NCBI WGS metagenome assembly JAEEGI01 (sample SAMN16246545, study PRJNA631951) | gut metagenome | biome: gut microbiome; feature: rumen; material: KS-attached | host: Bos | place: Iran: Karaj | collected 2018-10 | reverse complement strand
AGTTTCCGAGCATTTCAAAGAATGTCGCGTGACGGGCTGTGTGGCCAACGTTGTCGATATCGTTGGTTCTTATGCACTTCTGGCAGGTGGTCATCCTGCGCCTTGGGGGCTCCTCAGCTCCGCTGAAATAAGGCTTAAGAGGCGCCATGCCTGCATTGATAAGAAGCAGGGATTTATCTCCCTGCGGTACCAGAGAATAGCTCTCGTGTCTTAAGCAGCCCTTGGACTCCCAGAAGGAGAGGAACTTTTCTCTGATCTCGTTTACTCCCATGTATTTCATAATATAACTCCTTTGGATCTGAGTATCAGTTGTGTCTGTTTGGTTTATCGACGATGGTGGCCATGGGCTTGCCCTTGAGCCTGGGATCGCTTGCGTCTACGATCTCTATATTCTCCAGCTGCTTTTTGAATCTGCCTCTGAAGTTTTCCAGGTATTCCTCCCTGAGACGGGCTCTTTCTACCCTTTCCTCCTCGGTCAGCTCCCTGGTCTTGGCTATGGCAGCCAGTTCATTGATCCTGTCCAGTTTTTCCTGTGGAAACATAAATGCTGTCCTTTATCTTTTCGTATATTCCGGGGCCAATTCCCCTTACTTCCATTATTTCCTCAGCGCATACAAAGCCGCCGTAGCGCTCTCTGTATTCAATTATAAGCTTTGCTTTTGCGGGGCCTATGCCTCTGAGAAGCTGAAGATCTTCTGAATCTGCGCTGTTAAGGTCTATCTGCAGCGGAGTCTGGTTGTCTTCTGAAGAAGAAGGCTCCTGTACCGGTGACCATTCATTGTAATAATCCGCCCGGATATCCAATTCAGTTCCGGGCTCGATTATTATGTCATCGCGGGTCTTTTCTTTATAAAATCCAAGTCCCGCGCTGAAAACAGAAAGCGCTGCAGCAAAAGCAGCAGCAAGCCTTCTGAGCTTTACAAATGCCTTTTCCTTCATTGCATTTTGAGTCCGTCCAAGGCATTATAATTTAACATATATTAACTGTCAAGCAGTCTTAATCCTGACCGTTTTCTTCTTCGTTTTTCTTCTGCTCCGGACGCTTTTCGAAGTCCGCGTAAAAGTTTATGGGATCCTTGTCTGGGATCAGAGATTTGTACTGATAGCGGTCGTCCGAGGTCTTATTGCTGCTTATGCTCTGCATGGGCCTGGTGAATTCAATAGCCCTGTTGGGTGTTCTGGCAGGCTCTGCAGGAGCGCTCACAGGAGCTTTCACAGGGGCCTTTGCAGGAGCTGCTTTTGCAGTCCTTGCAGCAGGAGCGGTACCCTTTGACCGGCTCATCCTTTCCAGCAGCTCCTCCCCTCTTCCGGTATAAAGCGCGCAGCACACCAGAGTAGTAAGGGGAATGGTCAGCAGAATGGCCATGCTTCCTATGAGGGCGTTCAGCAGATCTACTATTATGTTCTCCCTATTGAGCAGCTCATAAAGGGATGAAGAATAAGTAATGTATATCAGTATGGAGCACAGGGAGCTTCCGATATAAGCAAGCACCAGGGTATTTGCCATGGTTCCCATAATATCCTGTCCAATGGTAATGCCGCTTCTGAACAGATCTCTGAACTTCATGTGCGGTGCATTGGTGTGCAGCTCGTTCAGCGAGCTGGAAATGTCCATGGCCACGTCCATGTCAGCGCCCATGGCGCCGATAACGATCATGGCGAAAACAAGAGCCCTGAGATTTACCTCCACCCCTGTTCCAAGGGTGCGCAGATAAATGGAATGCTCGTCCAGAAGTCCGGTAAGCCTCAAGCCTTTGTCAAAGCCTATGGAAAGCAGCGCGGCAACGATGACGCCAAAGCTGCATCCGAGTATGGTTGTGAAGGAGTTCTGTGTTGCTCCGGTTGTTATCAGCAGCGTGGGCACTATAGAGAAGATGCAGGTAAGCATCGTCATGAAATAGATGTTATAGCCGGCCAGCACCGATGGTACAAAAACCATGAATACCGAAAGGCAGGTCAGAGCCAGCGATACAATGGTATTGAGGCCCTTGATCCGTCCGAAAACTATAAGAAGGACACCAAAGCTTACACCAAGCCATATAACGGCATCGAGCCGCTCAAAGCCTCCGAAGACCCAGTCCGCGTCACCCTGAGGGGTGCCGTAATTGTAAAGCATTACCTTGTCTCCGACTACAACAGGGTCGTCCAGACTCATGTTTGAATAATTGTCGAAGGTCTGGGCTGCATAAACTGTCTGTCCCTTGAATTCCTTACCGGAAAGGACCTCTGCATGGAAGTAAAGGGTCCCGTTTTCGTATGTGTTATCAAGACCTGCCACGTATTCGCTTTTTTCATACTCACCAATTTCTGTGACCCTTGCCTTAACGGCATAGGCCCCTTCCATCTTGAATACATCCAGATCCTTAGAGACCAGTTTAAAGCCTGCAAAAAGGTAAATAAGTGAGAGTATGAGTGTCACTACCCAAACCTTTATATGACTGGGATTTATTTTGTTTTTCAGATCCAGTTTATAAGCCATTATTTTCTCCTGTTAGAAGAAATCAAAGGCGGATATCAGCTTTCCGTCTTTTTCTGCCAGCATGTCGATGCGGGTGATCCTTACATCCTCGTGATTGAGATCAATGCCTTCGGAAAGGTAAAGGCTGTCAAGCAGATTCATTGGATTCAGGGTTGCATTGCTGGCGCAGGAAAGCAGCATGTCGAAGGCCTCTCCCCCGGGCAGTTCCTTCTGCTCCAGGCTTCTGACCATGGACTTCACATCCTTCTCCACCATGCTCTTCGTCTTTTTATCACGCTTCATTATAAATATTTTATCCTGCGCTAAAAAGTCGTTTGTGTGAAATTTGTGTGGAGTCCTGCCCTCAGGCTTGATCTCAGCCCTATAGACAGCATAGGCTGTGATCGAGGAGAGATTGCGTTTTCCTGTGGGGGTTTCCTTAATACCAGTGAATTCAAAGCCCATGGGCGCATGAAGATTAAGTCCTTCAAGGGCTTTTTCCATGTCTATGGGCTGCTGGGTATCGATTTCGAAGTATTCACTTTCACTTTCAAAGCCCAGAGACAGGGGCTGAACAATATTGGTCAGCTCGTGGGGATTGAAACCCTGGGAATAGGCCACGGGGATCTGAGCCAGCTTTATGAGGCGTTTGAAAAGGCGCTGGATGTCCAGATGGGAAATGAAGCGCATATTGCCTTTTTTTCTGAATCGAATAAGATATCTGTTCATGTTATACCGAATAGGTCCGCTCAGCATCCTTAAGAACGCCGCACTGGGTGCATTCAACATAGCGGTTGATGCCGCAGCCATTGCAGTAGTGACGGCAGTCTTCCGTGGTCTGAGCCTTAAGGGATTTTTTGTATTCTCGGAGCAGGAATTCCTCTGTGATGCCTGCATCGATCACGCTCCAGGGCAGCGGAGCATCCAGCTCGAGGCCTCTGAGACCATAGTAGTTATCATCGATACCGCTCTCTGCAAGAGCCTCCTTCCATGCATCTTCTTTGAAGCCCTCTGTCCAGGAATCAAAGCTGCAGCCCTTTTCAACCGCCAGTTCCAGCGTTTTTGAAAGCTCCCTTCCGCCTCTTGCGAAGATGGCCTCAAGATGGCTTTCATAGCTGCCGTGGTAATGCAGAGTGACGCCCTTTATATTCCTTACGCGGTCCTTAAGATAATAGTGCTTGCGTTCGAACTCCTCCGGGGTATCCTGCGGCACCCACTGGAAGGGAGTATAGGGCTTGGGAACGAAATTAGCCACGGAAAGATTTACCTTAAAGCCTCTCTTTCCCTTGGAATAGGCCAGGTCCATGATCTTTTTGGCCAACTCCACCATGCCGTCCAGATCCTCGTCAGTCTCTGTGGGAAGACCTATCATAAGATAAAGCTTCACGGCGTTCCAGCCAAGGTCCATGGCGGTCCCAAGAGCCTTGAAAATATCCTCTTCCCAGACGTTTTTGTTTATGACGTCTCTGAGGCGCTGGGTGCCCGCCTCCACCGCGAAGGTAAGACCGGTCTTTCTTGCGCCCTGAATGGCATCCATCACCTTAAAGCCCATGTTATCCAGGCGAAGGGATGGAAGTGAAAGTGACACATTGTGGGCGGAGCAGTAGTCCAGCAGGGTCATTGCCAGATCGTTGAATTTGCTGTAGTCAGAGCTCGAAAGGGACAGAAGAGAAAGTTCTCCGTGTCCGCTGGATGCCAGCTGCTCCTTAGCAAGCTTTACAATATTGTCTATGCTGCGCTCTCTTACAGGCCTGTAGAGCATTCCCGCCTGACAGAAGCGGCAGCCTCTTGTGCAGCCGCGGAATATCTCCACAGTAGCTCTGTCGTACACAGCATCCATCAGCGGAATTATGTGCTCTGTGGGAAATTCAAGAGCGTCCATGTCGGGCTCTATGCACTTCAGTACCCTGTCAGGAGCCTTGTCGTAGAGTTTTTCAAAGGCCTTAAAGCGGCCCTTTTCATCGTAAATGGGCTTATAAAAGCTCGGAACGTACACTCCCGGCACATTCACAAGCTCCTTAAGATAGTCTTCCTTGCTCTGTCCGCTGTTTTTGCGTTTCCAGGCCAGCTCTGACAGCTCAATGATCTGGTTTTCGCCGTCTCCGACCATGATGGCGTCAAAAAACTCTGCCAGAGGCTCGGAATTGAAGGCGCAGGGCCCTCCGGCAACTATAAGGGGATCCTTTTCGGTCCTTTCAGCGGCTCTTAGGGGTATGCCTGCCTCCTTGAGCATCAGAAGCACATTGCTGTATGACAGCTCGTACTGAAGGGTGAAGCCTACAATGTCCATCTCCTTCAGCGGAGTTTTGGTCTCCAGCGTGAAGAGAGGTACGCCCTCCTTTTCCATCTCGGCCTGCATATCCTTAGCGGGTGTGAAGACTCTTTCGCAGTAGATATGGTCCGATTTATTGAGAGCGAAATAAAGTATCTGCATGCCAAGAAAGGACATGCCTATCTCGTACATGTCCGGAAAGCAGAAGGCCCAGCGCAGCATGGAGGGATCCGTTTCCTTAAGTATGGAATTGGGCTCGCCTCCGATATATCTTGCGGGCTTTTCCACCCTCAGAAGTATTTTGTCCAGCTTTTCCTGTACGCTCATTCTTCTATGTATTCAAACTCGTAGTCAAAAACAGATATTATGTCACCTTCCTCAAGACCAAGCTCTATAAGCTGGTCAATTGCGCCCTTCTTCAGCATATAATTGTAAAGATAGCGCAGAGAACCGGCGTCATTGAAATTGGTGGAATCGAATATCTTCTTAAGCTGCTTGCCCTCCACCACATACTTTTCTCCATCGAAGTAGGCCTTTATATCTCTGTAATCCGGATCCTCCTCCTCGGTGGTTGGCTCGTAGGTGACGATGAGCTCCTCTTCAGCCGGAAGCTTCTTAAGCTCCTCATAGGCAGCCTTCAGAATATCGTCTACGCCCTCGTGAATGGGAGCACACATGGTAAAGAAGCGCAGCCCCTTAGCCTCCACATAGCTTCTAAGAGCGTCAATATTCTCGTCTGAAGCCATATCTATCTTGTTGGCTGCAACGATCTGGGGCTTTTCGGCCAGTTTTGCGCTGTATCCAGCCAGCTCAGCATTGATCTTCTCGAAATCCTCTATAGGATCCCTTCCCTCGCTGCCTGACACGTCCACCACATGGATGATGACCTTTGTCCTTTCGATGTGCTTCAGGAAGTCCAGGCCAAGGCCCGCGCCCTCGGAGGCTCCTTCGATGAGCCCCGGGATGTCTGCAAGGACAAATGAATCATCGTAAAGCTGCACCACGCCCAGATTCGGTGTGATGGTGGTGAAATGATAATTTGCGATCTTGGGATTGGCACTGGTGGATACTGAAAGGAAGGTGGACTTACCCACGTTTGGATAGCCCACAAGTCCCACATCCGCTATGAGCTTAAGCTCCAGCTCTATGGTCTTTTCCCTTGCAGCTCCGCCGGCCTCAGCAAAATTGGGCGCCTGACGCACGGAATTCTTGAAGAGCACATTGCCCTTCCCTCCCTTGCCGCCTCTGGCAGCAACAAAGCGCTGGCCGTCCTCCTTGAGGTCGCAGATATAGGCTCCGCTGCCAAGATCCTTTACTACAGTTCCCACAGGGACCTTGATTATCAGGTCTTCGCCGTCCTTTCCGAACTGCTGGCGTCCTCTTCCGTCCTCGCCCGGCTGGGCCTCGTACTTCCTCTTATAGCGGAAGTCCATGAGGGTCCTAAGGTTTCTGTCGGCCAGAAGGATAACATCTCCTCCCTTGCCGCCATTTCCGCCGTCAGGACCGCCCTGGGGCACGAAGGGCTCCCGGCGGAATGAGACCGCGCCGTTTCCGCCCTTGCCGGATTTTATGAATATTTGTGCTTTATCTACAAACATAACTGTTTCCTAAACAAAAACCCCCATGATCTTCGGACCATAGGGGATAAGGATTAAGCTTCCTGAGAATATACGCTTACCTGCTTGCGGGTCTTGTCTTTTCTTTCGAACTTTACAACGCCGTCCTGCTTTGCAAATAAAGTATCGTCTCCACCAATACCTACGTTGTTGCCCGGGTGGATCTTAGTTCCCCTCTGACGAACCAGGATGGTGCCAGCGCTTACGAACTGACCGTCAGCTCTCTTCACTCCAAGTCTTTTCGACTCGCTGTCGCGACCGTTCTTAGAGCTGCCTACACCTTTTTTACTTGCCATAGTTAATTCCTCCTAAACGGTTTACTTGTTGGCAGCTTCGATTGCTGCGATGATCTCAGCATTAGTAGCCTTTGCGTTGATCTCGATGCCGTTCTTTTCAGCATACTCGATGAGCTCAGCCTTCTTCATGCTCTTCAGGTTTACTCCGCCTTCTTCCTTAGCTTCTGCGGGAGCTGCTTTCTTTCCTTCAAAGCTGATCTCCTTGATCTGAAGCCTGGTGTAGGGCTGACGATGTCCCTGCTTCTTGCGATAATCCTTCTTGGCCTTGTACTTGAAGATGACAAGCTTTTCTCCCTTGCCGTTCTCAACTACATCTGCCTTGATGCTGGCTCCCTCTACATAGGGCTTGCCAACCTTGATTCCATCTTCGCTTCCGATGACGAGGACCTCGTCAAGAGAAACTTCGGAACCTGCTTCTGCATTCAGCTTCTCAACGTTGATAACGTCTCCCTCGCTGATGCGGTATTGCTTTCCTCCGGTCTGTACTATTGCGTACATAATTATTTTACCTCCTCTTTCCGGTCTCGCCCGTGTGGGTGGCTTTGGAGCACTTAAAAATTACCCACTTAGTGCGGCAACAGTAGAAATATAGCACGGAGGTCCTTCTTTGTCAAACGAAATTTCACCAAAAATACATTGAATTTCACGCTTTTTTGCTTATAATATCAGTGTACAGAAATCCTGTTGTATGAAAGGAGTAAAAAATGGCAGAAGTTATTCTCACCAATGACAATTTTGAAGCAGAAGTCCTCAATTCCGATATTCCTGTAATCGTAGATTTCTTTGCTACCTGGTGTGGCCCCTGCAAGATGCTGGCACCCATCATCGAGGAGATCTCCGAAGAGCTCGAAGGCAAGGTAAAGGTCTGCAAGCTGGACATCGATGAGTGCAGAAAGCTGGCTCTCAAGTACTATGTGGCCAGTGTTCCCACCGTTGCCCTCTTCAAGGATGGAAAGCCTGCCGCCGTATCCATCGGATATCGCAGGAAGGAAGATCTGCTGGCTGAGCTTGGCCTTGCATAGGCATAAACCCAGATTGTCTAATACAGCCCCGGGAAATGCTTCCGGGGCTGCTTCATTTTTTGCATCTGTATAATTTGCTTCGGATTAATCGATGACTACGCCGTCCTCATCCACCTGGATATCCTCTTCAGGCTCCTCATCCCCCTTCTTGGGAATGAACTTATCCTTGATCTGCTTTTCCAGCTGATCCATGAGCTCGGGCCTTTCCTCCAGGTAAGCCTTTACATTCTCTCTGCCCTGACCAATGCGGTCTCCGTTGTAGCTGTACCAGGCACCGGACTTTTCGATCAGACCCGCGTCCACGGAACAGTCCAGGATATCTCCGGATCTGGAGATGCCCTTGCCATACATGATGTCAAATTCGGTGAACTTGAAGGGAGGAGCCACCTTATTCTTGACTACCTTGACCTTGGTCCTGTTGCCGATGACATTATCTCCCTGCTTGATGGATTCGACTCTGCGAACATCCAGTCTTACGGATGAATAGAACTTGAGAGCCCTGCCGCCTGTGGTGGTCTCGGGATTGCCGAACATGACACCGATCTTCTCTCTCAGCTGATTTATGAAGATGATCATGGTGCCGGTCTTGTTTGCTACGCCTGTGAGCTTTCTTAGAGCCTGGGACATGAGCCTTGCCTGAAGACCCACGTGATTGTCTCCCATATCTCCTTCGATCTCAGACTTGGGTACCAGAGCTGCTACGGAGTCAATTACTACCACAGAGATAGCGGCACTTCTTACAAGCATCTCGCAGATCTCAAGGGCATCTTCGCCAGTATCGGGCTGGGCTACGAGAAGATCGTCCACCACTACACCGATGTTCTTTGCATATACGGGATCCAGAGCGTGCTCCGCATCGATGAAGGCGCACTTTCCGCCCTCCTTCTGAGCCTCTGCAACCACCTGAAGAGCCAGCGTGGTCTTACCTGAGGATTCAGGTCCGTAGATCTCGATGATCCTTCCCTTGGGAAGACCGCCGATGCCGCAGGCCAGATCCAGGCTTACAGAGCCTGTGGAGATGGCATCTATGTCCAGTCTGGCGTTCTCGTCTCCGAGAGTCATGACCGAACCCTTGCCGAATTTCTTGTCTATCTGAAGCAGCGCAGCCTCCAGGGCCTTCTGCTTTTCGCTTTTCTGAGCGTCCTGATTGATCTTGCTGTTAGTTGGACTTGCCATTTGTTCCTCCAAAATACGAATTAGAACATTTGTTCATCACTATGATACGCCTGATCTGAACCAATGTCAAGAGATTTTTCGCCCCTGCATCTTACCATTATTTAGCATATTAGTCAATAGATTTACAATGATTCGGCGAAGAATTCATTCCTGCCCATGAGTACATCGTAGATGAGCTTGAACATCTGAACGCAGGCATACTCGCGGGTCCTTTCCCTGCTGGCTCTTCTGGTCTGGAATCTGAAGGCTTTGCAGCGTCCTTCGAACCAGAGTCCTATATAAAACGTTCCTACAGGATCCTCCTCTGTGCCGCCGCCGGGGCCTGCATAGCCTGTCACGGAGATGCATACGTCGCTTTGGGATGCCTCTCTGAGGCCCTCAGCCATCTCCTGAGCGGTTTTTTCGCTCACGGCGGTATATTTGTCCAAAGTCTCCTTTTTAACGCCTAATTCGGCCATTTTGGCCCTCTCCATGTAAGTGACCAGGCTGCGGTCGAAGACTGCGGAGGAGCCAGAGATATCTGTCATGGTCTTGGCGAAAAGGCCTCCAGTGCAGGATTCGGCAGCGGAGAGCGTAAGTCCCCTCTCCTTCAGCATTTTAAATACCACAAAGGAAAGGTCTTCGCCGTCTTCGCTGTAGATGTATTTGCCGATGCGCTCCTTCACCTTATCCAGCATTTCAGCAACTGCAGCCTCAGCCTCCTCCCTTGTTTCCCTCTTGGATGCTATCCTGAGCGTTGTCTCGAATTTGGATGCATAGGTTGCAAGTGTGGGATCGGTCTGGCCATCCACCAGGTCCATGATGTCGTTCTCCAGCTGGGATTCGCCGATGCCGTTGGTCCGTATGTTTCTGTAATAAAGTACCTTGTTGTCGAAGGCCAGCAGCCTGGGACGCAGCTCATTCAGGAACATGGGCTCCATCTCGTGGGGCGGTCCGGGAAGAGATGCTATCATCTTGCCGTCCTTCTGAAGCCAGAAGCCAGGGGCTGTGCCGTTGGGGTTGTTCAGTATTTCCGCATGCTCGGGGAAACGGGCCTGCTTCAGGTTATTCGGCGTGATGGGCCTGTTTCTGTTCCACATGCGGGTCTTGAGTATCTCCAGCTGCTCAGGGAACTCTATTATCTTTTCACCGAAGTATTCGGCTATCATTTCCTTTGTCAGGTCGTCCTGGGTGGGCCCCAGTCCTCCGGTGGTGATCACCAGGTCGCAGTCGTGATAGGCGTAGGCGAGCATTTCCTTCAGGCGATGCGGATTATCTCCCACTGTCATGTGATACATAACATCCACGCCTATAGTCTGCAGCTCCCTCGAAAGGAACACTGCATTTGTGTTTGTGATCGAACCGAAAAGTATCTCGGTCCCCACAGTAAGAATAGTGCACTTCATATCGTTCACACTTTTATGGTTATATATTTGAATAGATTTTCGAACAGCAATTGCCTCTCAAGACCTCGCTTTTTAATCTCGC
>JAEEGI010029726.1_pt1 | contig 10308 bp, 9 predicted proteins | sample 8958751 | NCBI WGS metagenome assembly JAEEGI01 (sample SAMN16246545, study PRJNA631951) | gut metagenome | biome: gut microbiome; feature: rumen; material: KS-attached | host: Bos | place: Iran: Karaj | collected 2018-10 | reverse complement strand
TTCATATTTCCTATGTTGTTTAAATTTTTATTTTTTGATTTTCACAATTTAAGATTTTTCTTCTATTAAAATTAATTTTTCATAAGAAAAAAAATTAAAATTAATTCTATTAATAAAAATTTATTAATTTTTATTTATTATATAATATTAAATCTCTAATTCATCTTTTTTAATTAATTTTTCAAACTGTAATTCAGTTTTAACTCTCATAATATCAAAGGTATTATAAATGTCATTTCCTATTTTTTCTAATTCTTTTCTTTTATTCTGGAAATCATTAATTACTATTTTTTTTTCATAATCTAAATAACAATTAGTCATTTTTTTTAAAAAATTAATTGAATGATGATATCTTTTAGTTTCTGCCTTTTCAATATTTTTTGGTTTTTTTCTTAAACTCATTTTATTTAAAAAATAAAAATCTGATTTCAAAGGAATTCCAATATTTAATTTATTTTTTATTTTTTCAACATTATATCTTTCATTTTCTTGAAATAATAATTCATTAACATCAAATAATTTATTATTTTCTTTTTTACTTTCATTCAATTTATTAATATTATTATCTTTTTCAAATTCATCAGTTCCTATTAATTTATTTTCAACTCCTGTTAATAAAAATTTATCATTTTTTTTATTTTCTTTTTCTTTTGAAAGTAATTTTTTCTTTAATTTTATTATTTTTCTATGATGGTTTGGATCTGTTGATTGAGTTAAAATTTGAGGTAATTTAATTGTTTTAATTTTAATATTTGCTAAATTACTTAAAGTTATTTTTTTAATTTTATCTTTAGAATAATCATCAATACTTTGTACAGCCATATTTTTATGATTTATTTTGTTTCTACTTGAATTTCTTATTGATTCTATATTATGAGAATATGCTATTTCACTTTCTGAGTTTAATGACATTAATTTTTATTATATTTTTAATTAACTAATTTTGAAACTTCAAAAAATAATAATTTTTTAAAATTAATTTGAATAAATTTAAAATAATTTATTTATTTCTTTTTCTTTTTACCTTTACCTTTATTAGTATCAGTTTTAACTTCTTCATTTACTTCTTTGTTTTTTTCTTCTTTTTTTTCTTCTTCTACTTTAGGTTCAACATTAACAGTTTCTTTAATAGGATTATTTACATTAGTATTATTTTCATTTTTAATTTTCTCTAAATTTTTTTCACCATCCTTTTTATAAGCATCTAATTCATTATCAAGGTAATCTTTATAATTTTCACCTTTATTTTTTTTAAAATAATTATCTAAATCATTATCTAATTTTTCAGTAGTTAATTTTCCTTGTCTTCTTCTTCCTAATCTTCTTCTAAATTGAGGTCTTCTTCTATTATTTGAAAAATTATTATTTCTTCTTCTCCCATTATTATTATTTCTATTATTATTTCTTCTAAATCTATTATTTCTTTTTATATCATGTCTAAATCTATTTCTATTTCTTATTCCTCTAAAATTATTTCTTCTATTTCCAATTTGTCTTCTTGGTCCTCTCATTATTTTATATAAAATTTTTTAATTTATTTTTAATAAAAATAGAAATAAATTATTTTTATTAAAAAAGTTATATGGAAAGTATATCAAGTTCCTTATTAGATGATAATATGAAAGAATTAAAAAGAAAAAATGATAGATATGCATATTTTTGTGCAATAATAACTCAATTTTTATGGGCAATGAATTCAATTCAATTAAAAACATATAAACCTTATTTTCCAAAAGCTTTTTCTTTAAATAGTTTAGTTTTTTGGAGAAGTTTCCCAATATGGATTATTGGATATTTAATAATAAAGAAAAAAAATGAAGTAATACCTCCAATTAGTCAAATTCAACACAAATTTTGGTTTCATATAAGGAGCTTTGGGAATTATGTTGGAGTTTTATTTTGGATTTTATTATTAAATTATTTTAGAGTAAGTACTTCACAATGTTGCGCTAATTGTCATCCTGTTATAATTTTAATTTTATCTGCTTTTATTTTAAAAGAAAAATTTTATATGAGATATTTAATTGGAGTTTTATTAAGTTTATTTGGTACTTTCTTAATAATATCAAATGAAAAAGAAAATGATAATTCAAATAATCCTAATTTAGAAAATAAAAGTTTATTAATTGGATGTTTAATTGCAATGACTCATTTAACTTTATTATCATTTATTAATTTTGGGCAAAAATTTCTTTGTATGGAAAATATGAATGGAGAAGTTCAAAATTACTTTTTAGGAATGTTTAATTCACTTCCTGCTTTATTATTAATGATGATTGAAAATCATTATGGTTTATCTAGTCCTTTATATTGCTTATATGGAATGTCAAATGGAGTAATTTTTTTTATTGCTAATTATTGTCAAACTGAAGCTCTTAATTATATGAGAATTAATAAATATATGCCTATTACTTATTTAAATATTGTTTTTATTTTCATTTTTGGATTTTTATTTTTTGGAGAAAAAATTTATATTACTGATATAATAGGGAGTTTAATGATATTAGGATTTCAAATCTATAATGTTATATTTCCTGTTAAATCATAGATTTTTTTTTGTTTTTTAAGGTTTTAAAATCTTTATTATTATAATTGTAAAAAAAAGGTGATTTATCAAAAATATTACTTTTATTTTATTTAATTTATTTTGTCAAAAATTTATTTCTTTTATATGATAAATTTATTTTCTTCAGGAATAATTATGTTTTATTTTTTATTTTTTATATTTTGATTTAATATATCACTCAAACACCAAATCTTTTAAAGAAAATTTAAATAATAATACTTAGTCAATTAGAAAAGTTGAAAAAAATTGTGAATTAAGTTATTTAAAGATAATATGAAAAATATAATTATTTAAATGATTTATATTTTGACCGGTATTCTAAAAATGAACAAAAAGAGAAAAGAACTTTATTTGGAAATTATATTTTTTCAACTGAACATTTATTTAATAAATTAAAATTAGGAAATTTAGAAATTTTAATATAATGAATAAATATGAAAATGAATGAAAAAAAATAACTCATAATGAATAGATTGAGATTCATATTTTTTGAATTAGTAATAAAGGTCTTTCTATAGTCTTGGTATTTGATTTATTTTTATCAGAATTATTTATTTTTTTATCATTTAATACATCTTTATATAATTTAATTATTATTTCTTAAAACATTCTTTTAAAGCATTCTTTTCTAATATTAATTATATTTAATCAAGAATTTATATTATTTTTATATGAATTTATTTGTTTAATTATTTCTCTAAAAACTATAATTAGAATTGAAAAATTAACAATCAATTTTTCAAGTTGAAATGAAAAATATAAAAACCAAAACTTTAATTCTTTTGAAAATGGAATTTTTGGTTTTATCACATAAAATCTAATTGAGATACAAATAATAAATTTTATTTGCAATTAAAGCTTATAAAATATAATTTTAATAAAAATTAGAATATATATTTTTAACATATAATAATTTTTTAATTTTTAGAAATATTCCAAAAGACTTATAATAATATGATAAAAATTTAGATTTTATTTTCTTTTATGATAGTCATTGTTTTTGGAATTCTATTTTTCATTAATATAGAATATATAAACGGTTTTTAAAAAAAAGATTTTTATGGTCCCAAATTTTTCGAATAAGATAAAAAAGATCAATGTTAAATTGATTATTAAATAATTATTTAAAATTTAAATTTAATAATTTTGAAGAAGGGAAATTATAAAAGAAAAAATAAAAAAAAAAATAGATTATAAATATTGCTTAATATATTATTAAATATTAACTTTCCTTAATTAAATCTTAATCTTTTTTAGAGGATCTTTTTCCTTTTTTATCATCTTTGTGTTTAGCATTATATTCTTCTTTTTCTTTTTCATATCTTTTTTTATCTTTGTTAGCTAATTCAACATATTTTTTTTTCTCAGTGTCTTTCATTTTATTCCATTCACTACTCATTGTAGAAATAAGTTCTTTATTACTTAAATTAGGATTTTCTTCTTTTAAAGATTCTCTTCTTTCCTTTTGATAATAGAAAAATGCAGAAATTGCTCTTTTTGGTGCATTTTTATCCTTTCTTTCCTTCTTTTCTTTTTTCTTTGTTTTTTTTATTCCTTTTCCCATATGTTTTATTGTTTAAATTTATTTTTAATCTCAACATTTATATAGGGATTATTATCTGATATGGCTTAATTTTTGAAAAAATATTTTTTATTGGATAATATTAAAAATATAATTATTATGCTTTTACTTATTTTTTATAATTTTGTATTTTATCAATGGAGAAGATAAATTTTTATTAAGATATTTATTTCATTAAGGTTAATTATATGTGGTTTATTTGAGAAATTAAAAGAAAAATTTTTAGAAGTGATATGATTCTTTCATTTGTTTTTTCTCTTGCCTTTTTTTTATATATACTCAATGAATATTATTTTATAGTTATATATTTTATGTTTCTTTATTTTTATACTTTTATAATTTTTTAGTCAACATGAATAAAATAAAAAAATTTGAATTTTGTGTCTTATAATATATATTGATTAAGATAATGAATGTGATTTTCATTGTATTTTGGCTGGAAAATTTATAAAAAAAATTAAAAAAAAATAATTGAAAAATTTAATGTCTAAATAAATTAATTAAATCAAATTTAATTATTTTTTTTGTGTATTTTATTAAATTTATTAATTTTTTTAGTCGAATAATTCAAGAAAAAAACTTTCCAATTTAAATCTCAAAGAACAAATAAAACAATAAATTCAGGAATGAAATTTAATAATGAAAAACATCATATAATTTCTAAACCAAAAAAATAAAAATTATAAATGAAAAAAAACTAAAAATTTAATAAATCGAAAATCAAAAGAAGAAAATCATAATAAAATAATAAAAGGAAATAATAGTTGATCAACATCTGCAGTTTCTATGCAAATGGAAATAATATTACAAACAATGGAATAAATATTAAAAAAATAAAAATATATTAAAATAATTACTTGAAAATATTAATATTAAAGAAATTGAAAAGTTTTCCAATATTGAATTAATACAAAATAATTTTGTTCTTATTAACATTTATTCTTTTTTATAATTTGATTATTAGTAATGATTTAGTTTCAAATCTCAATAATAATCATGATAATACAACAATTTAAAGAATTAATAAATAAAAATAATTTTTTTTAAATAATAATAAACCTATGAACTATAATTTAATTAATTTATATTTATTTTATTCAAACGAAAATAATATTTGTTTAATCAAAAAATAGAAAATTAATATTAAAAATTACTTTGATTTTTTCCAACAAATATTGAATGATATTGTACAATTATCAAATAAATAATGAACTCAAAATGAAAACATTTGAATCAAAAAAACAGAAAGAAGAAATATTATCAACTAATTCAAAATTTGAATTTAATTTTATAAAAAGCCACTTAAAAATAGTTTTAAAGATAAAGATAATAATAATGATAATAAAAACCAAGAAAAATTAAAATCAAAAATGAATTCAAGAAATAAACAAATTAATCAAAATTCCTTAATATTCTTCTTCTTCATCTTCTACAATTATTAATAATAATGATAGTAGTGAATCTGATATAATTGAAAATTATAGTATTAATGAGTATAATCCAATTCATAACAATATCAATAAATTTGAAATTAGAAAATAAATTGATATACCTTTTTGAAAAACAAAACAAATTAGAAGAAAAGAAAAAATATTTTATGAGTGTTTCCCAAATAAAAAAAGGAAATAATAAATTTAATGATAATTATAATTTAGAAAAAACAAATGTTAAACTAATTAAGGTAATAAATAAACCAATTAAAGAAAATATAAATCTTATAAAAAATGATGATATCATTATTATATTTTAAATATCTTAAATATAATTATTATATTATTCTTTTTATTATATTAACAAATAAATCTTTTTTATTTAAATTCAATTTTTAAAATAAATAATTCATATTATTAAATAATTAAATTTTAGTAAGATTTACTGTTTTTTCTAATCTTTTGTTTTTCTTGAAATGTAACAATAATAATATTTCCATTTTTATTTCTAATTAAATGAAAAGATTTTTTATCATTAAAAATTTTATTATGTTTATTTTGATGTTCAATAATGATTCTAAAAATATATTCAAAATCATAAGGCGGTGTTAAATGACAATATGAGTAAATTATTTTTCTATGATTTTCTTGATATTGAACTCTATTTTTTTTTTTTTCAACATTTAAATGTTTTACTTTAGGAATAAAAATTCCATCCAATGAAATAATTTTTTTAGTTTTTCTAGTTTTTGAATTTTTTTTTTTGAAAATTTGAAAAATATGTTTTTTTCTATCTTTTATATTATTATTGGTCAAGTAATTTTCTTCAAAACTTTGATATAAATTATTTTTAGTTAAATTTGTACTTTGTAGAGTTTGACAAAATGTTTGATCATCTTTTGTATTATCATTTTTATTTGTGTTTATATCACATAAACTTGAATTTATTTCTTTTTCCTCTTCTTTATAATATATTAAATCACAATAAGTAAAATTTATCATTTCTTCATCATCCATTTTAATTAAAATTTTGGATAAATGTCCTTTATATTTAAAAAGAAGATATTTGTCTTTTCACTTTGGTTAAATATATGCTTTTTTTGTTATTTATTATTATTAAATAAGTAATTTTAAGTAAAATTTTTATATAAAAGGGTTAAATTAGTATTCTTTAAATTCAAATATTTTTCTTTTTGAAAGGGTTAAACTTTATTTTTCTTTAATTGAATAGGACAAAAAATAAAAACCTTATTAAAAAATCAAAAAAAAAAGATAAATAATTTTTATACTAAAAAATTTTTAAATTTTAAAAAACAAAAAATAATTAATTTTTAGGTACAACATAACTATCAATTTGTTCAACTTCCTTTAAAAATTCCATAACTCTTTGTCTATATGAAGGAGCATCAGCAATAGGATTTTTCCAAAGATAAATTGTAGTAACATGAGGACAATATTTTAACATTTCAAAATCTTTAAAATCTGCAATTTTATTATGATTTAACCATAAATCAGTTAAATTACTTAAATTTTCAATATTTTCTATTTTTGGAATTCTATTATAAGCTAAATCTAATATTTCTAAATTTTTTAAATTATTTAAATTTTCCATTCTTTCAATGAAATTTTGAGATAAATATAATTCTTTTAAATTAACTAAAGTATCTAAACCTTCAATTTTAGATAATTTATTTGCTTGTAAAGTTAAGAAAGTTAAATTTACTAAAGGTTCTAAATTTGTAATATATCTTATTCTATTTTTTGCAAGAGATAATTTTGTTAAATTGGGAGCTAATTTATCTAAATTTTCAATTACTTTTATTTTATTGCTTCCAAAATCTAAATCATATAATTTAGGAAACATATCACAATTTTCAATTTTATGAATTTGATTTTCAACCAAGAATAATACTTTTAAATTTTTTAAATTATCAAGTCCTTCAATTTTTTTTATTAAATTATATGATAAATCTAAAGTTTCTAAATTAACTAAATTGTCTAATCCTTCAATTTTTTTTAGTTGATTATCATAAAGCTCAAGTTCAACTAATTCAGTTAAATGAGAAATATTTTCTATTTTTTTTATTACATTTCTTCTTAAAAGTAATTTTTTTAATTTTTTACATTCTTCTAAATTTTCAAGAGCTCTTATTCTTTCTCCAATATATTCTATTATTTCATCATCTGGATTTACAGGATGATATTTATCTCCTAATTGATAAGTTTTTATTTCTGGTTCTTCATTCTGATTTTGATTTTCTGTTTTATTTTCTTCTTTTTTTTCTTCTTTTGTTTCTTCTTTTGATTCTTCTTTTTTTTCTTCTTTATTTTCTTCCTTTGATTCTTCCTTTTTTTCCATTTTTTTTCGATAAAATAAATTAGTTTAGGATAAATGATATTCCTAATATTAATTTTTTTTTATAATTTAAATATTAAATATAAATATTAATTATTAAAATTCAGTAAACTAATAAAAGTATTATAATCTTGTATAAAAATATCTGACTCATTACAATAGTTAATGAATTGATAATTCATCCTTTCTTCATGTCTTTTATTTAAATTATTATATTCATTTAAATAAGTTGTTAAATAGTATCCATAATATTTGTGTAGAGCATCTAAATTTAAAAAATCATCTTTAGTTGAATTTTTATTTTTCTTCATTTTATTAAATTTATCTAAGTAAATATTTCTGCTTAATCTAAAATCTTCATATACTTTTAAAGAATCAGTTAATTCTTTTTCCATAAATTTAAAAAAACATCTTAATTCTTTTAAAAAAAAATCACCTTGTTCTTTATAACCAATACTCCATTTATCACTTATTTGAGATAACCTTTCAAATTTATCAGAAAAACCTTTTTGATTAATATAAATTTGTTGTAAAATTTTAAAAGATTCAGATAAACTTTTCATAGCATTTTTACAATTTTCAAAAGCAGAAAGAAGCATATCAAAGTTTTGAGTTAATTTATTAAAAGCATTAGATTTTTTAGTAATATCATCTTTAATAGATATAGCTTTTTTATCTCTTTGTTCAGTAATAATACATCTAATATTTCCTTCTAAATTATAAAATTCTTGAAAACGACTTGGAAGATGAATTTTTTCATATTCTTTTTTTTTCTTTTCAAAATCTTCTAAACTTAAAGAAAGAAAATATTGAAAGATTGGAGTTGCTCTTATAAATTTATAGTGACTCATAGAATTCATAAAAAAATTTAAATATAAGATTTTTTTCTCTGAATTATCTTTCATATTAGCATATCTGGCTGGAACTGCAGATATAATTAATCCAGGATATATTTCTTGCATTTTTTGATATAACCAATCAAAATCTGTTAATTTTCTTTCTACTTTACAATTCAATTCAGGAGTTGTTATTGTATATTGATAATATGAAAAAGAAAAAAAACCTGCTTTTTTCAATACTGGATTACTTACTATTATTCTTAAATCATTCATATGAATTATCTCTGAATCTTCAAATTGATGACAGTGAACAAATGTTGAAAAATCTTCAAAAGGATTATTTGATAATTTATCTAATTGTGTTATTGCTTTTGTTTCTTTAATATTTTCATTAATATTATTTGAATTATTATTTTGTTCATTATTATTTTCATAATTTGGATATTTATTTTGGATATTTTCTACATTTTGTTCATTAGTACCTTGAATATCTGAAGGAATATTATTCATATTATTTACATCTGGAATTGATGATGATCTTTTATTATTTTGAAATTGTAAAACCAGCTTTTTTAAATCTTCCATACTCCATTCTTCTAACTTAATTTCTCCTTTCGTAAAACCTGATAAATAATTAAAAAATTCATCTGGATCATATCCTTTATCAATAATTTCATTTCTTAAAAAAGTTTGTTTTTCTTCGATAGATTCCATAATAATATATTAATGCATTTAATAAATAAATATAAAATAACCAAAATAAAAAAAAAATAAAAAAATTTCTTAATAAAATTCCTTTACAATTTCATTAGAATGTCTAGTATTAGAAGAAGTACCTGAATTTGATATATTTGAGCTATTTACAATAGAAGAATTAAAGCTATTATTTGCACTTCTTTTAATTCCTTTCAAATATAAACTTGTAGAATGAGAACTAGGCAATTTCCTTAAAGAAGAATACCTATCATCTCCCTTATGAATTTTATAAAAAGTTCTATTATTATTATTACTACTTATATTATGACTTTCAGCTTGTAATATCTTATTTTTAATACTACTCCTTTGATTAAATCTAATATTAACATTTATCTCACTTTTACTATCACTATTCACATTAATATTTTTATTATTGCTATTATTATTCCCTTCATTAACCTTATTATTTTCAATTTCATTATAAATTTCATGTGGATTAATAATTTTCATCATTTTATTTAAATCATTTTCCCCAACAGCATACCTGTTAAAATAACAATAATCATTAAAAATTTCTTTATATTTGGAAGAATTAATAATGTTAAAATATCTTTCTTGAGTATTAACTCCAATTTTTTCAGGAGCATTACAATATTTAAAATCAAAATTATCTACACCATTTGGAATAAAAGGAGCTTCAATTTTTCCTAAATAAAGTTCTTTCCAAGGGAAATATTTAAACCAAGCATGTTCCTTAACTTCAGTAGGACCTCTTAAACCTAATCGATTAGCAGGTTTTCTTTGTAATAATCTGTTAATAAAATCAGCACTTTCAACAC
>JAEEGI010029725.1_pt1 | contig 10308 bp, 6 predicted proteins | sample 8958751 | NCBI WGS metagenome assembly JAEEGI01 (sample SAMN16246545, study PRJNA631951) | gut metagenome | biome: gut microbiome; feature: rumen; material: KS-attached | host: Bos | place: Iran: Karaj | collected 2018-10 | reverse complement strand
AATAAAATAAAAAAAAAAATAAAAAAAAAAAAAAAAAAAAAAAAAAAAAAAAAAAAAAAAAAAAAAAAAAAAAAAAAAAAAAAAAAAAAAACAAAATTAAACTAAATACCAATTAAATAAAAATAAAAAAAAAATATATAAAAATCCAAGAAACCCATAAAATCCGAAATAAAACTATAAAAAACATATAATTTAAAAAAAAAAAAATGTCAATAAAACTAGTAGTAGATTCTGAAGACAACTACATAGACGAACCAGATATATTTTACCTTCCAGGTCCTCATATAGCAGGATTAAAATGTGTTCGTCCTAATCAATTTTCAGAAGCTTCAATAATAAACACAGATGTTGATTACTTAACAAGTTATGCTTTATCCAATTTATATACTTCATTACAACCAGGAGCTAAAGTATCAATAGTTATTTCACAACCTGTTGCAGTGATGCAGGAATATGATGCTAAACAAGTGGAAGCTAATGCGAGATTAGCTGGATTTAATGATATTGAAATGAATTCTACTAGTTATACTGATCCTAAGAGTAAAAGAGAAATTTCAACTACTGAAGTTCTACTTACTAAAACAGAAAGAGATGTTAAAGAAATTCAAAGTGGAGGTAAGAAAGTGGTTAAAGAAGTAAGAGAAGTTAGAGAAGTTAGAGGTGGGAGAAGCTCTGGAAGAAGGAAATAAATTTTATAATTTCTTTTGTTTTTTTTATTTAAAAATTTCTTGCTTTTTTTATATTTTTTTTTTGATTTTTTTTTGATTTTTTTTTTGTTTTTATTATTTTGATTTTTTTTTTATTTTTTTATATTTTTTTTCAATATATTTTAAAAGTTATATATATGAATAAGGAGAAATTATATTGTTTGTTTTTATTTATTGCGTTGATCTAAAATTTCATTTATGTTTATCAATCAATTTAAAATTTAAAAATATACAATTTATATATAATGTGAAAATGAAGAAATTTTAATTGAAGGATGTATTATAGTATATATCTTAATAGTAATAATTATAAAGGGAAAACTAAGTTTTTGATTCATTTAATTGGTCCACTGACAATTAATTTAAGTTTATAATTATTAATGTTAATCTTTTGAAATTGAATTAGAAGAAGAAAAAAAGGGTTGAATGATTAAATAATAGTATTATTCCATAGAATATTGAAAATACACCACTCTTTTAATATAATTTATCATTTTTAATCATAAGATAATTGATGAAAACATAATATAATATATAAATAAGAGTATTAAAAATTCACTAACAGACATTGATAAAAAACGATAAAAACCAAAACCTTTTATATATATAAAAAATAGCAATAATAACAAATTAGTTTATTTATTCCTTCCAAAAAATATGTTATATAATTAACAAAAAAAAAATAAAAAAATAAAAATTTAATAATATTTAATAAAATATAATAAAATTTAAATCTCAAAAACAAAATAAAAGATTATAATATATATAAAACAATAAAAAATGACAGAATCCACAATAACATCTAAATACTTTACAAATTCTAAAGACGAAATAATAAAAGACTCCTTAACAGGAGGATTATTATCAAATCCAAATCTAATATATTACCCTCAATATAATTTTATATACGACAAATCTCAACTAAACTCAAATAACGTAAGATTAGTTTGTGGAGGCGGAAGCGGACACGAACCTTCTCATTCAGGCTACGTTTCAAAAGGAATGTTAACTTGTGCTGTTTGCGGAGACATTTTTTCTTCTCCTTCATGTAAAAACATAATAAATGCTATTGAAAAAATTTACTCTGATAACGGAGTCATTGTTATTGTTAAAAATTATTCCGGTGATGTTATTAATTTTTCTTTAGCTTGTGAAATTTTTAAAAATAATAATAAAAAAGTAGATATGATTATTGTTGATGATGATATTAGTTTAGTTAATTTAAATAATGAAATTGAAGAAAATTCATTTAATAGAAGAAGAGGTTTGTGTGGAACTGTTTTATTATATAAAATTTTAGGTGATTTAGCTGTTCAAGGATATTCCTTTGAAGAAATATTAAATTATGGAAAAAATATTGTTAAGTCTTTATATACTGTAGGAGTTTCTCTTACAACTTGTATTCCTCCTTTTTCTCATATTAATTCAAATGAATTAATGAAAAATGATGAATTTGAATTAGGCTTAGGAATTCATGGTGAAAAAGGTAAAGAAAGATTAAAGTATAATAATGTTAATGATGTTATTAAAATAATTTTTGAAAAATGCTTTAATAGTAATATTAAAAAGGAAAGCTTTGATAAAATGAAAGATGTTGTTTTTGTTGTTAATAATTTAGGTTGTTTAACTTTAATTGAAATGAATATTATTATTAAAAGTTTATTTGATTATGTATATAATTTAAAAGATAAACAATATAATGTTCATAGAATTATTTATGGGAATATTATGACATCATTAGATATGAGAGCTTTTTCAATAACAATAATGAACTTAAATGAAAATGACTTTACTAATTTAAACAAAAATAAAATATTATATTCAATTGATTCTAAAGTACATAGAACATGTATTTGGAATATAATAAAAAACCCAGATGAACAATATAACAAAGTATTAAAAAACCAAATATTATTTGATAAAAAACCTGAAATAAAAGAACAAAACCTTAATAATAAAACATATATATTAATAAAAAACTTATTTACTTTCCTTCAATCAAAGCAAGAAGAATTAAATACTTTAGATAAAAAAGTAGGTGATGGTGATATAGGAACAGGAATGTATAATGCAATAGGAAAATCCTTAGAAAATTTAAAGTATTATGATTTTGAAAATGATTTTAAAAACTCAATTAAAAACATAGGAGAAGATATTGGTGCTGGATTCGGAGGAACTTCAGGTCCTTTATATATGAGTTTTTTAATTAGAGCTTCTGATTTTTTAGAAAATAAATTTGAAAACAATAAAATAGAAAATTATTTAAATAGTTTATTTAACGGAAGTGAAATGATTTCAAGAGTTGGAAAAGCAAAAGTTGGTGATAGAACTATGTTAGATTATTTAATTCCTATGAGTAAATTATTATTAAATTGTAAAAGCTTTGATGAAGTTAAAAAAGTGTTTAATGAAAATAGAAATAAATTATTAGAAGATGTTAAAAAATTACAAAGTAAAAGAGGAAGAAGTTCTTATTTAGATGGTCAAGAAGTTGGTTTTGATGAACCTGGTTGTGTTTTATGTGATTTATGGATGAATTTTATTATTGAAGAATTAAGCAAATAAAATCGATTGATTTATTTATTTAATTTTTTAAAAATTTTTAAAGGGGTTATTTAACTTTTTTTTTTTTATGGAAAAAATTTATTTTATATTTTTAAAAATTCTATTATTTTTTTTATAGGAATTCTACCATTTGATGTATTATGTTTCTTTGATTTTGATCATTTTCTTTTATATAATTTACTACGTCTGCGCTTTTTTTTCTTGTATTGTTTTTTTTTAAGTTTCTTTTAATGAAAAATTGCTGTTTTTGATAATCATTATAATTCATTGATTCTAATTGATTTTTTTTCAATCTCATATATGAATTTATTTGACTTTGTTCTTCTTTGTTATTTTTATTATAATTTAAAAAGTTATAATGATTATTATTATATTTCATTTTATTTATTTTTGGTTTATAAGAGTTTTCTCTTAGATCTTCATATTCTTTTAGTTGATCATAATTATAATATGTTTTTTTAATGTTTTTATCTTCTATTCTTGTATTATAATTATCATCTATTATATTTGAATTAATATTATCATATTTTTTATTAATTATTTTCTTTTGAAATATTTTATCAGTTGATAAAGATTTTTTTAATACTTTTTTCTGAGAATAATTATTATAATTACTTTCAATATTATTCTGTGGATAATATTCATTAATATTAAAAAAATATTGATTTTGATTATTATAATTAAATAAATTTTGTTTATTAGTATTATTTCCTTTATATTTATAAACTTTATTTGATTGATTTGATATAAAAGATAAATTTTGATTATCATTATATTTAATATTTTGATTATTTTCATATTCTTTAAAATTATAATTTAAATTATATTCATATAAATTATCATCATTATTATTATTTTCATTAAATTCTCTATTTTGATAAATAATATTTTCATTAAAACTTCTATTAAATTTTGGTGTTACAGGAGATTGATATTTTAAGTTATTTAAAGTATAATTTGAATTATTCAAATCTAATTTATTAATTTGTGAAAAAGGGTTATTTTGTATATTTGATATTAATTTCATTTGTTTATTTATTTTATTATTTTGAATTGAAGATTTTATATCATCACTTCCTTTTCTTTTTTTTAATGATACTTTATTATTATTAGCTTTTAAATTTTGTAAATTTAAATCAAATGAATTTTTTAATTTATGAATAGATTTCGAATTATTTTGTAAAGTTTTTTCAACATTGATTTGTTTATTTTTACTTAATCTACTAAAAGGATCATTATTATTATTATTTAAATTTTGTTTATATTTAGGTTTATATTTCTTTAATTTCGTTTCAATAAAATTACTATTTCCTAAAAGACTTTTTTGCTTATTAAAATTAGGAAGAATACTTGATTTATTCTTCTTATGAGTTGGAGTAGTATTTAAATTAGGTTTTTTAATTACTTCATTTTCATATATATTATGAAATACTCTTTCGTCACTTTCAATATTATTATCAGTATGATTTCCTTTATATACTTCTTCTTCTATTATTTGGTTAATATATTTTTTATTAAAATCTTTATTTTCAAATAAATCATCTCTATTAATTGTTTCCAATAAATTAATTTCTAATATTGGTCTCGATTTTAATTTATTTTCATTTTTCATTTTAATTTAATTTTTCATATGAATAATTTATAAAAAAAGTTCAACAACTAATCATTTTGTTTTTTTAAATATTAATTATATAAATAATTAAATAATTCTTTAATAGTATTATTATTATTTATAATAATACTTATTTAAAAATTTTTTTTAAATTACTTTAAAAAGAAAGTAATGATTTTTTTAATAATTTTAATTTCTAAAAATATCCCATTTTTACTTTCTTTTAAAGTAATAAAAATATTAAGTATATCAAAGCCAAATAATATTTTTTTCATACAATCATTAATCTTATTCATCCAAAAAAACACATTTTTAAAACCATATAATTGAAAAGATAAAATAACAAAAGCCGGAAAAAAAAAATAACAAGAATAACCATTATCACCACTTTCATCATCCATAAAACCATAATCACTATTATTATTTGTTTTAAATTGAAATGTTATAAGAAGACATACAATAGATAATAAATCAAAAAATAAAAAATTAGAATTTAAAATTAAACACCCAGCATATAATTGAAAATAAATCAACAAAGTAATAATATTTTTTCTTCTATCAACTAAAGAATAAAATAAAATTAAACAAAGAACATTAATATCACATAAAACTTTTAAAATAAAATTATTTTTAGTAAGAACTAATAATCTCATATTTATAATTAAAGCATAAATATATGAAAATAGATATTCATAATCTTTTTTTAATTCATGTATAATAAAAAATTTCCTTGCGAAAAATAAAATTAAAATAAAAGCAAGTATTGTTAAACACATATATGATCTTTCACTATATTTCATTATATAAAAAATTAAACATATACCCATATAATTAAGATAAAATTCTAAATTTATAAAAAAAAAAGTTTTAAAACTAAATTGCTTCTCAGGTTTAATTAATTGAAGATGAAAAGTCGCATGATAATTTTTTTTTATTGTTGCTATAGTATAAACTTCTTTAGTGCTTACGTCTATATTTTCCAAATCTAAATTTTTATCCGAAATTTGAGAATAAACATAATCAAAATTCATTAGCATATAACATAAAATTTGTATAAGTGAAAGTATTTTACAAATATATTTTGGGATAAATCTATTTTCTTCTTTAGAAGAAAATAAATCAACTAAATAATTATCTCCTTTATTATTTATAATATGATTCATAAAAATATAAATTAATAAAATACTATCATTGACTATTCTTACTAATTTAATATTGAAAACTTTAGAAAAAATATCCATTACTATTTTTACAAAATACATACTTATCATATAACACATATATTCTCCTTTTAACATTCCAATAATTCCTATTCCTATTCCAATTATAAATCCAAGTAACCAAAAACAATCATCATAAGTAAATTTTTTATTAGGATGAGAAGGTAAAATTAAATACTTATTCATTTGAGTTTTTAGAAAATCATTTAAATAATGAAAACAAAAAAGCGTAAAAAAATCACTTACTAAATATAATGAATCTGGTATTAATGATTCTAAAGTTCTTAAGTAATGATTAAATTTTATTTCTTTAAATATATTAAATTTATAATGATATATATTTTTATGAAATTTTGATATTATAAAATTTATTAATCCTAAAATTACTATTAGTAAGTTTTTCAAAGGAAATAAAAATGATGGTGGCTCAAGTAAACAAAGACAATTACTTATAAAAATAACTAAAGTAAATAAAGACAAATAAAATATTATATAATTAATCCAAACACGATAAATTCCAAAAATTAAAAATCCAGAAGTTAAAGTTAAACACATTAAAATTACAAACTTTGATATAAATTGATTAAAGTTATTGGCACTTAAATTTGAACTAAAGATTTCAATCTCTTCTCTTGAAATTCTTGCTTTCAGGAAAAAAGTTTCTATTAAGCATTTTAAAAAATATGAAAGTTGAATAAATAATAAACCTGAAGCACTATAATATTTATTTTCATATAAACAATTCAAAACTAAAAAAGTAATAAGAAAACCTAAAATATTAAAAATAAAAGAATCTCTTATTCTTGAAGTATAAGTTTTTAATATGAAAATATATAATATTAAACAAGAAATACAAGTAAAAAGACCAGTTTTCAAAGGGAAAAAATTAAAAAGATAAACTTCTTGTTTCTTAATTAATAAATAATTAGAATAATAACTTTTACAATATTCAACTTTATTATTAAGTAAAATTTGCCATAAAATTTTGGCTTGTCTTTCACTAATTATAGAAGAATTAACCATTTTTTCCAAATCTTCTAAATATAATTTAAAGATAGTATTATTACCATACAATTGATAAATATTTTTTCCTATTTTTTCATTTTGTTTATATTCATTTTGATAATCTGATATTATATCCATTGAATCCATTGACTCTGTAAATTCATTATGAAAAGATTTATTATTTGCTATACTTTCATATGTTATATGTATTATTTTTTGATTGTGAAAGTAAGCACTATATATTATTGAATCTGGAATATCAGAATTATCATCTTCATCGATTATTTCTGAGTAAATGAATGTTATTAAGAAAAGAAAAATAAAAAATATAAATTCTAAAAAATTAAGAGAAGTATTCAATCGGCGTAAGTTAAAAATTGTTATGTTATAAATATGTTTTAAAGTATTTTTTATTATTGTAATTATGAATAATACTAATTGAAAAGTGTCATTATTATTTAAACGAGTTTTATTGAAAGAATTAGAAGGATGAAAAAAAAAATCATTTACTAAAAACTGAAAAATATTCCTTTCTTCTTTGTTCTTATTTAAAATTTCCATTTTCAAAAATGAATTTTTTTTCCTCTAAAATAAATAAAAATATAAATAGATAATTAAAAAAGAAATAAAATATTAAAAAAAAAAAAAAATTAAACCTAAAAAAAACCACCTTTAAAAATTAAATAAAAAATAAATGATAAGAAAATCTCATTTTATCGGAGCTCATATAGCAGATATAAAATCATATTATAATTTCATTCAAGAATTAGGACACGGTTCATACGGTCATGTAATAAGAGTACAAAATATAACAACAGGACATATTTACGCTTGTAAAAAAATGAATAAAAGACAAATTAAAAATAAACAAAGATTTAAAACAGAAATAGATTTATTAAGAGCAACAGATCATCCTAATATAATTAAATTATATGACATATATGAAGATAATATTTATATATATTTAATAATGGAAGAATGCTTAGGAGGAGAATTCTTTGATAGATTAGCAAAAAAAGCTAAAAAATTATCAATGTATACTGAAAAAGACGCTGCTAAAATATTTAAACAATTATTAGAAGCTGTTAATTATTTACATGCTCACGGAGTATGTCATAGAGATTTAAAACCTGAAAATATATTATTTAGTACAATAGAAGAAAATAGTCCTATTAAATTAATAGATTTTGGTTTAAGTAAAATATTCAATGGAGAAGATGATGAAATGAAAGGAGCAGTTGGAACAACATTTTATATGGCTCCTGAGGTAATTAATGATAAATATAATGAAAAATGTGATATTTGGTCTTGTGGAATAATATTATATATTATGTTATGTGGAAAACCACCTTTTTATAGTAAAAACGAAGAAGAATTAAAAAATAAAATATGCTCAATGAAATATTCCTTTTATCCTGAATTTGATAAAATTTCAGAAGATGCAAAAGATTTAATTAAAAGTATATTAGTTGATAAAAAAAAAAGACCTTCTGCTGCTGAATTATTAGAAACTCAATGGATTAAAGAAAATGCACCAAATTCAAAAAATGAAGTGTTGTTAATTGATTGGAATCATATTAAAAAATATTCAAGATTGAACTTAATGCAAAAATCAGTTATTAACTTTACTGCTTTTAGATTAACTGAAGATGAGACTAGAAATTTTGTTGAAATATTTAAAAGCTTAGACACTAATTCAGATGGTGATTTAACTATGGAAGAAATTAAAAAAGGAATTGATAAATGTAATTTAGGAAAAAAAATAAATCCTGATGAATTAATAGAAATATTTAATGAAATGGATGTTGATAAAAATGGATTAATTAATTTTACTGAATTTATTTCTGCGATGATGGATTATGAAAAATATATTAAAAAAGAACAGTTGTTAGAATGCTTTAAAAGTTATGATGCTGATTGTTCTGGAAAAATTTCCTTTAAAGAATTTTGTGATATGATTAAACCACAAAATGAAAGAGAAAAAAAAGATTTATATATATTATATAAGAAATTTGATATTAATAATGATGGTGAAATTGATTTAGAAGAATTTATTGAAGGATTTAATAATATACGTTAAAAAAAAAGTTTTTTAAATTCTTATTTTTCTATTAATGATGATATAAATTTTATTTATTTAGATATTGAAAATAAATTTTATTTTAATTTATAAATGAATATTTTTTAAAAAAACTAACGGCTTATTCTAATAGTTTTTGTAACATATTTTCATCAATTTGATGTAAATCAAGAACAGCTAATTTAAAAGCTTTTAAAAATTCTTCAAGAGAAATAGTTTGATTATCTTTATAAACTCTAAAATATTCTAACCATTCCCAATGATTTAAGCTATTATTTAAATTTAAAGCTTTATCAAGTTGTTCAACAAATTTTTCAATATTTAACTTATTTAAATTTACATTAGCATTATTATAAATTTTAGTAACTTTATCAAACATTATATCTTGTTTTGTTTGAATCATTCTACTTTTTCTTTCTTTTCTAGTATATCTTAAAAACTTTTCATGAGTTTCTTTATTTTTTCCATATTTTGGGTTATTTCTCATTAAAAATTCTCCAAGATAATTACAAGGATTAAATCTATTAACTTCTTTTTCATCTTCTTTATTACTAAAATATATTAATTTTTCACTTGTTTTAGCTAAACTTTCTAAACCAGGTAATAAAGTACTAAATAAATTTTCACATAGATATAAATCCATATATTCTCCGTTAGAAAGTTTTAATTTTGGATTAATTATATTTTCTAATAAATTGTAAAAGATTTGACTTGAAAGTTCTTTATTTGCAACTAAATTAGATAATTCTGATTGAAAAAGTAATTGACAATATTCTGAGTTAACTTTTTCTTCTTGAGATGTTAATTTCATTTATTTATTATTAAATTTTTTTAATATTTTTTATATAAATTAAAAATTTGTTATAAACTTGAAAAAGGTAGTATTGTTCAAAACCCTTTTTTTAACTCTAAAAAAAATAGACAATTGTTGAATCTTTCAATGATTGTTTTAAGATAATATTAAATTATTTTTTATATTTTTTAATTAATTTTGAAAATATAAAAAACTTAAAAATTCAATAAAATAAAGAAATAAAAGTATAGATTAAATATTAAGAAGAAAAACCAATTAAGAAAAACAAAATGATAACTGCCTGTTTTTCATTTAATTTATTAAGG
>JAEEGI010029723.1_pt1 | contig 10309 bp, 8 predicted proteins | sample 8958751 | NCBI WGS metagenome assembly JAEEGI01 (sample SAMN16246545, study PRJNA631951) | gut metagenome | biome: gut microbiome; feature: rumen; material: KS-attached | host: Bos | place: Iran: Karaj | collected 2018-10 | reverse complement strand
CAGGCCCGTGATGGAGCAGATGGCCGCTGCCCGCCGCTTTGATGGGTTGAAGCTGTTCGGCTACGAGAACAGGCACGACGAGACCGCGGAGATGCAGTTTGGCGCCTTGTCCTTCCTGCTGCCGGACGAGAGCGTGTTCATCGCCTTCATGGGTACCGACCGCTCCATGGTGGGGTGGAAGGAGGACTTCAACATGAGCTTCCTGGCCACCGTGCCGTCCCAGGAGCGCGCCGCCGAATACGCCGCGGAGACAGCGGCTCTCTGTCCCGGCAGGCAGCTCCATCTGGGCGGCCACTCCAAGGGAGGCAACCTGGCGGTATGGGCCGCCGTACACCTGCCGGAGGCGGTGCAGGATCGTCTTATCGCCGTGTACAACAACGACGGCCCCGGCTTCAGCGGTGATCTGCTGGACACGGCCGAATACCGCCGCGTGGAGGAGCGGGTCCTCAATCTGGTCCCGGAATCCTCCATCATCGGCGTTCTGATGGCGCACGACGAGGACTACGAAATCATCGACAGCAGCTACTACGCCGTCATGCAGCACGAGCCCCTGTCCTGGGTGGTGATGGGCAACCGCTTTGTCCGGCAGGAAAAGCGCACCCTGGTGGGCAAGCTGTCCGACGACGTGCTGCGGGAGTGGTTCGCCTCCATGACGCCCCAGGAGAAGAAGGCCTTCGTCGACGCCATGTTCGACGTGCTGACCCGGGGCGGCGCCATCACGTCCCTGAAGGATCTGCCCGGCGGCCTGGCCGGCGGCGCGTCCTTCCTGACGCGGTTCGCCTCCGCCGACGTGGGCCAGCGCTCTGCCATCACGGAAGCCCTGCGTCTGCTGGCGGGGGAGGTCCGCGAAAGCCTGATCAAAGGCGCCGGAGACGGCCTTTCGGCGGCGAAGGACGGCCTGCGGAATCTGCTGAAGGACTGGTTCAAATCCTGAAGACCCGCAAATCGACCCGGCTCTTTTCATCAATCTGTATTCTGGGGTGGTGAAAATGAAAATAAACTGCGTATGGGAACATAACGGCGGCGACAGCATCCTCTATGCCGCCAACTGCGTCGGCGCCTTTACGAGGGGCGCGTCCAGGGAAGAGGCCCTGCTGAAAATGCCGGAGGAGATACGGCGGTTCCGGCTCTGGCGGAACGAAACGCCCCTCGACGACTATGATATCCGGATCGTTCAGGAAAAGGAATCTGGTCTGCAGATCAGAGACGCGGACAGCGACGTCCTGTTCCTGTCAGAAAGAGATCCTCTTGGCGCTGAAGAATACCGATGCCTCAAAGCTTTGGCCTTGAGATCTGCCGAGGATTTTTACGCGCTATACGATTCGTTTCCCGATAAGCACAGGAGCGTCAATCCTTTCCGCAGGACGTTTTACGGCCCCGTTCCCCGCACCGCGGAGGAAATGTACCGGCACACGAAAAACGTAAACGAGTACTATTTCTCCGAAATCGGCGTGAAAGCCGATAACGAGGGGACCATCGTTTCCTGCCGGGCCAGGGGGTTTGAGGCCCTTGAAGCCATCCCAGGGTATTTATCGCTGGCGCCTGTAACCGGCAGCTACGGCGAGGAGTGGTCCGTGCGAAAAGTCCTGCGGCGCTTTATCTGGCATGACAGGATCCACGCCAAAGCCATGTACAGAATGGGCGTATCCACATTCGGGGCGGACGCCATACCCGACGTGTTCGGGTTCACCCGATAGTTTCTCGCGCAAAAACCGGCGTGGCCGCTGCGGTCACGCCGGTTTCACGTGCTATGGGGCTGCCCGGAGCAGCGGGATTTTCCAATCGAATAACCCCCAGGAGTGTCTTTTTGTTCCGTCTTTTCCGGATCGTCCGCCCGCTCACCGGGCAGACACAAGGCAGTACCGCTTCTCGCTGGAGTCCCGCCGTACGGACACCCGTCCGCTGTCCTCCAGATACGCCGCGAAATTGGCGAAATTCCGGTGGATGATGCTCAGCTTCAGGTCGTTGGACGTGCGGAAGCCGGCGTGGATGCTGAAGGCCATAAGCCATTGGGACAGCGTCATGCCGTCTTGCAGACAGGAGAGGACGTCATTTGCTCTTTCCTGGATAAAAGCGATATTGCGGTCTACCACGTCCTGCACGTCCGGAAAAACATCCTTGTGCGCCAGAATATACGCTTTACAATCCAGGTTTTTGAGAGATCGCTTTGTCTCCAGATCCTGCGCAAGATTGATTGCCGTAGGCAGCTTCCCAGTAGACATGATGCCCGGCCCCACCAGGCTGTCTGCCAGATAAGCCACGTTGTCCGGCGTGATGATACCGATCTGCCCGGCAGCGTGTCCAGGCAGCTGAAGGACCCGAAATTCCGCTCCGCAAAGCGAGAGATGGTCATCGCTTATGCCGACGATTACGTCGGTTGTGAAGGCGGCCTCGGTGAAGTAACCCCTACATTGAGCGTAGGTGAGGGGGTTATAGTTGGCACGGTAACTATCCGGCGTGGCGCCGATCCCCGCTTCGATGATCTGCGCAGCGATCTTCGCCCCATATTTTCTACGAAGAAACGCAGCGTTACCGGTATGATCGTAATGAGCATGGGTGCAGATGATACCCTTTGGAACCAGATGCTCTCGTTCCAGCAGTTCTATAAGCCCCTCCCGGTCCGTCTTGGCAAAGCCAGTATCCATCAGGACCACATCCGGCCCGCCCAACCGATAGACGACGATTAAAGCGGTAGTTGCCTCTGCCACCCATGTATTCCCGCAGACCTGTTTGAATTCCATTGCCATACCTCCGTTCGTTCGCTGGGCCCATTATACACCCGCTGGCGGAAAATACAAGATTTGGTGGGCGGCTCTTTTCCCGGCGACAAAATAAAGTGAAAAAAGTTTTCTTACCCCCTATGCAAACGACAAAAAATAAGGTAGAATATGATGGAATATGAAAAGGGGGGCGGACTATGCAGGAACCCAAATTCAAGCGTGTGCTGCTGAAGATCAGCGGGGAAGCCCTGGCCGGCGACAAGCATTTCGGGCTGGATTTCGCCGTGATGGGCCGGGTGGCCGACGTGATCAAGGAGTGCGTCGCCATGGGCGTCCAGATCGGTATCGTCATCGGCGGCGGCAATTTCTGGCGCGGCGTCAAGAACGGCGAGGGGTACATTGAGCGCACCCGCGCCGACCACATGGGCATGCTGGCCACCGCCATGAACTGCATGGCCATGGCCGACGTGCTGGAGCAGAAGGGCGTGGATGTCCGCGTCCAAACGGCGCTGGAGATCCGCGAGGTCGCCGAGCCCTACATCCGCGCCCGTGCAATCCGTCACCTGGAGAAGGGCCGCGTGGTCATCTTTGGCTGCGGCACCGGCAGTCCCTTTTTCTCCACGGATACGGCGGCCGTCCTCCGCGCCGCGGAGATCAACGCCGACGTGATCCTCCTGGCCAAGAACATCGACGGCGTCTACGACAGCGATCCCGCCAAGAACGCCAACGCCGTGAAGTTCGACTCCATCACCTATGACGACGTGCTGGCCAAGCACCTGGCCGTCATGGACTCCACGGCCACCAGCCTGTCCATGGATAATCATATCCCCGTTCTGGTGTTCGCCCTGAAGGATCCATACAATATTGTCCGCGCCATCAGAGGCGAGCAGATCGGTACGATCGTAAAGGAAAAAACAATCAGTCCGGGAGCAAGTCCCGGCTCGTCCAAAGGAAGAAAGGATGGATGACCGCATGTTGAAAGATGAATACAAAGTCTATGAGGACAAGATGAAGAAGAGCATCGAGTCCGTGGCCAGCGATTTCGCCGCCGTGCGCGCCGGCCGGGCCAATGCCGCCGTGCTGAACCGGATCCACGTGGATTACTACGGCACGCCCACCCCCATCCAGCAGATCGCCGCGATCGGCTCTCCCGATCCCCGTATGCTGGTGATCACCCCCTGGGACTCCCACTCTCTGCGGGCCATTGAGAAGGCGATCCTGGAGTCCGATCTTGGCATCAACCCCCAGAACGACGGCAAGTGCATCCGTCTGGCTTTCCCCCAGCTGACGGAAGAGCGCCGCAAGGAGCTGGTCAAGCAGATCCACAAGTATGCCGAGGGCGGCAAGGTCGCCATCCGCAATATCCGCCGGGATGCTATCGAGCACTTCAAGAAGCAGCAGAAGGCCTCGGAAATCACCGAGGACGAGATGAAGATGGTGGAAAAGGACATGCAGAAGCTGACCGACGACAGCTGCAAGGAGTTGGATAAGCTCCTGGAAAACAAGGAAAAGGAACTGATGTCGGTCTGATGGGCCTTTTTGACAAGATCAAACGCAATACGGCGGGGCAGGTGGACATGAGCCGCCTTCCCCGCCATATCGCTATTATTATGGACGGCAACGGTCGTTGGGCGAAGCAGCGGGGGCTGCCTCGCACTGCCGGCCATAAGGCGGGGGCGGAGGTATTTCGCCGGATCGCCACCTACTGCAAGGATCTGGGAATCGAATATCTGACGGTCTACGCCTTCTCTACCGAGAACTGGAAGCGGCCGGCAGAGGAGGTCAACGCCATCATGGGGCTGCTGAAGCAGTACCTGCTGGAGGCCATCGACTCCATGGAGCGGGACCAGGTGCGGCTGAAATTTCTGGGAGACCTGAGCGCTGTCTCGCCGGAGCTTCAGGAACTGGTCGACCGCACGAACGCCATCTCCACCCATATCCACGGTCTCCAGGCGAACATCTGCCTGAACTACGGCGGGCGGGACGAGATCCTGCACGCAGCCCGCGAATGCTTGGCGGCGGGGGAGGAACTGACGGAGGAGAACTTTTCCCGGCACCTCTATTCCGCCGGCATCCCCGATCCGGAGTTGATCATCCGCCCCAGCGGAGAACTGCGGCTGAGCAACTTCCTCCTGTGGCAATGCGCTTACAGCGAATTCTATTTCTGCGACACCCTGTGGCCGGACTTTGACGAGGCGGCTCTGGATGCCGCCATCATCGATTATCAGAAGCGCGACCGTCGATTCGGCGGCGTAAAGTAAGGAGATTGACCATGCTGAAAAGAATCTTGGTGGCCGTGGTGGGGATCCCGTTCCTGCTGGCGGTTTTGGTAGCCGCCCCGGAATGGGCTACCATGACGCTGCTCTGCGGCCTGTGCATCATCGGCGCCCACGAGCTGCTCAGCGCCGTCTGCGGCCCGGAGAAGACCCGTCGCTGGGGGGGGCTGGCCGGCACCGTGGGCGTGCTTTCCGTCATCTCCGTGTGGTGGAGCGATCCCCGTTTTGACAGCACCGCCGTACATGACGTCGCCCCGTTCCTGCTGGCCGCCCTGGTGATCCTGACCTTCGTGGTCATGGTGGCGGAGCACGGCAGGGAGGAAGAGCTCAAGCTGCTGGATATCAGCGCCATCCTTCTGTCCGGCATCGCGATCCCTCTGGCTCTGTCCTGTCTGCTGCGGCTTCGGATGCTGGAGTACGGCGGCGGTCTGGTTCTGATCCCGCTGGTGGCCGCCTTCAGCAGCGATACGCTGGCCCTCTTTACCGGCATGGCCCTCGGCAAGCATAAGCTGGCGCCCCTGGTCAGCCCCAAGAAGACGGTGGAGGGCTCTGTCGGCGGCCTGATCGGCGGCATGGTGGGCATGGTGATCTTTCGCATCATCTTTTTCCTCTGTACAGAGGTCCAGCTGAACATCCTCTGGTGCGTGCTGCTGGGTCTCGTGGGCGCCGCGATGGGGCAGCTGGGCGACCTGGCGTTTTCCGCCGTCAAGCGGGAGTTCGGTATCAAGGACTACGGCCGCCTCCTGCCGGGCCACGGCGGCGTGCTGGATCGCTTCGACAGCGTGATCTTCGCCGCCCCGGTGCTGTGGCTGATCATCAGCCGCATCCATCTGACGTGACGTTGTTTTCCCTCTCGCCGGCCTGAAATAGTCGCCGGCGGGAAGGGATATACTGAGAACAGGCTGCCCGGCTTTTGCAGCCGGGCAAGATCTGTATGTAAGGACGGAACAATTCTATGGTCTATATTTTAGCGGCGATCCTGATATTCGGCATACTGATCGGCATCCACGAGTTGGGCCACTTCCTGGCCGCCAAGGCCTGCGGCGTCCGTGTCAATGAGTTCGCCATCGGTATGGGACCGGCCATCTGGAAAAAGCAGAAGGGCGACACGCTGTACGCCCTGCGGGCTTTTCCCATCGGCGGCTTCTGCTCCATGGAGGGGGAAGAGGAGGACTCCGACGATCCCTCAGCTCTCAATAACCAGGGCTTCTGGCGGAAGCTGCTGATCTTCGCCGCCGGCGCCGGCATGAACTTTATCGCCGGCTTCATCATTATTCTGATCCTGTATGCCGGCGCGAAGGGCTTTTATACGCCCACTATCGTCTCCTTTGCCGACGGCTGCCCCCTGAACCGACCGGACGGCCTGCAGGTGGGAGACACCATCCACTCTATCGACGGGGAACGGGTCTATCTCTTCAGCGACGTGAGCATGCTGCTGGCCCGCAATACCGACGGCACCTTTGATCTGGTGCTCCGGCGAAACGGGGAAAAGGTCGTGCTGAAGGACTTCCCCATGGAGCGCCGGGAGTATAAATCTGCCGACGGCAGCACCTACACCGGCTTCGGCTTCACCTTCGGAAGCGAGGAGGCCACCTTTGGAAAACGCATCGCTTACAGCTGGAACAACGCATTGGATTTTGTCCGGATGGTCCGGTTGAGCATCCAGATGCTTTTGACCGGGGAGGCCGGTGTGAAGGATCTCAGCGGCCCGGTGGGCATAGTATCCACCATGACGGAGGTGGGGGAGCAGTCCGCCACCGTCCGGGACGCCGTGGAAAACATCGCCTATTTCGCGGCGCTGATCGCCGTCAACCTGGCGGTGATGAACTTGCTGCCGCTGCCGGCTCTGGATGGCGGGCGGATCTTCTTCCTGGTGATCAACGCCGTCGCCATGTTCCTCTTCAAGCGGCAGATCCCGTCCAAGTATGAAAACTACGTCCACTTTGCCGGATTGATCCTTCTGCTGGGACTTATGCTGTTTGTAACGTTCCATGACGTCTGGAAACTGTTTACGTAAGAGGTGATACCGTGAGCAAACAGATCAAAATCGGAGACGTCCTGGTCGGCGGCGGCGCCCCGGTGACGATCCAATCCATGTGCAACACCCGTACCGACGACGTAGCCGCTACCGTCGCCCAGATCCGCCGGCTGGAGGAGGCCGGCTGTGAGATCATCCGGGTGGCCGTTCCTGATATGGCCGCCGCGGATGCCGTCGGTCAGATCCGCAGCCGGATCCGCATTCCCCTGGTTGCCGACATCCATTTTGACTACAAGCTGGCCCTCCGCTGCGCCGAAAACGGCGTCGATAAGATACGGATCAACCCCGGCAACATCGGCAGTCACGAGAAGGTCCGGGCCGTGGCGGACGCCTGCGCCCAGCGGGGGATCCCCATCCGCATCGGCGTCAACGGCGGCTCGCTGGAGAAGGATATCCTGCGCAAGTACGGCGGCGTAACAGCGGAGGCGCTTGTGGAGAGCGCCATGGGGCACGTCCGCCTGCTGAATGACTGCAATTTTGACGACATCTGCATCAGCGTCAAATGCTCCCGCGTCCCTGTGAATATGCGGGCTTATCAGATTCTCCGCGAGCAGACGGACTATCCGCTGCACCTGGGTGTCACGGAGGCCGGAACCCCCTCCATGGGCGTCCTGAAATCCGCCATCGGCATCGGCGGTCTCCTTTGCCAGGGCATCGGCGACACACTGCGGGTTAGTCTGACCGCCGATCCGGTAGAGGAGATCTATGCCGCCCGGGATATTCTGACGGCGGCCGGGCTCCGCCAGACGGGGCCAAACCTGATCTCCTGTCCCACCTGCGGACGCACCGCCTACGACATGATCCCCATCGCGGAGGAGGTGGAGCGGCGTCTGAAGACCTGCACCAAGCCCATCACCGTAGCCGTCATGGGGTGCGTGGTCAACGGCCCCGGCGAGGCCTCCGCCGCCGACGTGGGAATTGCGGGCGGCAAGGGGGAGGGGCTGATCTTCCGTAAAGGAGAGATCCTTTACAAGGTACCCCAGAAAAGGCTTGTCGACGCTCTTATGGACGAAATCGAGAAATTGTAACGCGTTTGAGAAGAGAGAGACCGTTCATGGCAGAAAAAATCAACTTTTTTACATTCTTTGATAGCTTTGTACCGCCCCGGGATCTCCGTCTGGCCCTGCACGACGCACAGATTATCAGCGGCTCCCTGGATCGTGATTCCCGCGTAATGGAGCTGACCCTACAGCTGCCGGAAGCGCTTTCGGAGGAGCATATGAGCTCTCTGCGGCAGCTGCTGACGCAGCAGTATGATCTCCGTCAGGTACATATCACACCCGTAGTCTCCTCTTCCGGCAGCGGCGGCAAGCAGGCCACCGGAAAGAACGACGTGATCCTCGGCAAGAGCATCAAGGGCAAGGTCGTTTCCATGGAGGGCCTCAACCCGAAAATGGGCTCGGTCATCGTTGAGGGCGAGATCTTCGCCCTGGAGATTTACGAAACCCGCCGGCCGGGACAGTGGCGTATGAACCTGGAGATGACTGACCACCACAGCTCCGTATCCGTGCGCAAGAGCATGGGCGAGAAGGAGGCCCGGCAACTGGAAAAAGCGCTGCAGCCGGGAATGTGGATCCGCCTCCAGGGCCGCGTGGAGCTGACCTGGGACGGGCGCGACGTGCAGATCTCTCCCGTCAATATCGTGAAAATCTCCCACGAGATCCGTATGGACACGGCTCCGGAGAAGCGCGTGGAGCTCCATCTCCATACCCAGATGTCCAGCATGGACGCGCTGACCAATACGAAGGAGCTGATCAAGCGGGCCATCAAGTGGGGCCATCCCGCTGTTGCGATTACCGACCACGGCGTGGTGCAATCCTTCCCGGATGCCTGGCATGAAGCCAACGGTAAACTAAAAATACTTTACGGCATGGAGGGGTACTATATCAACGATCTGGATGACCGGATCGTGGTGCACGGCACCCTGGACCAGCCCTTCGAGGATGAGATCGTTTGCTTCGATATCGAAACCACCGGCCTGAACGCAGCGACGGAGGCCATCACCGAGATCGGCGCCGTGGTTCTTCGGAACGGGAAGGTCGCGGAGCGTTTTCAGACCTTCGTCAACCCCAACCGCCGCCTGTCGGCTGAAATCGTGGGCCTCACAGGCATCACGGACCGGATGCTGGCTGACGCGCCTCAGCCGGCCGAGGCGCTGGAGAAGTTTCTGCAGTTTGTAAACGGACGCCCGCTGGCTGCCCACAACGCTGAATTCGACGTCAGCTTCATCCGCAAGGGCTGCGCCGAGGCGGGGCTTTCGTTCGATCCCACCTATATCGATACGCTGATTCTGGCCCAGAACCTGCTGCCGGAGCTTCACAAGTATAAGCTGGATATCGTTGCGGAGCACCTGGATCTGCCCTCCTTCAATCACCACCGCGCCAGCGACGATGCCGCGACCGTGGGGTATATGCTGATCCCGTTCTTCCGGAAGATGCGTGAGGAGCTGGGGATCAGCCGTTTGCAGCAGATCAACGGACAGATGCTCCGTCTGCGACCCAGGGGCAGCAAGATGAATCGGCGCCCCAAGCACATCATCCTGCTGGCCAAGAACAAGCTGGGCCTGAAGCACCTGTACCAGTTGATCTCCAAGTCCAACCTGGAGCACTTCCACAAGGTACCCATCATCCCCAAGTCCGATCTGGTGCGGCTGCGGGAGGGGCTCATTATCGGCTCCGCCTGCGAGGCAGGCGAGCTGTACCGCGCCATTACGGACGGCCACAAGGATTGGGAGGAACTCAAGCGCATTGCCTCCTTCTACGACTATCTGGAGATCCAGCCCGTCTGCAACAACATGTTCATGGTCCGCAGCGGCGCCGTCCGCTCGGAAGAGGATCTGCGCGAGTATAACCGCGTCATCGTCCGGCTGGGCGAGGAACTGGGCAAGCCGGTGTGCGCCACTGGCGACGTGCATTTCCTGGATCCCGAAGATGAGATCTACCGGCACATCCTTTTGGCCAGCAAGAAGTTTCCTGACGCCAACGAATCTCTGCCGATCTATTTCAAGACCACCGACGAGATGCTGGCCGAATTCGCCTACCTGGGAGAAGAAAAGGCCCGGGAGGTGGTGATCGTCAATCCCCGCCATATCGCCGATCAGGTGGAAACCATCGAGCTGCTGCCGCCCGGTCAGCTGTTTCCGCCCCGGCTGGAAAACTCCGAGCAGGAGCTGAATCAACGAGTCTGGGACAAGTGTCACGAGCTGTATGGGGAGAATCCACCCCAACTGATCGTGGATCGCCTGAACGTGGAGCTGGGTGGCATCCTGGACAAAT
>JAEEGI010029719.1_pt1 | contig 10310 bp, 9 predicted proteins | sample 8958751 | NCBI WGS metagenome assembly JAEEGI01 (sample SAMN16246545, study PRJNA631951) | gut metagenome | biome: gut microbiome; feature: rumen; material: KS-attached | host: Bos | place: Iran: Karaj | collected 2018-10 | reverse complement strand
GTTCCTTGCACATCCGGGCGAATTCAGTGGCGACCTCCTTAACCTTCCTGGGGTTGTTCCCAACGGCGCTTGCAAATGAGACCTTTCCTTCAATCCTCTTGAAAAGGATGCCGTAGCGCCCGTCATCGGTAACCACATACTCCCCCGGTTCCGGGACAGGGATTCCTGCCTGGTACACTTTGCGGGACAGCATCATCTCATCCAGCGGCTGCTGGACCTTGCCGGGAAAATACAGTTTCAGCAGAACGGAAGGATCGCTTTTCTTGATGAAGCTTTCCCCGTTCGCTCCGCCTCCGCTGAGGACGTAATCATCCATATGTATTTCCTTGGCCCGCATTCCTATATGCCGAAGACTTCTTCTATCAAATAAACGAATTCCCTGTACGCCGGCGTCACTTCAAGGTCCTTGAGGGCGTGAGCCAGGCCGCGGTAGTGCCACTCGTGCTCAGACTTCTCAGTTACGTGGAACAGTTTCCAGAGTCCATCCCCTATCTGGGCGTAATCCCTTGCTATTGCCCTCATATTGGAAAGCTTGTCGCCAAGGGCCACTATCTTCGCTTCCAATGGCGCAGCCGTAAGCCTGTCAATGGCTTCCTGCTTGCGCCTGTGCCAGCTCTCGTGCTCGCTTTCGCCCTCGTTGTGCACATCGCTTTCCGCTTCCACTATGCTTGCTATCCTGTCGCCGAATTCTTTTCTGAGGTCATCTAGCGTCACGGGAGTATCCTCCACCGTGTCGTGAAGCATAGCGGCGGACAGCAGTTCCTGGTCAGGGGTGATGGTTGCCACAATCTCCACGGCCTCCATCAGATGGATTATATATGGAAAGCCCTTTCCCCTGCGTTCCGTCCCGGAATGGGCTTTGACCGCAAAGTTGACTGCTCGGTCAAAGAGGCTTGTATCCAATGGTTGGTTTGCCATAAACTATTGATTCATAAATGGTAGGTCAGCCGCCTGCTCCATAAGCATATCTGCAATGGATGCATTGGATTCAGACTGGCCGTTAAGCAGGTCAAAGAAGTATTTCAGGCCTACGCGGCCTCCGCCTTTCTTTAACACGTATGCTATGCATAGGTCCTGGGGGCCAAGTGAAGATGCAATTATGTCCAGGTCCGTGAGACCTATCTGGTAGCAGGCGATCTGGAATGCAGCCTCTGAGTACTCCTTTACCAAATCCGCAATGTCTCCAAGATTCTGGAAACCCAGGCCCTTGAACACTTTCAGATATTGGGCAAGCGGGACTTCCTGGATCTCTGCCTGGTTCATCTTGGCTATACTTTTGTTCAGGGCGTCGAAAGGCTTCAACTCAAGGTAGCTCCTGAAGCTGTCACCATCAAGGGGCACATCGGAAAGGTTGCCCGATGCCACCAGCGCCTGCACCCTGCGCCTGTAATCAGCCAGCTCCACGTGAATCTTGCTGAACTCCTCGTCCACAAGTTCCAGCAGGCCAGCCATCCGGCTCATTGAGCGCAGGTAGCGGGATGGGATTTCCACTCCGCTCTTGTAGCCCGTATCGTGGTCCATATTGGCCCACGCGTGCTGCAGGAGCGTACGCATCTGCACTTCGAATCGGTAAGGGAAAGAAGGGGTGGAGCATATGTAATGCAGTGACAGGTAGCCGAAGCTGTCAATTTCCAGCAGCTTGCGCTTGTCAACCGAATTCTCCCAGTCAATTGTGAAAAGCCTTTCCACCAGGGACGCCACCCTGTCCACGTCATCTACGTAATATGTTATCACCCTGATTCCCAGAATGTCAGTGATATCGGCCAGGGAATGGTACTTGGAGCCTTTCAGGCGGAGTTTCCCCTCAAGGGACTCGTACGTCTTCACGCGGGACTCGATTGCCGCCACGTGCAGCCCGGCCTTCTCGAAAGCAGCCGTCAGTTCCTGCTTGAGGATTTTCTCCTGCTCGTGGAACAACGGCAGTTTCTCCTTGTACTCTTTGAGTATTGCGTTAGCGGAATTAACCATCTCTATTAACTAATTATCAACAAATTTATGAATTTTTCCGCATTGCACGAAATTACTTCCTACATACCGTTATCTTATATAAAATATCTGTTCACTAACCAGCCTGACTCGGTGGAGCGTTCCTGGGAATATAATCTTATAGTGGGAGTGCGCCCGACGTCCCCCAAAATAGGACGTCAGGAGCGTTATACCCCCTTATTCGCTCCCCACGTCCTTAAATCCGGGACGTCAGGCGCACCCTCTTGTTACTACACTTTTCACCCCCTCCCACGGACTGGAGCGTCCCTTTGGGTTTGGGAAGATGCCCGGGCAGGCCGGGCATGACGGAGATGGGCCGGGCATAACGGGAGCGGGACCAGAAGACGGAGAGCGGAAGGAGCGCGGGAGGGGGTGGAAAGTGATTCGGGCGGAGCCTCTTGTTACTACACTTTTCACCCCCTTCCGCGGACTGGAGCGTCTCTTATGGTGTATAGAGATCCTTCGCTGACCCTCAGGATGACAGGAAGGGAACGCTCGGGATAACGGGGCGGATCTAGAGCAGGTGGGAGTCTTTGGCTTTGGAGATGAGTTCGGGGGTGTTGGCGGCGTCAAACTTCACGAGGAGTTTCTTGCGGTACCACTTGATGGTTTCAGGGCTGAGGCAGACTTTGTCTGCTATCTGAGGACCGGTGAGGCCCTCAGCCATCAGGCGGAGGATATCCTTCTCGCGGTCGGACAGGACGGGGCCTTGGGGCATCGGAGAAATCTCTTCCAGGGTTTCCTCAAGCACCTCCCCAACTTCCTTGTTGTCCTGGCGGGATTTGCGGAGCTTGCCCGCAAGCAGGATTGAGCCGGCCAAAAGCAGAAGGGCAACGGCAAGGATGCAGGAGGTCCAGACAAGCTGGCGGCGCTGTGCCTTGAGGGCGTTTTCCATAATGCCAAGAGTCTCCAGCCTGGCGCGGAATTCCAGGTCCTCGTGCAGGGAGAAATACTTGTCCGCCTCCTCAAGGCAGCGCAGGCCCTTGCGTGTCTTCCCTTGCGTGAAGTACACCAGGCCAAGGCCTTTGAGAGGCGATGCTATCCACAGTGAATCCCCTGCCGTACGGCCGTATTCCAATGCTTTTTCATAGCACTCGCGGGCCTTGTCATAATCCCCTTCCTCATACCAGGTCTCACCCATATTGTAGTGCAGGACGGCGTTGCTCTCGTTCCAGCCGTATCGGTCAAAGATCTCGCCCGCCTTAGCGTAATAGTCGAAAGCCTTGTCCAGGTCTCCCATCATATTGTAAAGGTTGCCAAGGGTGCCGTACATTGAAGAATAACCGTCGTCTATCTTCTTCTGGTCATATCCGTCCGGATCCGTTGGGGATGTGGCTCCGGATGCCATCTTCCCAAGAGCCTCCAGGGCTATGTTGTAATAGAAGGCTGCGCTGTCATATTGCTCCTTAGCCCAGAAGTGCTGCCCTATAATCTTGGCCGCGTCCTTGATGGAACTCTGCCATCCCTTGGAGGTGGCAATGTCCAGCATCTTGCGGGCATAGAACTCGCTTTTAGCCCCGTTCATCTGAAGATAACCCTGCATAAGTCCGTCATAATCCAGGATCAAACCGCGCAATTCTTCATCTGAAGCCTTTTGGATATCCAATGGCGTCCAGCGTGCAACTGCCACTTCAAGGGAGTCCACGTTGCGGCCCCTGTGGTCCGAATACTGGGCGGAGGCCACGGGACAGGAAAGCACGGCAAAAAAGGCTGCCAGGGAAATCAGGGCTAACGGTTTCATATTGTAAATATACTGGTATTCTTCCAAATGCAGTACTATAGAGTGGGCATTTCCACCCCATAGGGTGGTGTTTAAGGGCTTAAAGTTGATGAACTTTATGAGGTTTGAAAATCAACTAAACAAAAAGATATGAAAAAAGTAATTTTGCTCGTTTCGAGCTTTTTGCTGCTGTGCTCAAGCGCCAGCGCCCAGGGCATCCTCAGGAACCTTGGAGAAAGGGCCAAGCAGGCCGTAGAGAACGCCGTTGGCGAGAAGGTGGAAAATGCCATCAACAATGCCGTCAACAAAGCGACGGGTAAGAAGGACGACAACAAGTCCGGAAATAATTCTGCAAGCGATGACGCCGTTGGAGAAGAAAGTGCAAACGAGGTTGTAGATTTTGCTGAAATCCAGGCCAAGAGCGACTTCCAGCGTGGCGCCAACGTCTTCTTCAATGATGACGTGACAGGAGAGAAACTTGGCGAGTTCCCTTCTAAATGGGATCTTCTCAACGGCAGTGAAGTTGAGGTAGTCAACATTGCAGGCAAGAAAGCAATCAAGATGGAAGACTCCAGGATACAGCCTTTGATGGAAGAGAAAGAGTATCTGCCAGAAGATTTCACCATTGAATTTGACGTATTGGCCCAGCCGGCAGAAGAAGGTTCAAGCTGGGACGGCACACTCGACTTGTTCTTGAATGGTGAAAATGGAAAAAGAGTCTTCGACATCCGTATGAGCCCGGAATACCATCCCTCCTTTGGCGGCGGATACAGCGGCATAGGCTGGGGTTGGGGAGCTGAGAATCCTAACGGCAACAAAATGGATGGAGAACCCGGCAGACAGACCATCAACAGGTATTTGAAAAAGAACGAGTGGAACCATATAGCAATCTCCTTCAACAAGCGCGCGTTCAAGATGTACCTGAACTATGAACGAATCGTGAACATTCCTAATATGGTCCAGCCTCGTTCTTGGCAGATTGAAGGATCATCAGACAGCGACAAGGGTATCTTCGTTACCAATTTGGTAATGGCCAAGGGAGCAGTCGAATTGTATGAGCGTAACGCCACGGACTATTCCTCAGCAGTAGAGAAGGCCATAGAGGAGACCGGCAAGTTCGTTACCAACAACATCCTGTTCGATACCGGAAAGGCCACCCTCCTGCCACAGTCAATGGAGGAGATCCAGAAGGTTGCGGAGTATATGAAGAAGAACCCCACAGCCCGCTTCGAGGTGCAGGGACACACAGACAACCAGGGCTCCGATGCAGTTAACGATCCTCTGAGCCAGCAGCGCGCAGAGGCCGTTGTGGCAGCGCTGGAGAAGGAAGGCGTGGATCCTTTCAACCTTCGCGCAGTTGGCAAGGGAAGCCACGAGCCTGTTGCTGACAACAGCACCGAGGCTGGCCGCGCCCAGAACCGCCGTGTAGAATTTATCAAGCGATAATTATTTCTTGCACAGTCTTTGTATTCGGAGCTTCACTAGAAGTTCCGAATATTTTTTATATTTGCTCCGCCAAAAGCAAATTAATCTATAAAAAGATAAAATGGATAAATTGAACAAACCCGCAATCCTGGTCGTTGATATGCTCAATGACTTTGTGACAGGCTCTCTTGCCTGCGACCGCGGCAAGGCTATCGTCCCTGCTACCGCACGCCTTCTTGACGCAGCCCGTGAGAAGGGCGTTCCCGTTATTTTCTGCAATGATTGCCACCTTCCCGGTATCGACCGTGAACTTCTCATCTGGGGAGACCACGCCATAAAGGGCACCCCCGGTGCTGAAGTTATCCCTGAGCTCAAGCTCTGCGACAAGGATTACGTAGTTCCCAAACGCCGTTACAGCGGCTTCTTCCAGACTGACCTTGACATCCTCCTCAAGGAACTCGGAGTCAAGACAGTCATCATCACCGGCCTTCACACACATATGTGCTGCCGCCACACTTCTGCCGATGCCTTCTGCCTCGGATACGACGTTGTGGTTGCAAAGGAAGCCACAGACTCCTTCACCGAGGAAGACTACCTGGGCGGCCTCGCATACCTGAAGATGTGCTATGGCGCAGACGCATACTCAAACGACGAACTCATCGCCGCATTCTAGAATAAGAGAATGACATTATAAAAAAATGACCTTTCGGGGTCATTTTTTTTGTTTGCGGCGGTCGTGGAGTTCTGCGACGGCGGTGAAGAAGGCGTCGCCGCTGGAGTTCAGCGCCGTTTCCACGGAATCCTGGACTACGCTTATGACGAAGCCCACCGCTACGGCCTGCATAGCTATATCCTGCGGAATGCCATATAGCGAGCAGGCCATTGGTACAAGCAGCAGCGAGCCGCCGGCTACGCCCGATGCGCCGCAGGCGCCAAGCGTGGCCAGCACGCTGAGCAGCAGCGCGCTTCCAAAGCTGACATCCATACCCAGGGTATTTGCAACTGCAAGCGTCAACACCGTGATAGTAACTGCAGCGCCGTCCATATTGATTGTGGATCCCAGCGGGATGCTCACTGAATAGAATTCCTCGTCAAGGCCCAACTTCTTGCAAAGTGCCATATTCATTGGGATATTGGCGGCCGAAGAGCGGGTGAAAAATGCGCTTATTCCACTCTCCTTGAGGCATTGCCACAGCAGCGGATAAGGATTCTTCCTAAGGAAGATGGTTGCAAGCAATGGGTTGACTATCAACGAAGTAACCAGCATACATCCCACCAGCAGGAGCAGGAGCCTGCCGTAATCCGTAAAGATCTCAAGACCGCCTTCCGAAACTGAAGAGAACACCAGTCCCAGGATTCCGAACGGGGCGAACTGGATGATCCACTTGACCGCAAGGGAAACTACGTTTGAGAGTTCCCCCATAAACGTTATGACAGTCTGGCTGCGGGTAATCCTTATTGCAACTCCTATTATGACTGACCAGAACAGGATGCCCATATAATTGGCCGTAGTCAGGGACAGCACCGGATTGGCAACCATATTGTTGAGCAGACCGGCAAAGATATCGGCCAGGCCGCCTGGAAGTTCCCCTGCCTCTCCCCCTTTAAGGTCTATGGTAACCGGGAAAAGGAAACTGCCGGAAACAGCTACCAGTGCGGCAATGAAAGTGGTAAGGAGATAAAGGATTATCACAGTACGGAATCTTGGTCCAAGGCCGCCTTTTGCCCTGGCTATGGATGACATTACAAGAACCGCCACCAGCACCGGAGCAACGGCCTTGAGCGCACCCACGAAAACCTGCCCCAGGATGCCTATTCCGGTCCACTGAGGGACAAGGAGACCAAGGATGGCTCCCAGTACCAGGCCGCAGAATATACGCAGTATAAGGCTGCTTTGCGTCCATTTCTGAAGCAGTTTTTTCATAACAGCTCGTCTTTATATTCGTCCTTTATATCAGGGATCAGACGCCTTACCGGCTTGAATTCCGAGAAGAACCTGCTGGCTATAACCCTGATCACAGTATAAGAAGGAATGGCGGCGAGGAGTCCCACCGCTCCCCCGATGCCTCCGGCTATGAGCAGGACGATGAATATTTCAAGAGGATGTGCCTTGATGCTTGTAGAATATATCACTGGCTGATATATCATACTGTCAACCATCTGCGTAGCAAGCATTACCGCGAATACTATAAGGGCGAAAGCCCAGATGGGAACGTTCAGGCCCACGCCTGCGCCATATTTAAGAATCACACAGAGCACAACGCCAAGAACCTCGCCAATGAAAGGTCCCACATATGGAATGACATTGAGGATACCTGCGATGAAAGCGATTCCAATAGCGGAATTAACCCCAATCCTTGCTATTAGCCACAATCCCAGGAAGTCCAGGAGCATAACCCCGAACACTTCTATGATTATTCCCACGAAGTATCTGGAAAGCAAACGCTCAATGTCGTGAATGGTCTTGTCAACCTTGGCTTCTACAGAATCAGGTACAAGTGCCCTGACTATACGGCGGAAGAGGGTCTCATCCTTGATGAAGAAGAATGAAATGAAAAGAGTGGCAAAAGCACCTATGAAAAGGCTTACAAGCGTAGAAGCGAATGACCCCAGGAACCCTCCAATTGAAGACATATTGAAAACGGAAGACAGTTTTTCCATAAGCAGTTCCGTGGCATCGAAGTCCGGGCCCACGTTGGGGAATATGCTTATGACCCACTCGTTTATGTTTTCAAGGATGGTACGCTGGGAGATTGCCCCGGTGGCGTTCATAAGAGAGGCATCCCTTACGATGCTTGCCGTAATAGGGATTATCTGCTTTACCACAAACAGGAGGCAGGTGAAAATGATTGCCAAGGACAGCAGCGTAAGCAATGCGTCCGGAGCCGACTTCCCTTTTATGGTAACCTTCTTGAGCAGCCTTTTGAGGGGCTGGCCTATGAGAGAAACCACAAAGGCAATTACTATGTAGACCAGGATTTTCCTGAGAAACCAGCATAAAGCCAGCATTATGGCCAGGCCGCCCAACCGTATGATGTGCCGGGCAAGGGTATCTACGCTTCTTTCATTTTCCATAATGCAAATATAGTCATTTGCATTATCTTACAGCAGAACTTTGTATATCTCTGTTTGGAAATTGTAACCCTGTTATGGGGAATGTCGTCCTTTTCCGCCAGTATCCTTACCGCATCCGGGCAGGATGCAAGCAACTTGAAGTCCAATGTGGCACAGCAATACCAACCGGCGCGCATAAGCACATCCATACCGCATACGGTAAGCGGGCCGCTGTCCTTTGGAAGGGCGTTATACATTGCAAGCATATTCTGCGCGGACTCACGCCTGTTACGGACAATCTTTCCGCCTGTAAGGGCGCCGCTGCGCCTGCGCCTGTAATGGTACAGCGGTTCCCAAACGTGTACGCACTTACTGGCATTGTACAGGAGCTGGCTCTGGAAAACGATGTCTTCGTGATAAGGACGTACAGGAACGAACAGAGCGTCCAGGTTATACAGCGACCTGCGGAGCAGCTTGTTCCACATATAAGCCCTGATCTTGCTGTTGTGCATTGCCTTTATGGCCTCGTGGCCCTCAGGAGGCGAGAAAGAGGCTTCGCGGGTGACTTTTGGCGGCTTGTGGGGATACTCTTTGAAGAAATCGCAATAGACCATATCCGCATCTGTCTCCATTGCCCTGGTGGCCATTGCTTCAATGTAGTTGGGCTCTACCCAGTCGTCAGAATCAACGTGGATTATATAATCTCCGGTGGCTTGCCGCAGGCCGGTCATCCTGGCCTGTGGCAGCCCTTTGTTCTCCTGGCGGAGAATCTTTGTGCTGTCCTTGCGCTGAGGGAACCCTTCAAGGACTTCCTGGATGATGGCTATGGAATTGTCCGGACTTCCGTCATCTACAAAAATGAACTCGATATCTTCCCAGGTCTGGGAAAACAGGGATTGGGCGCACTGACGGATGTACTGTTCCACGTTGTAGACGGGAACTATAACGGATACTTTCATAGTTGGTATATGGTCACGACTAATAGATGCCGTCTACCATAGGAATCGTTGCAAGGGAAGGCTGTGAAATGACAGAACTTATGGAATTGGTCTCTTTCCTAGTGCAATACTTGAAAGTTGTGCTCTTGGGACCAGAGAATGAATTCCATTTAACCTTGAGGTCTACGGTCTGCCCGTTTGTGTCAGGCAGGTCAGACAGCCTGAAAGCCACAAGGGCGTCGTTCTGGTAGTTGGCCGCGTCTCCCATAGCGTCGTGATAGAAGGTTACGCAGTACGGGTTGTCAGGTTCCGGGGTATAGACCATATTTACATAATGGGTGGCCATTCCGCCCCACATTGTCCTGAAACAGAGGTTCATATAGCCGTCCTCAGCCAGGGTCACCCAATCGTTCACAATCTCTACGGGATCCTGTCCGTATTGCTCTGCGTTGGCCTCGTCGCTGCCCATATTCTCCGCAAGCTGCTTAGTGAGGATAAGCTTGATCCAGGTAACATATACCTGGGGGCCTATGCTGGACATTGGAAGGGCCTCGGAATCCGTAGGCTTGCGGAACTCTATGAGCGCGCGCCTTTCCTCCTTGCCCAACTCCGTGCCCGTTATGTTGACCGGATGCAGGATCAGTTCATCATTTACCTTGAATTCCACTGAATTGAGGGCTGTATTTGGCCTTACCGTAACTATTGCCGTGGAAAGACGTACAATGTCTTCTTTATTGCAGGACTGGAGCGCTATTGAGCATACTGCCAGTGATACTATCAGGAAAAAATGTTTAAGAGTCTTCATAACTAAGTCCTTTTAACTATCCATTAAACGATAATTAACAGCAAATCCTGCACAAAGTAGTCATTTTTATTTAAAAAGCGTATCTTTACCCCTGGTTAGTGTAACATTGCCGTTGGTTATGGAAAAAGATTTATCAGCAATAAGGAGCCAGATCATTGGAATTGACGCGCATATTGCGGAACTGTTCGAAGAAAGGATGAAGCTCTCCGCAAAGGTGGCGGAAATCAAAAAAGAACTCAGTCTTCCCGTACTGGACCCGGAAAGGGAAAGATTGGTCATTGAAAAGGCCATAGGGAACGTCAAGGACAACGATATCAAGGAGTATTTCCGCCTTCTGTCCACCAAGATAATGGAACTATCCCGTGACTACCAGAACCGCCTT
>JAEEGI010029717.1_pt1 | contig 10310 bp, 2 predicted proteins | sample 8958751 | NCBI WGS metagenome assembly JAEEGI01 (sample SAMN16246545, study PRJNA631951) | gut metagenome | biome: gut microbiome; feature: rumen; material: KS-attached | host: Bos | place: Iran: Karaj | collected 2018-10 | reverse complement strand
AATGTTTTAAATAAAAATGAAAAATAAAAAAAAAGTGAGAAATATAATTTAGAAAAATATTAAATCAAATAAAATTTATTAATTAATTTTAATAATATTTAAAAATATTTTTTAATTTACTTACAGTTTTTTCAGTTACTTCACTTGTAACTTCCCATACAGAATAATATGATGGTCCTTTCTTTGTTGGTATTGGAGCAGGTTTGGGTGAACCACCTCCACCTCCACCTTTCTTTTTACCTTTTTTTCCACATTTTAATGCCCTTAATCTTTTTTTTTCTTTTGTAACATATTCTTCTACTTTTTTAATATATGAAGATTCATTTTGTTTAATATAAGCTGTCAATTCTACTTTTCCTGTAGTTAAATCTCCAATTGTTTTAATACCTATTTGACCATTTCCAAGTGTTCCATAAATTGAATTTCTAAAATCACCAGATTGATATAATGCATTTATATTAGCATAACCCCCTCCTTCAATATTTGTAATAATTTTATAATTTTCATATAATAAATTTATTGTATGAGAAAATCCATATTCATTAGTACTTGACTTAAATACTACTATATCTCCATTAATATTTTCAGAAAATTCATTGGCTATATATCCATTTTCCATTTTTGTGTTTTCCGAAACATTTATTGTTTTCATATCTTTAAATATTTTATCAAAATAAGATAATAATAATGCATCAATTATTACTTTTATTATAACATAAACTTCAGAATAAATTGATTGATAATCATTATTTATATAATTTGATATTTTTCCAAGTTGTATTATTTCATTTTGAAGTAATCTTTTTAATTCATTAACAATTTTATCTGATTGAGTATTTAAATTATTTTCAAAAGAATTAAGTTCTTCATCTGTTAAATAATCTTTTAATAAATCCAATGAAGGTTTAATTGGATCTTTTAAATGTTCTATAGCATTTTTTACTGTGTTTAAAAATTGAGTTTTATCTGAATTAAAATTAATATATTCATCTGACATTAAAAGTTTATTTGATAACTCTTTTAATTTTTTTTCAAGACCACTAAATGCTTCTCCTATTCTTTTTATATTAGTTTCTTTTTGTTCTAAATTTCTCTTTTTCTTTTTTGATTTAAATAAATTTGATAATCTTCTTATATCATTTTTATAATTATAAAAGTCATTTTCAAAATTTTTTTCAATATTTGAAGAAAAGTTATTAACTTTATCATTAATAAAAGTAATTAATTCACCTTTTGTTTGTTCAATAATTGAAAAAGAATTCTGAGTTTCTTGAATTATATTATCAACTTTTAAATTTTCAATAGTTTCAATAGAATAATCTTTAAAAGAAGAAATATGACTAGAAATTTTGCTTTTAATTTCATTATCTGAATTACTATAAATAGAAATAACTTGATTCATTTTAGGTTTAATTGTATCAATTAATAATGATCTTAAATATTGTTTTTTTTTATCTGTAATTGTTATAGAATCAGCTTCTAATAATAAATTTGTATTTTGAGTAAAAGCATCCACAAGAATTTCAATTTCTTTTATTTTAAAATCTTTATTTACAAGAGGCATTGAACTAAATAATAAATCTATTTCACTTTTTCCATTATTAACTAAATTTACTATTTCTTCACCTTTAGAAGTGATATCATCTAAAAATTTCTTTTTGAAATTATCAATATTGCTTTTTTGAGTTGTAATATAATAATCTAACATTTCTTTATAAAATGCATTTGAAAAATCTTTTGGTATATTTTCAATTATTTGAGAACCTAAACTTTTTGAAATTGTTTCTCCATTAAATAAATTTTTGATTTCTTCTAAATATTTATTTGTTATTAATTCACTTGATTCTATATTAAATTTATCAATTTCTGTATATAAATAATCTTGAGTTTTTTGAATTAAATTATTTGTAAAACTATTTTTAATATTTTCATAGGATTCCAATAAAGTATTTTTTATAAATTCTTGGATATAATTTATTTTTTCAATTGAATCTTTAATAAAGGTTTGAATATTAGTAAATCGAAGTAGAGAATATTCTAGTTGATATAAAATATTATCTGTATAAGTTTCTTCATAAATTTTATCAAAATATAATGAACTATAAGAATTAATAAAATTGTTTATATTATTTTTATAATTTTCTTTTACAATTGAATATACTTTTTCATTTAATAAAACTTTTTGTTTATTATATCTATCTTCACATAAGGTTTTTAAATAATTTCCATTTTCTAATAAAACTTCATCTAAATTTTCAATATTATATTTTTCAGTATCTAAAATACCTAAATTTGTATTTATTTTATTAATAAATGAATCATTAAAAACCTTAGTATTTATTAATTTATTTATTTCTTGAATATAATTATTTAAATGTTTTGTCAAATTATTATTAAAAGTATTTGAAAAAGATGTTATATTCAAACTTTCATTTGTTGGTTCAATTATTGAACCTTGGCTCACACTTGTATAATACCCCTCATAACTGGTATTAAATTCATTTAGTATATTATTTACTTCTTCATCAAGAAATTTTTTTAAAATATTATTTGAAAAATTTGTGATTGCCTCATTTAAAATATTTTTTGAATTTTGTTCAAAATTTATTGCAAATGTATTTGAAATATTTTCTAATTGTTCAGTTGAAATTTGTGTGTAATTAAAAGTTTTATTTAAAATTTTTAACTCTGAAAAAAATGATGTTGCATCAATAATTCCATTTTCAATATATTGCTTAAATTGCTCTTTGTCTTTTAAATAATAATCGAAAATAATTTTGTGAAATGAATTATTATCATATTTAATAAGATTTAAAATATTATTTGAATTAGAAGTTAAAGAGGATTCTAAATTTTTATATTTTATTTCAAAATCATTCTGAATGAATTCAATATCAAAATAATATTCGTTTAAATTCTTCTTTTCTTCACTAAAAATAGATGATATTTTTCCTTTTAAATTTGTTTTTAATGTTTTAATATTGTTTGTATGACTTTTATCTAAAACAAATACTTTTTCATTTAACTTTTCTAATTTTTTTTTACTAAATTCATCATTTATATTCCTACTGAAAATACTTTGAATATTGTTGAAATTATTTTCTAAATATGGATTAATTAAAAGAATATCTTCATTCATAATTGTATTTAAATATAATAAAATATCAGAAATAATTTGGTCTTTATTATAATTTGAATTATTCTTGTATTCATTAAGATAATTTTGAGAAGATATTTGTTTTATAGAATCAGTGGAAATTATATTTTCACTATCTAAATAAATATTTTTTAAAACATTTATTCCATATCTACAAATTGCATTATTATAATTATCTATAGTACTTTGATCTAATTCAGGTAATTTTTCACAATAATCTTCATCACAAAATTTCAATTCAAAATCTGTTTGAACATATCCGGTAATTCTCTTAATTAATCTGGTATAATTATCTTCATATGAAGTTATAAGATTTGATTTATTTAAAGGATCTGGACCAGTATGATAAGAAGTTAGAATTATCATTTGATAATGATTTAATTGAGAATTTTCATATTGTATTAATTCATCAAATTTAGTTCTTAAATAATTTATATTTTCTAAAGCATTTCCATTAATATTATCATTAGGAATATTTTTATTAATATATTCAATATGTTTATTAATTAAATCAATATAATTATAATAACTGTATGAATATAACATTTTTATATAAGTATAGATTAAAGATGTTATTTTTTTAATCATAATTGTTTTTTGAGAATTTTGAATTGCAAACATTTGATTTAAAAGATATATAATTTCATTTGGTTGCATTACATATTTTTTCATATTTTCAGAAAAAACTTTTTCATAAAATGTTACTTCAATTTCATTAAATTCTGGTGTTAATTCATTATAATAATTTTCAATCATTAATTTAATTAAATTTGTATTATTAAACATTTTAAATATTTGTTCATATAAATTATCAGCAAAATTATCAAAATCAATTCGTTTTATTTTTGAACAAAAGTCATCTACAAGATTGTTTAAATTTGAAAATTCATTTTCTTTATTTGAATAAACTTCATTTTTAATAAGTTCTGAAATTTTTGAAATTTCTTCATCAATTGATTTTAATTTATTTTCGTTCATATATTCATTTTCAATTGATTGTAATCTTTTAATCATATACTTTGAAAATAATTCATTTCTTTTTTTAAAAATATTAGTATTTATTAAATTTATTGTTTCAAGATCTTCAACATGTGAAAGAAAATTACTTGCTTTTTGTGCAGATCCATTTAATTCATTTATTAAGTCGCTTTTTTTTGAAACAAATTCATTTTTATAATTTATTATATTTGACAAAGAAATTTGTTTCAATGAATTATCAAAACTATTTCTGATGAATTTTTGAATTGTTGAAATCATATTATTGATATTCTCTCGAAAAGAATTTAATTTTTTTATCATATCATTTCTATTATTTTCATCAATACTTTCTTTAAGTGTTTCATTAGTTTGTAATCTGTTTGCAATAAATTCATTTTCTTTTAAAATTTCATCTAATTCTGAATTTATAGTTTCTTCAATATATAAATTAAAAGATTCTTTTTCAGAATTGATTGCCTTTTTAAGAATATCATCATTTAAAATTTCATAAATATTTGAACATAGATTCAATTGTTCTAAAATATTATAATATAAAGAAATATCTATCCCTTGAGAGAGTGAACCTAAACTAGAAGTTAATTCATCCATAAAATTAATAATTGAATTATGAACAGATGATATTTTATCATTTTTACCTTGAATATAAGAATTAAATTCATTTTCTGTTTCTTCAATAATTTTAATTGTATTTTCTTCTTTAATTGGATTTGAAGAAATATCATTTTTTAATTGAATCAATTCTAAATTAGTTTCATTAATTTTTTGATGAATTAATTGAAAAGAAATTTTTGAAGAATTTTCTAAATTTTCAATCAATTCATTTAAAGGTTGAATATAAACTTTACTTATATCATTACATTTTTTAATATTATTAGAAACTTTTAAAAGCTCCTTTGTAATAATATTAACCCATTGATTAGTTGTAATGCTTTTATATAACCTAATTATATCCATAATAACAAAATCAATAATATCATCAATCAAATACAAACTATTTCCAATATTAGAAACTTCAGTTTTTTCTGATATAACGCTAACATTATTATTATTATTAAATATAATTTTAACCATGGTTGTCCCATTAATTGGAAAGAAACTAACTAATGCACTCATTCCAACTTTAACTCCAACTAAATTAGATTTAAAAATTGAATAACTAAACATAACTGGATTTTCTAAACTTTGTATATCTAAATTTCTTAATTTACTTATATCTGGGTAATCACTTAAATTTCCAGTAAATTTTTTTTCTTTAATGTTATTGCCATTCTCATCTCTTTGAATAAAATTATGAGTTAATCTTCTTCTTCTAGAATTACCATTTATTTTATTAAATAAATAAGTTTCTTCAAATTCAACATTTTCATCTTTTATAATTTTTTCCATTGTATTTTTAACGGTTTCATTAATATTAGTAAATTCCAAAAACATTTGAGAATTAATAGTATTTGATATACTTTTTATAGAACCTGAAGATAAATTTTCATCTTCAATATCTAAATCATTTTTTTGAATTGGACTTTCAGGATCAATTGGAATATCATCAATTTGATCATTAATATCACTTATACTTTCAGATTTCAGTGAACTTTCAACTTCACTAATATATCCTTCATCATTTATTGAAACATTGGTTTCTGAGTCAACGTTTGAATTACTAGAAAAAGAGATTTCTGAATTTTCTGTTTGCTTTAAAGACATTCGGTCTTTTGAAACTTCTCTTTTTATATTTTCTTGAAGTTGTCTTTTTGAATCTAAATTTGAATATAAACTTTTTGAAATTGATGGAATACTTTTAAAAATAAAATTCTCTAAATTTGAATAAGCATAAGAATCAATAATTTTTGGTTTTAAAATTTGATTAATGGTTCCATTTTCAAAAAAGGAAAATTTAACTAAAGGAGTTAATATTAAATAATTTATTTCATCTCTGATTTCTTCTCCATATAATTCTTCATAACTGTCGCCAGTTTGTTCTTTTAAAGTTTCAACATATTGTTCAATTAAATCATTCTTTAAAATTACTAATTCTTCTCTTTCACTTCCATTAAATATATTATTTCCCATATAATTAATTGTTCTTATATCTTTTTCTTCATCATAAACATTATATAAATTTAATATAAGAACATATCCATAATATAATATTGAATTATCTTCCATTATTTTTTGGTCATATATATTTGTCATGTATCTATTTACTAAAATATCTTCATTTGATTCATTTTCTTTTTCTCCATTTTCTAAAGGTTCATTGAAGATAGCTTTTGTTTTCATTTTAATTGTTTCATTATAAACTGAAACTTGATTTATTTCTCTCTTTAATTTTACAACTAATAATTCACCATTATTACCTTTAATCTGTTCATCATTTCCGTTATCATTGTCATCATCATTTTTTTTTTTTTTCCTAAGAAAGATTATTAATATTACTGCTAATCCAATAAGGATAACACTTAAAACTGATAAAATAATATATAATTTCCTTTTATCACTTTTATTTTGATTTTTTTCTCTATTATTTTCTGAAGTAACAATTCTTTGAATTTCTTCAGTATTTCTATTATCATTCTTCTTTTCATTATTCTTTTTATTGTATAAATCACTATTATATATTTGAACATTATTAATAGTATCAGTCATTATTTATCATATTATATTACGATATATATATGATTATCATTCAATATTCTTGTTTTTTTTCCTTTTTTTTTTCATTATGACTAATTTTGAAAATCAAAATTAGGGTCTTTAGTAAAAAATAATTTTAAATACAAGAATAAAAATTTTTGAAAATTTAAATTCAAATCATATTTAAAACCTTTTTTTTTAAAGAAAATAAAAAAAATTCTTAATTGAGATAAGGATGAAATATGATTTAGAATGAATGATTTATCTTTAATATATACCTTTTTTTTAATGATATATATATTTTTTATAATTCATTTATTATTAAATTATTGCATATTATTATTATTATTATTATTAAAATTTTGATTCTATTCATTAATTACATTTAGAAAATTAAAATAGAAATTGATTTAATTTAATTATTTTATTGATAAATAAATTAAAAGTAATTTATAAATTTATTTGATTGAACCAATAAAAAAAGCAAATAAATCATTATAAGAGAAATTTATTTAATGTTTTCAGATAACAAATAACTTTAAATTTTAGCATTCTTTTTTTTTAGAATATATAAATATAATTTTTATAAAAATAATTGAATAAATGATATTTATTAATTTCAGTTTTATGATTGAGGCAAAAAATAAAAAAACATTTTTTTTATATTTATATGATTAAGAAGAAATTATTTTTTCGTGAGAATTGTATTTCTAACTTTCAAATTCAAATTGTAAAAAATCTATAGTTTTTCTTATTATCACTAGAAAATTCTATAAAAGGGGTAAACATTTTTTTTATTTAAAAATTTGAGGAAATTTATATCTTATGTGATTTTTATGAAATGAAATTATATTGTTTTTATATTAAAAACAAAAATATCTTCATTCATAATCGATAAAGTAGTTTTTATTTCATCTTCTTCTTCATTTATTTTTAAAATTTTGATTTTTTGATTTCCCATATTTTCAAACACAATAAAAAAATTTAATTTTTTTCAGAAAAAAAAGTATAAATTTCAGTTAAAAGAATATTTCCAAATATTTACTTATTTTTTATAAATAACTTCTTTTTTACAAGAAAATTAAAACATAAAGTCTAATAAATAAAGAGTTTAAAGGTAAAATTTTTTTATTTTGAAATAAAGTTTAAATATAATCTATTTTGTTTTTCATTTTGATGAATTGTTCCTAGTTTTAAATATATTATTTTATAACTGTTATTACATATGTTAATCATTCTATTATTTTATTAAGACTCCAATCTTTTCTTATTATTGATAATACTATACATCAATTTTTTACCATAAATATATATAACTATTTAATATATGTTTTCCACTTATTGATTGTTGATATACAAAAGTTATTTTATTTTTTCTTTGAATTTGAAAATAACTATTTTAATTGTTTGATAAAAATGAATAATGTTTTTAAATTTTGATTGGAAATTTTTTCTTTGATATAATTATTTATTGTTTTTCTTCATAAATTAAAAAAAATTATAAGGTTTTTGGTTTGAATTTTTAATACTTTCTAAGAACCTTTATATTTGAATTCTAAATTTTATATTTTAAAAAAAAAATGTTCTCCAAAAATATTATTATATTTTTACACTCTTAAATAATTTAATTTATTAAATTTAATTATTTTCAATTTAATAAAGGTAAATCTTCATAATCAGCCACCGACCATATAACTATTTGTCCTTTAGAATACCCACTAATAATATATTTATAAGGATTTAAAACACAAAGAGCAGTTAAATTATCTTGAATATCATCATTTTTAAATTTATATAATAAACTATTAGTATAAACATTCCAAAGAGAAATTAAACCTTTTTTAGACCCAGTTATAAAAACCATATTATTAATTGATTGCATATTAATAATTCCTTCTTCAGAAAAAAAACTTTCAAATTTATCTAATTGTAAAGAATCATCATTATCATTAATTAAATTTTCTTTTTTGTAAACAAATAAATTATATTTTGAGCTTGAATTTGCTCCAATAATAATATGATTTTTTAATTCTAAAAAATATGAAATTTTATGTGTTTGAAAATCAATAATATTATAATAAGATAAATTTTCATCTTTATTTTTTTTGAAAGTTTTAACATAACCATTTTCAAAACCAATAAATAATAGACTAATATAAACTTCATTTCTTTCTTTTTGTAAATAAGGGTCTTCAATTAATTTAATTGAAGAAATAATAAAATCAATTGATTCACCAAAAGAATTTTTTTTTATTAGTGGAATATTTGGTACTGAATTTTGCTTACTTATTGATAATATTTTTTCTGGACTACTTGAATATTTAATATAATTTATATCTCCTAATAATGAACCACTAATATTATCAAAATTAATTTGATAAAGAAATTTAAATGGTGCTTCTATTGATTGAATATATTCATAAATAAAAATCTTTAATTCTGAAGCTTCAAAAAATTTATTATTTACAAAATTTGAAAGTAATTTTGAATCATTTAATTCATTTTTAAAATTTTTAGAAGAGACTTTTTCTTTTATATAATATATATTTTTATAATTTGAACTTAATGTAATTAAAACATCATCAACTATTATTATTGATAATACATTAGTTATTAATATTGATGATGTTTCAAATAAATCTTTTTCATATCTTCCATAATACATTGAACTTTTTAAACCTTTTTCATTTAATGTTGAAATAAAAAAAGAATTTCCATATGGTAAAATTTGAGTAATTTGTGAATTTTTTTCTTTAATTAAAATATCTCTAAATTCATAATTAATTGAACAAGATTCATTTATTAATAAATTTTTTGTTTGCTTTATTTCTTCTTCATTATTAAAAATTAAATTTAAAAATGTCATTGCAATCCAATAATTTGGAAAGTGTTGATCTGCAGTTATTAAATAAACTTGATTATATAATAAAAAAAAATCTAAAACACAAAGAAAATTATTCATTATTTTTTTTTCTAATTTTTCGTTTTTTTTAATTATATTTTTATATTGAATAAATTTTGAATAATTATTATATTTTTGAGTTAAACTATCCTGAAAATTAGCTAAAGATTTGATTTTTGAATAACATCCTTTATTTATATAATGTTCTTTAGAACAATTTTTACATAATTGTTCTTCACAATTTTCACAAAAAAATTTTGCGACTTTATTTTTACATTTTTTACAATAAGAATGAAGAAAAATTTCCTTTTCACAAATTACATGTTTTGTTTTAAATTTCATTTTTTCATGAACTTGATAATGATTTAAATCTAACCAACCATGATAATCCATACAAAAAGCAAATTTATTTTGATTTTTTATACTATTTATTTTATCATTTATTTTTTCTTTTAATATTGAGTTATATTCTTTATTTTTATTTTCATCTGCGATTATATCTAAATATTTACTTAATTTTACAGTTTTCATTTGAAAATAATTTTCTTTTTTAGAATCTTTACAATAAATACATTTAATATCAATAAATATTTCATCATCTTTTTTCCATAAATTAAAATA
>JAEEGI010029711.1_pt1 | contig 10311 bp, 6 predicted proteins | sample 8958751 | NCBI WGS metagenome assembly JAEEGI01 (sample SAMN16246545, study PRJNA631951) | gut metagenome | biome: gut microbiome; feature: rumen; material: KS-attached | host: Bos | place: Iran: Karaj | collected 2018-10 | reverse complement strand
TGATTAATCCCAATGCTTCACCGAATGCAAAACGGCTCATGAAATACTTGGCCGACATCTACGGCAAAAAAATCCTTTCCGGACAATATGCGGAAGGCGGCTACGGAAGCTGGGAAGTATTTAAGTTAAAAGAAGTAAACGGCGGCAAAGAACCCGCAGTCATAGGACTTGAACTGGGACACTGCTGCAGAACGGCCATCAACCACGAGTTCCATCATCCTACCGTGGATGACGCCATAAAGGTATGGGAAAAAGGCGGAATAGTTACCATGTGCTATCACTGGCTTGCCCCCGAGAAATATTTAAAAGATATCTGGTGGCAGGGCTTTAGAACCAATGCGGTGGACATTCCTCTTGAGAAGATTGTAAACGGCGAAGACGAGGAAGGTTTGCAACTTCTTATGGATGACATCGACATCCTCGCGGAAGAGCTTAAAAAACTTGCGGACCTTGATATTCCCATTCTTTTCAGACCCCTTCACGAGGCAGCCGGCGGCTGGTTCTGGTGGGGCGACCACGGCGCAGATGCTTACATTAAGCTTTACAAAATCATGTACGAGCGCTTAACCGACTATCACGGACTTAACAACTTAATCTGGATATGGAACGGTCAGGACGGAGTCTGGTACCCGGGAGACGAGTATGTTGACATCGTGGGCACGGACATTTACCCCGGTGAGCACGAATATGCTTCCCACATCGGTAAGTATCTTGAACTCTACGACTGGGCCGGCCCCGGCAAGATGATTGTCCTTAGCGAAAACGGCACCATGCCTGATATTGATGCGGTGGTGAGAGACGGCGCAATGTGGGGCTTCTTTGCCACCTGGAACGGTGAATTCGTAATAACCGACGGCCCCAAGATCAGCTACTCCGAACAGTACACGGAAAAAGAAAAAGTTAAAGAAATTTACAACCACGAAGCCGTCCTTACATTAGACGAGCTTCCCGACCTTAAGAATTACAAATAAAGATTTACAGGAAAGGTATGTCGCCAATGAGAAGTATTACAAAACGTGCCGCCGCGCTGATCGGTATTGCGGTAATCATACTTACAAATCTGCCCTGCAGAAGTGCAATCCAAAGTTATGCCGCGGACAGTAAGACTTCTTCGGACTACGAATACGAGGCAAGTTCCTATATTGTATCGGAGGATTTCATTAACTACACCGACTATGAACAATCCTTCGACAACAAGCGCCCGTCCGCCGAAATCCGCGTGAACGCGGCAGAGGCACTTACCCGTTACATGGAAGGCGACAAGGAGACTGCACCGGAGCTTTACAAAGACTATGAAGGCGACAAGGGCACAAGCGTCCTTACGTCGGAGGACTCCTTTGCGGAACTTTCTTTTGAGGTGAAAGAAGAAGGTTTCTACGACCTCTCCCTCGTATACTACCCGATTACCGGCAAAAGCTCGGATATCGAAAGAAGCATTTTCATCGACGACGAACTTCCCTTCAAGGAGTTTACCCTCGTAACTTTTCACCGTGTCTGGAAATATGCACTTCCCGAGACAAGAGACGAAGAGGGACTTTTGACCTATGAGTGGGGCAAAGACAATCAGGGCAACGACAATAAGCCAAGCATGATTGAAGCCCCCGAGTGGATGAGCGAATACGCCTATGACAGCGACGGATATATTACCAGACCTCTTTCCGTCTACCTTACGAAAGGCAGACACACCATATCCCTTCTCTCCGTAAGAGAGCCGATGCTGTTAAAAGAAATCGTATTTAACAATACAAAGGAACTTAAAGACTACAGAACCGTCAAGGCCGAATACGACAGCGCCGGAGCGGCGAATACAGCGGGACGGCTGATTACCGTTGAGGCTGAGAATGTCAAAAAAACATCTTCCCAGATGCTTACGCCCACCCAGGACCGTTCCTCAAAATCCGTTAGCCCCTCAAGCTCCAAGATGCTTTTAAACAATTCTGTGGGCGGAAACTCCTGGAGACTGGTGGGACAGTGGATTGAGTGGGAATTTAAGGTTCCGGAAAGCGGATACTACAATATTTCCCTCTATGACAAACAGAATTTTTCAAGAGGCATCCATGTTTCCAGAAGAATTTCCATAGACGGAAGCGTTCCCTTTGAAGAACTGAGTGCCTACGCCTTCGAATACGCGAATTCCTGGAGAGAGGACGTTCTTAAGGACGAAAGCGGCACCCCCTTTTATTTTTACCTTGAAGAAGGTACGCACACTCTGAGAATGGAGGCAGTGCTCGGTGATTTCTCCAAAATAGTGGGACTGGTGCAGACTTCGGTTCAGGAACTTAACGAAATCTACAGACAGGTTATTAAAGTAACCGGCGTTTCTCCGGACACTTACAGAGATTATCAGATTGAAGCCACACTGCCCATGCTCACCGATGAGCTGACAAGTGCAAGAGACACTCTTTCAAAGGCCCTTTCGCTTCTTGAAGAAGTGGGCGGAAGAAATACGGATAAAAAGACAGTGCTTCTTACCATGATAGACCAGCTTGATGACTTAATCGAGGACAACGAATATTTCGTAAGAACCATCTCCTCTTACAAGATTAACGTCAGAGCCCTCGGCAACTGGATATCAAGCGTAATAAGCCAGCCTCTGCAGATAGACAGAATTAACATTTACTCCCCGGATACCGTAGTTAAGTATCCAAACCGCGGATTTTTCGCGGGAACGGGCTACGAACTTTCAAGACTCTTTTATTCTTTCGTAATCGATTATAACAACATCGGTTCCGTGACGGATGACAAAGAAAGCGAGTCCATAACCCTCTGGATAGGCTCCGGCCGGGACCAGGCCAATGTCATAAAAGGCCTTATAGACAAGACCTTTACAAAAGAAACCGGCATAGGCGTAAACGTTCAGCTGGTAGACATGAACACCCTCTTAAAGGCATCTCTGGTAGGCGAAGGCCCGGATGTGGCCATTCAGGTAGCCAATACCAACGGTATTGCGGGAAGCGTTCTTTATACGGGAAACGATACTCCTGTTAACTACGGAATTCGTAATGCGGTATTAAATCTTCGTTCTTTTGACGACTGCGACGAAGTGTTAAAGCGATTCCCCTGGGCCGCTCTTACCCAGTTTGAGTATGACGGCGCGATATATGCTCTGCCGGAGACCATTACCTACCCGGTTATGTTCTACAGAAAGGACATACTTGCGGAAATCGGACTGGATATTCCCAAGACCTGGGACGACGTTAAGGTAGCCATGACGGTTCTTAACAAAAACCAGATGGAATTCGGAATGCTTGCAAACGAGCAGCTCTTTGCCTCGCTTTTATACCAAAACGGCGGCAAATACTACAGCGACGATTACTTAACATCTGCGTTGGATTCCGACATCGGAGTAGACACCTTCAAGGAATTCTGCGAGTTCTATACAGACTATAAGCTGGACAAAGAAACCTCGGTGGAAGAGCGCTTCAGAACAGGCGAATGCCCCCTTATGATAGCCGATTACACCGTATACAATAACTTCTCCGTTTCGGCACCGGATATAGCCGGCCTCTGGGACTTCACCAAAATCCCCGGAACGGTCAAAGAAAACGGAACAATCGACCACTCAACCGCCTGCACGGGACTTGCGTCCATGATAATGGCGGACACGGAGCATAAAGATGCATCCTGGGAATTCATAAAGTGGTGGACAAGCGCCGACACACAAAACGCCTACGGACGTGAGATGGAAGGCCTTATGGGAAGTGCTGCGAGAGTACCTACCGCCAATTACGAAGCTTTCTTAAAGATGCCCTGGCCCACGGGAGATTTTGAAACCCTCAAGGCTGCCATGGAAGATGCAAAGGGCATACCTCAGGTGCCCGGCGGCTACTACTCATGGAGAAACGTTTACAACGCTTTTTACAGTGTGGTAACCAACCCTGATACCACTCCCGTAAGGGAAGAACTCATGGACAAGGTTATATATATAAACGCTGAAATAGAGTACAAGCGCGAAGAATTAAATCTTAACAAATAAGGAGCGGCACATGGCCTCTAAAGAAAAAAGCAAAAAAGGACACGGGCTTTTATACGAAATAAAGAAAAACAAAGCTTCATATGCCATGATGGCGCCTTACTTTATCATGTTTTTCTTCTTTACCGTAATACCTGTTGTAATGAGCGTTATTTTTTCTTTTACCTATTACAACATGCTGGAAATGCCTCAGTTCATCGGCTGGAAGAACTACATAAAGCTTTTTTTGGAAGACGACATATTCATGAAGTCTTTAAAGAATACGCTGGTGCTTGCCATAGTTACGGGGCCTGTGAGCTATTTCCTTTGCCTTCTTTTTGCATGGATTATCAACGAATTCAAGGGATGGATGAGAGCTTTTCTTACACTTATTTTCTACGCTCCCAGCATCTGCGGTAACGCATACATTGTCTGGAACCTGATTCTTTCGGGAGACAGATACGGCTATTTAAACGGTATCCTTTTAAAACTTGGAATTCTCGACGAAGCCATGGTGTGGATGAAGACGGAAAGATTTGTGCTTCCCATGCTTATAATCGTACAGCTGTGGTTATCCCTCGGAACAGGTTTTTTGTCCTTTATAGCAGGCCTTCAGACCATAGACAAATCCCTTTACGAAGCGGGAGCCCTGGACGGAGTCAAAAACCGCTGGCAGGAGCTTTGGTACATTACCCTTCCTGCCATGAAGCCTCAGCTTATGTTCGGTGCAGTAATGCAGATTACACAGTCCTTTGCCATCGCCGACGTATCCATTCAGCTTGCGGGTAACCCTTCGGTCAATTACGCGGGCGCCACGGTGGTAACACATCTTCTGGACTACGGAACCGTACGATTCGAGATGGGTTATGCCTCCGCAATTGCATCGGTTTTGTTTTTCCTGATGGTGGGCTCCAACATGCTGGTACAGAAGTTACTTAAGAGGGTGGGAGAATAATGGATCGAAAAACACTTAAACTCCGCGTAAAAAGAATATTCAAAAAAGAAAAGCAGTTAAACCGTTCCATGGCGGGAAATGCCCTTTTATTTGCCCTTATGGCCGTCTGTGCCGTGGCAATGGTGCTTCCCCTTGTAATGGTAATCAACAACTGCTTAAAGCCTCTTGATGAACTGTTTCAGTTTCCGCCCAAGATTTTTGTGAGGAACCCTACTTTTGAGAACTTTTCAGATTTATTCAATCTGATGAACGACTCATGGGTGCCTTTCTCACGATACATCTTAAACACCTTCATAATAACCGGCGGCGGAATGGTGGGACACGTAATTATAGCTTCTTTGGCAGCGTACCCTCTTGCCAAGCATAAGTTTCCCGGCAAGAACATTTTGTTTAAGATGGTAGTTTTGTCCATGATGTTTTCCTGGACCGTTACACAGATACCTCAGTACATGATTATATCGTGGCTTCACATAAACAACACTTACGCGGCACTTATTCTTCCCGCCTGCTCCTTTGGTATGGGACTTTACCTTATGAAGCAGTTCATGGAACAGCTCCCGGATTCCCTTATGGAGTCGGCAAGGCTGGATGGTGCCAACGAATGGCAAGTGTTCTGGAAGATTGTGATGCCTAACGTTAAGCCTGCATGGCTTACTCTTGCCATATTCCAGTTCCAGCAGATGTGGGGCAATACCGGCTCGACCTTCTTACGTAACGAAGAACTTAAGCCTTTGCAGTACGCGCTTTTCCAGATATCTGCGGGCGGAGTTGCAAGAGCCGGAGCGGCAGCGGCGGTTACATTCATAATCGCGGCGGTGCCCATTACATTCTTTTTAATATGTCAAAAGAATGTGCTTGAAACCATGACTTCTTCGGGCATGAAGGATTAAGGAGGAAAGGATGAAATTAAAGAGACTGTTGTTTTTACCGCTTCTATCCGTTCTTTTGATAATCCGGCCCCTTGAGTCGTACGCATTTTCAATACCCTACGATTCATACAATTACGACTACAGAGAGTACATTCACTTTACCCCCGCGCCCTATGTGCCGGCAGGCAATATCAACATTTCTTCTTACACCTATAACGGTGAAGAAATAGGGGCCATGGTGACGCCTCAGGACATCTGCAAAGATGCTTCGGGAAATATTTACATAGCGGATACGGGCAATAACAGAATTGTGGTTCTTAACAAGGATTTAAAGACTGTCACAGACGTGATTGATTCTTTTGACAACAACGGAACAACGGATACCTTCAATCAGCCTTACGGAGTCTGCGTATCGGCCGACGGAAACCTGTACGTGGCAGACTCCCAGAACAAGAGAGTTGTGGAGTTAAACAGGGACCACACACTTGTAAAGATTATAAGCGAGCCGAAGTCCGAAAGCATTGAGGACGGCTTTGTATTCACGCCTTTAAAGATTACCGTGGATTACGCCGGAAGAGTATACGTAATCGCTCAGAACATGTTCGAAGGAATCATGGTGTTTGAAACAAACGGTAACTTTTCAAGCTTCTTTGGCACCATCGACGTCCCCATAAGCCTTTGGGACAAGTTCTGGAAAAGAATAGCCACCAAAGAAGAAAGACTTAAACAGAAACTCTACATTCCCACGGAATTTACGGGACTTGACATAGACCCTTCGGGCTTTGTATATTCCACAAACATTGACTCCGAAGGCATTCAGGGAGTAAGACGCCTTAACCCCAAGGGAGAAGACGTCATAAAGAAGGGGAGTAACAAAAATTTAGGAGGAGACCTGGTATATGCGGGTACTACGGATTATTCGGGTCCCTCCCAGTTTACCGATGTGGTGTACAGACAAAACGGCATATATTCCTGCCTTGATAAGAAACGCGGAAGAATCTTTTCCTATGACCACGAGGGAAATCTCCTGTACATCTTCGGAGGCTTAGGTTCCCAGAGAGGCACCTTCAAACTTCCCGTTGCCATAGAAGACATGGGAGACAAGATTCTGGTGCTTGATGCCACCAAAGCGGAGATTATTTCTTTTGACGTTACGGAGTACGGGCGCCTTATAAACGAAGCGGTCTCCTTAAGGTATGAAGGCAACGAAGCAAGTGCGGTAGACATCTGGAGACGGGTCCTTGAAATCGATGAGGACAACGAACTTGCAAACGTTGGTATAGGTAAAGCCTATCTTACCTCCGGTGACTATGAAAGTGCCATGAAGTACTTAAAACTCGGCATGAACAAAGACTATTATTCCATAGCCTTCAGGCGCTTCAGAAACGGGTTATTGTCTGAGAATGCAGGCATGTTCCTGACCGCGGCCGCAGTGATTATCGTAGCTTTATCCATTGTTAAGACTGTAAGAAAAAGAAAGAGCGGAGCACAAAATGAGTAAGTATTTTTCAAAAGAAAAATGGAAACATCTCTTTTATACGCTGTCTCACCCTATGGACGGTTTCTACTGGATAAGACACAGGGATAAAGGAAGCGTACCCATAGCCTTGCTGCTTGTGATTCTGTTTTCTTTTTCCTTCAGCGCTTCGGAGCTTTTGTCGTCCTTTGTGGTTAACGACACGGATCCGAGAAACGTTAACAGTTTATTTGAACTTCTGGGAATACTTGCTTTCTACCTGCTTATCTGCACCGGCAACTGGTCGGTCACTTGCCTCATGGGCGGAGAAGGCAGGCTTAAAGACATAGCAATAGCGGTGGGATATTCCACATTTCCCATTACAGTAGGAATAATTCTTTCCACAGTCATCAGCAGAATGATATCGGCGGACGAAGCTGCTTTTTACACGATAGTTATGGCGCTCGGAATTACCTACGGAGCAATTCTTTGCCTGACAGGTATTATGCAGGTGCACAATTACACTCTCGGAAAGACACTGCTTACCCTCGTCATCACATTTATAGCAATACTGATAATTATTTTTTTGATGCTTCTTTTAAGCAATCTTTTGGCATCAGTATACAACTTCTTTAAGAGCGTATACACAGAACTTATTTTCAGGGCGTAAAGAGGAAATTACATGAAAGATTCTGCTAACAAGAAAGAAAAAGAAAATACACGTAAGCCCCTGTCGACGTCCGGGAAACTATTGCTGTGTGTGCTGGCGACGGCACTTGTGGCGGCCATTGTTTATTTTGCGTACTACTTCATACATTACATTAATTATTCGGGCTACAAGAAATACTTAACGACCCCCGTTTATGAAAGCGCGAAAGAATATGCACCCCTTAAAGAAGACAAGCCGGAAGTGCCCGGTATGGAGCTTGTGGCGGAGAGCGAAAACTTAAAGCTTTACACCGACACGGCCACAGGAAACGTTGCGGTATATGACAAAAGAAACCAAACCGTAACTTATTCAAACCCCTTAAACGCCGACGAAGACACGGTTGCCAACACCACAAACCTTAACTACTTAAAGAGCCAGCTTGTGGTTTATTACTACAATTCGGCGGTTAAATCGGGCATATACGATTCTTTTTCCTGCAGCGTACAAAGAAAGCAGTACAGTTATGAATCCATAGAAAACGGTGTCAGGTACATTTTCAGAATCGGCGACTTAAAGAACAAGGATAAAACCGAGGGGATTTCTTTCGAGATTCCGCTTGAATACAGGCTTTACGATGACTGCCTCGAGGTAAACATACCCACAGGCGAGATTAAAGAGTACGGAAACGGAAAGATATACAGAATACAGCTTTTAAGATACTTAGGTGCGCCCGATGACAAGACGGATGGATATTTCCTGGTACCAAACGGCTCCGGTTCCCTCATTCATTTTAACAACGGCAAACTCGGCGAAGCCAATTATTCCCAGTACATATACGACATCGACCCCGTATCCGCAAGCTATACCACTACGGAGAATTCCACTGTTGCAAGGCTTGCTTTGTACGGAATATGCGAAGAAAAGAGAAGCATTCTTGCAACAATTGAGGATTCCGCTTCTTTGTGCGTGCTTACCGCGGGAATATCCGGCAATTATTCGCAGTACAACTATGCGTTTCCTTCTTTTGTGTTAAGAACGGCAGACAATCTTAAGATGTTTGGAAATTCATCCACGGACGTGTTTGTACTTGAGTCAGACCTTATCAATGTTGACTTAAAGGTCCGCTACAGCTTCTTAACCGACGAATATACGGGCTACAACGGCCTTTGCGCATATTACAGAAACAGACTTACGGATGAGGGAGTTCTTGCCAAAAAAGAAGAGTCCGAACTTCCTTTCTACATGGATGTGATAACGGGCGTTCAGGAGACGGCCCACATAATGGGAGCCCAGTATTTAAAGACTGCGGCAGCCACAACTTTTAAGGAAGCGGAGCTTATATCCGGGGACTTAAAGGAACTTGGAATTTCCAATCAGGTGATTAACCTTCAGGGATGGTTTAACGACGGCTACTACCACAATCCCATAGACAGGATTCATGTGGAAGGCGCTCTCGGAGGCAAAAAAGGACTGGCTTCACTCAACGAAGCGGTAAATAACGCCGGCGGAAGACTTTATGCGGACGCAATGGTCAATAAGGTTCCCTTTACCGCAAAGGGCTACAACTATCCGGCTGAGAGCTCCAGATATTACGGTGCAGGTTATGCGGTAAGCTTCGGACAGATTAACCCCACAACCCTTTCAAACAACGCAAGTCTCGGATACCTGGAGACACGATACAACTTTTTGTCTCCAAAGTTTCTGCCCAGATATATGAAGGCGTTTACGAACCGGTTTGCCAAGCTTCCCGTGTACGGAGTGTCCTTACGCGACATGGCCAATACACTTTCTTCCGACAAGAAGCGTACGGAGATTATTAACAGGGAAGAGGCTTTGGACATTAACCTTGGGGCCTTTGAAATGATTAAAGAAAAAGAAATTCCGATTCTTGCAAGCGAGGCCAATGATTATTCTTTTGCCTACGTAAAGGACATTATAAATGCGCCCCTTGAAGCTTCGGATTATTACATAACGGATGAGACGGTTCCTTTCTACGAGATGTTGATCCACGGATGCATCGATTACTCGTCGCCGCTTATCAATTTCTGCGACAGCGACAGAATGAATTATTTAAAGCTCCTTATGATTGAGACCGGCGCGGCTCCTCATTACGTATTCACTTATGAAGAGTCCAACATGCTTAAGAACACATCCCTCAGCAGATACTATTCCACCACCTATGATGTGTGGAAAGAAAGCGCGGCGGATATGTACCTTGAGGTAAGCGACGTTTTATCTTCCGTAACGGGAGCCTTCATGGTTGAGCATGAGACTCTTGAGGACGGAGTGAAGAAGGTTTCATACGATAACGGAGTGACAATTTACGTAAATTACACGGACAAAGACGTAACGGCAGACGGATTAACCGTTTCCGCCGGGGGATACCTTAAGGAGGTCAGATAAATGAAGAATAGAGCCAAACTTACTCTT
>JAEEGI010029708.1_pt1 | contig 10312 bp, 10 predicted proteins | sample 8958751 | NCBI WGS metagenome assembly JAEEGI01 (sample SAMN16246545, study PRJNA631951) | gut metagenome | biome: gut microbiome; feature: rumen; material: KS-attached | host: Bos | place: Iran: Karaj | collected 2018-10 | reverse complement strand
GGCGGTTTAATAATGGCACTAGGCATCCAATATTAAGCAACACTTTCAATTCGGAAAATAAACACAAATGAACAATTTAATGCGATAATATTAAATTAAAGAATACGAAGGAGTTGATTATTATGGAAATTAATAAAAATAAAAGAATTAAAAAAGGGAATGTTTTTACTAGAACAGGAAGTTCTATTAAAAATTGGTTTAGCAATAATATTAAGGAGGCTAAAGAAACAACTTTAAAGTTGTTCATCGCTTTATTATTTTGTACAATTTCAGGAATTGGTGCTTACTTTTTAGTAACTCCAGCTCAAGAAATTCGTGTAGCTAATACACAGATGATCACTGAAATTAACAAAATTAATGAGTTTGCTAAAGACTCAGAAGAAAGAAAAGCACAAGAAGCAAAAGCTAGTGAGGCTATCACAATGTACACTACTGTACGTGATACTTACCAAAACGATGACAATGGCATCATTAAAGCTTATGCTCAAGTAGAAAACGACTTTTTAAAAGGTTTAATTGCTTTCGTTATGGCAATACCTTTCATAAGTATAGTTGTTTTACTATTTAAAGATGTAAAGAAATTTGTATTTGCAGTAATAAACTTATTAATTGTCATTCCTATGACAGCTGTAATTAAAGTTATTGTTGCAATCGTTTCTGAAATCGTTGCTATTCATAAAGAGAAAAAAGCAAGCAAAAAACAAATTGCTAAACATTCCGAACCACGTAAAATAGCAGTTGAATACGTTGAAGGTTAATTTATTTAACCACTATGCCTAGACAATGTATAAAACTGTTAAAGGAAGAGATTTAATTTTATCTCTTCCTTTTTTCTTTTTAAATTATTGTTTACCTATTATTCCATATCATCTGGAGATACTTCTGGTTGTATAGTTTCTTTTTCTTTTGCCTCTTTATCCATCTTCTTGTTTAATATTCCATCAATTTTGTTTATTAGATCTGGAATCATGTCTACAGCTCTGTCTATAACATTTATTCCATTTACATTTAAAACTCTTGCATTTCCATCTTTCATAACTAGAAATCCTACAGGTGAAATATGTACTCCTGCTCCACTTCCTCCTCCAAAAGGAAGCTTTGTGTTTTCTGAAAACTTACCTATTTTATTTGTGTTAAATTCACTTCCTCCTGCTGCAAATCCAAAGCATACTTTGGATAAAGGAATAATAACGCTACCATCTGGAGCTACTATACTTTCTCCTATAATAGTGTTGACATCTACCATACTTTCAATTGATGTCATTGATGTAATCATTAGAGATTCTATTGGATGTTTTTCTTCCATTTTTTATACCACCTTTCAAAAATATTTTTAATATTTTAACAATACTATTTATATTCTTTACTAAAGGAAGTACAATTATACTTTTTATTTTTACTTCAAGCAATTTATCTGATGTATATACACGATATATGATATTTTTACTATTATTTTTTGCTTTAACAATACTAAGCAATGATGAGATAAATGCTATGCAATATGGATTAACTATTATTTCGTTTAAATTAAAGCCAATATTTGCATCTAACTTATTTATCTTGATTGTTTTAACTATATTTATTACTTCTCTAATGAGTTCTTTATTTTTTAATGTGTCTAGATTTATCTTTGTATTTTTATTTATGCTATTTTTGCTAATTCTGTATAAATCTATTCGTTTTACACATATTTTGTTTAAAATGTATATTTTAATAGTCCCATAAAGCTCATATTTTGTTTTTAAAGCTTTTTTACCAATTAAATCTATAACTATTCTCATAATTATATTATTTGTTTATAATTTCTTTTTAACCAAAATAAAAAGTAGGATTTTGTCCTACTTTTAAATTATTTTCTTTAATGTTCCATTACCAATTTTTAATGTACCATCATTTTCATTTATAGTTATTTTTACATTAGTTCCACCATTGCTGTTTGGGCTTATTTCTATTCCATCTATACCATTTAATCTTAATTCACCAATGTCTTGAGATAGATGTATATAGATAATTCCATCTTGTTCAAAATACGTTCCATACATATAGTCTGTGCTATATTTAGTATCTAATGAAATAATTGCATGTTGATGTGCATAATTATCTACATCTTTAAAATTTGCTAAGGCAATAGTAACACCTCTTTGTGATTCCTCATAAACTGAAAAGTTAGCATATTTTTCTATTTTATCTTTTTCTATACTTTGTTTATTATCGCTTGTTTTTTGTTCTGTTTGAGTAGTAGTATTTTGAGCATTCTCTAGTTTTTGATTTGTATCATATAGCTTTAGTACTAGATAAATACAAATACATATTAATGCTACTATAATTATTGAAGATAATGTTTTTAATGTTTTCTTTTTCATAAGCTCACCTCATTAAGGCATGTCATATGGTAATAAATGAGTAACTCCATCTAAAGTTATTGCTCCTATAGCTGTTCCTCTAGTATTTCCTCCTACCCTTACTAGTCTTACAACATCACTTAATTCAGTATATTCTTTAAAGTCTATTTTAGAAATTTGTGTGTTTGTTAATCCATAATATATTTTTCCGTTTTCTGCTAATGCTATAATGTAGAATTCACTTGATACATTGTGTTGAATAGTTTTAACATCAACTATATTAGAATCTAAAACATATTTTTCATTTGCATATAATATACTGTAATCTAATTCTTCAGGCATAGTATTAGAATATATTATTTTTCTTGGCCCTTTAACATATCTAAAATCATTACTAACTATAACTTCTTCTCCACCTTCTTCAAATCCAGCCATATTTTCTCTTTTAGAATTATCTACTTTTGATGCATCAAACTTAGGTAATGCATATTTTGTACTTTCTACCAATTCACTTTTTGTTTCGCTTTCAGGTGCTTTTTGCTCCTCTGTTTGTGTAGTTTGACTAGCTTCTTTTAATTCTTTTAATTCATTTCTGTTGTCTAAGTATTTAACTCCCAAAATTGAACATGCAGCAACTAGTACCATAAGTACAACTACTAATAGTATTGTTCCTATTTTACCTTTCATAATAACCTCCTTATTATTTACATTTAAATTATATAACATTTAAATATATTTTTTCAATATATTATTTTACTACTTATTTCTTCTTTTTTTGACAACTTACGTATTTTCTTGTATAATTTATCTCGATTGGAGGAATGGTAATATGAATCTCGTATTTGAGACCAGCATTTACTACAATTTAATATTCTTCATTTCTGTGACAATAGCATTTACATGGATTATTACACAAACTTTTAAAGTTGTGCTTAAATGTTGGCTTGGTCAAAAGTTCAAATTCAAGATGTTCTTTTTAGATGGAGACTTTCCATCTACACATACTGCAGTAGTTACATGTGCTGTTATTCTAATACTATTTTTAAACGCATGCACATTTAATATGACAGATATGTATGTTGTATCTCAATACAACAGTGCAAAAGACTTCTTAATAATGCTAACTCTTGCGTCAATTGTTATTCGTGATGCATTTGGTCAAAGACATAGACAAGATAATACAAACCATAATCTAAAGCAATTAAAAGACTATGTAGTTGAGTTAAATGATGGTGACGATGTATTTGTAATTGACCATTTAGATGCAACTTTTGACTCAATAGATAATGAGGCTATTAAAAGAGTAGGACATTTAAAACACGAAGTTTTTGGTGGACTAGTGCTTGGTGCACTTAGTGCATTATACCCTATCATATTCTTCTTTAATAGATATGATTGGTTAGGTTTTGCAATACTATTTTCTTCAATATATTTTGTTGGAATATTATGCTTTTTAAAACTAAAACCAGTTGTAAAAAGAAAGATAGAAAAATTGAAGAAATAGTAAAAAAAGAGAGATAGATTAATTTCTATCTCTTCTTTTTTGGGAATAATATATATGAATTTTGCTATTAGTTTTCATCATTTTCTTCTGTGAAACTTACTTTTACATTTTCTCTTTCAGCTTCACTTGCTTCAAACATTTTTTCTTCTTTAAATCCAAACATTGAAGCTATAATATTTGTTGGTATTGTTAAAACTTTAATATTGTAGTTTTTAACTGTACCATTGTAGTATTTTCTTGAATTTTCAATATCATCTTCAACCTTTACAAGTTGATTACTTAAGTCTAAGAAGTTTTGGTTTGCTTTAAGATCTGGATAGCTTTCAGCAAGCGCCATAAGTTTTACCACTTCACTTTTAACTATACTGTCTGATTCTACTTTTTCTTCTCTAGACATTTGACTATAATTTTTTCCTCTAGACTCAATAATTTGTTCTAGAGTTTCGGTTTCGTGTTTTGCATAACCTTTAACTGTTTCTACAAGATTTGGTATTAAATCCCATCTCTTTTTTAGATATACATCCATTGTGGCAAAAGCCTCTTTTACCATATTTCTACTTTCAACTAGTGAATTATATGTTAATATTACAAACATAGCTAAAACGATTATTATAGCTACTATTATTAATATTGTTATCATAGCTTACCTCCTAATTATTCAACTTTTATTTATAGTGACTACCAAGAGCCACCGCCGCCTCCACCTGAGCCGCCGCCAGATGAACCGCCACCACTAGAAGATCCACCAGAACTTCCAGATGATCCACCACTTGATTCTGATGGGCTAGAACTCATTGCACTGCTTGTTGAAGCAAGAGTTCTGCTCATTACATTACCAAAGTTTGCAACGTTAAAGTTATCTTGAGAACTATACCACTCTGGTGATGAAATATTAATTTCTTCGAATTTTTTTATCCATTTGTCTGATATTCCAAGTACATATGTGTATGGTAGAATATCATAAAAGTATGTTGGATGTTGTAATACTAATTGTTCTAATTCATCCTTTTTAGCATTAACTAAAAAGTTTTTAAATCCTTTTATTTTTCCTAATACTTCTGTTCCGTATTTTGTTCTTGCTGGCATTATTTGTCTTAATACTATTAACGCTATTGCTCCTATTGAACAAACACCAAGTGCAGTGTAATCTACATTATTCATATAGAATTCATGGTCACCCAGCATTTCTTTTATTGCAAATCCAAAACCAAATATAAAAATACCTAAGAAAAATGTTAATACTATTTTTGATATTATTGGTTGATTTGTTCTATAAGTAAGTATTAACATAACTAGTGGCATTATTACACCTAGTGAGAATGGTACACAGAATAATGCAATTTCTGGTACTTCGTAATTAAGCACACCAACTAAAGCAGCTAGAATAACTGCTATAACTACAAATAATGTAGTGATTTTTTTGTATTTTAATGATTTCTTATCTATAATTGTATTTAAATTAGATTTTGAATTTACTGAACTTAAAATTCTATCTTGAGTAATATAGAATCTATCTCTTAAATCTCTTGTTGTTACTTCATCTTTTGTTCTAAATAGTCCATTGAAGAATGTTCTTTCATATGAATTTTCTCCATCATATTCTCTTAGTTTAACAATTTTAAATTTTGGTTTGAATAATGATTTTTGTTCTGTTTCTTCAATTTTTAAATATCCTTGATTTGCTAAATATATTAAAAGTGAAGTGACATCTTTTCCATCTACTTTAGTTTTATAGTTAAATGCTAATTCTAAACTATTTAGATTTTCTGGTGGATAGAATTCTACTGTTGGAATAACAATCTTATCTTTTCCATATTTTAGCCATTTACTAAATGCGACTAAAACAAGAATTATTATTACACCAATAAAGATATAGTCTATAATGTTGATAAAATCTATAACTTTAAAGTACCCTTCTGGTAATTCACATCTAATAGTTAATGCTTCATTTGGTCTTAATCCCTCATAACTTCCAGTTATAACTGTACCATCTACATTGTAACTTACATCTTCGCTATTAATTGTTCCTTTTTCTCCATGGCTAAATCCAATGTTTGAAACATCAAAATCTGAAGGCATTGAAATTTTAAATGTAACTTTGTCAATATTGCAATCCCAATCTGTTCCAATGATGTTATAGTATAGTTCATCAAAATCTTTTAAATTGTCATCTCCAAGATAGTAGTTGTATGAAATAACATACTTGTGATCACCAGTTACATATTTGTTTGCGTCTCCTATTTTTATTGTTACTTCACTATCTGTTCCATATGTTGAAGATTTAGTATAGTTTTCACTAACATTTATACCATAAACACTTGCTTTAAATTTTGAATCTACTCTTCCTACTCTGTCTATTACTCCAGATGTTGGTATAGTTCTATATATTCCGTGTCTTTGGTCGTGGAAATATGCATCAATAGTTTCTGTTACGCGAAGTATATTTCCTTCTGTTACTTCTATGTTTACATCATAGTTTTTAATTTCATAGCCTCCTTGAGAAGTTAACCCATTAACATAGATAAGACTTGCTACAAGTAAAACGACTACGATTAATGTTCCTCCTAAAATTTTCTTTAGTTTTTTCATAGCGTCACCTCAAAACTTATTCTTTTGTTTTTACGCCTCTAAAATAACATAATAATTATATTTTGTAAATAATAATAATTTTGTAATAATAACCTATACAAATGTTGATATTCAAGCATTTTAAGATAATTATCTTTTGCATATTTCTTTTATTACTAATTTGTAACAAAGTAAAAAGAAAACCCACAAACACTAAGTTTGCGGGCTGTAATTTTGTAATATTTTATTCTGTGTAATCTAGTTGGTAACCTTCAATTTCAATCATATCTCCATTTGTGATTCCCATCTCTTTTAGTTTATCCATTACACCAATTTGTCTTAATATTTTTTGCATGTATTGAAGAGATTCAATATCATAAATGTTAACTTTAGACATAAGTCTTTCAATTGGAGCACCACTGACAATGAAGTATCTTCCATCTTTTCTTGTTTCAATTTCAATATTCCATTCTTGGTCTTCAATTTCATCTTCAAATCCATACATTTCATCTATTTCTACAATGTCTTCTTTAGGAATATTTTCTAATTCTTTAGCTACATATTCAATAAGTTCATCTATTCCTTCTTTTGTTGCAGCAGATATTTTAAATAATGTAAGTCCTTCTTTTTTGCAAAGTTCCTCTATTTCTTTAATTAGAGTTTCATCATTTGCAATATCCATTTTGTTTGCAACAACTATTTGTTTTTTGTCTGCTAATATTTTGCTATAATTTTTTAATTCACTATTTATCTTTTTGAAATCTTCTACAGGGTTTCTTCCTTCAGAACCAGCTGCATCAAGTACATGTAGTAGTAATCTTGTTCTTTCAACATGTTTTAAGAACTCAATTCCAAGTCCTACACCTTCACTTGCGCCTTCAATTATACCAGGAATATCTGCCATAACGAAAGGTTTTCCATATTTTGGAGATACAACTCCAAGTGCTGGATCTAATGTTGTAAAGTGGTAATTTGCAATTTTAGGTTTTGCAGATGAAACCATTGATATTAATGTAGATTTACCAACATTTGGAAATCCTATTAATCCAACATCTGCAAGCATTTTAAGTTCAAGTTCAATATTTTTTTCTTGCCCTTTTCTTCCTTGTTCTGCAAAATTTGGTACTTGTCTTGTAGGAGTAGCAAAATGTGTGTTACCTTTTCCACCTCTTCCACCTTTTGCAATTAGGAATGTTTCACCTTCTTTTGAAAGGTCAGCAACAACTACATCTTTATCTATATCTCTAACAATTGTACCTTTTGGAACTGGAATATATAAATCTTGTCCAGATTTACCTATTTTTCTTGCTCCATCTCCTCTTTTTCCATCTTCTGCTTTAAACTTTTTCTTATATTTAAAATCTAAAAGTGTAGAAGTATTAGAATCTACTTTAAAGTATACACTTCCACCTCTTCCACCATCTCCACCGTCAGGTCCACCTGCTGCAACATACTTTTCTCTTCTAAAGCTTACTGCACCATCTCCACCATTTCCGGCTTTTACTGAGATTTTTACATAATCTATAACCATGATTTTTCTCCTATTCAAAATAGTTTATTTTTATAGCTTTTTTAACTTTTGACATTGTTTCTTCTGCTTTTTGTTTAGCTTCTCTTGTACCATCTAGAAGTATTTTATCTACTTCTTGTGGATTTTGTTCATAGTATCTTCTCTTTTCCTTAATTGGTTTTAAGAAGTTAATTAGATTTGCTGCTAATTCTTTTTTACAAGCAACACATCCTCTTGCTCCTGCTTTACATTCAGAAGTTATTGTATCTAAATCTTTAGTTACAAGTTTGTGGTAATAATGTACCATACACACATCTGGGTTTGCAGGATCATCTTTTTTAATCTTATCTGGGTCAGTTTTAGCATCCATTACTTTCTTAGTTACTGTCTCATCATCATCTACTAAGAAAATAGCATTTCCTAAACTTTTTCCCATTTTTTCATTTCCATCTAGACCTTTAAGTCTTGGTATACTAGATAGTAAATGTTCTGGTTCTTGTAATGTTTCACCATAAATTGAATTAAATTTTCTAACTATTTCCCTTGCTTGTTCAAGTAAAGGTAATTGGTCATCTCCTACTGGTACTAATGTACCTCCAAGTGCAGTTATATCTGCAGTTTGGCTTACTGGATATCCTAAGAATCCATATGTTACACTTTCTCCATCATTTCCAAATAATGCTTTCTTTTGTGAAATCTCTGTTTTAATTGTTGGATTTCTTTCAAGTCTTGATACAGTTACTAAGTTTGAGTAATATACTGTAAGCTCAGCAATTTCTGGTATCATTGATTGAATGAATATTTTAGCTTTGGTTGGATCTATTCCACATGCAAGTAGATCTAGTGTTAGTTCTCTTACATTCTTTCTGACTTTATCTGGGTTATTGAAGTTATCTGTTAATGCTTGAACATCTGCTACTTCAATAAATTCATTGTAGGTTTCTTGAGATTTTACCCAATTGCCTACGGCTCCAAAATAATGTCCCAAGTGTAAATTTCCAGTAGGTCTTATACCGGTTAAAATTGTTTTTTTCTCTTCCATAATTTTTTCACCTCACAATAATATTTCATATTATACAATAAATAATTTAAAAAATCTACTAATTAAAGATAAAAATAATCAAATTATGTATACTTTTGTATATTTATCTTCTTTATTTTCTCTTTTTAACAAATTTTTTCTTGACTTGAGCTAAATGGCAATATATAATATGCTCAGGCAATATATTTATATGAATTCGAGATTATGAAATTCAGGCTAGTTATAAATGATTGTTTATAATATAAAAAGGAGGAGTTTTTATATGAGAAAAAAGAACAAAGCCGACATGTATCTGGATGTAACCGCTCTTCATGAAGAAGTTACAGGGTCCTGTATTTTGTGTACAGTAAGATATCCAGACAGGAGTAAAACTCAATTTATAGTAGACTGTGGTCTATTTCAGGAGGAGAAATACCAAGCTCAAAACTATAGCTTCCCATTTGAACCAAAAGACATAGCTTTTGCACTTGTAACTCATACACATATTGATCATATTGGAAGAATTCCAAAACTATGTAAAGAAGGTTTTAATGGAAAAATCTACACTAGTACACTAGCAGGAGAGCTAATGCCAATAGCATTAACTAATACAGCCGAAATTTTGTCTTCTAGTATCCAGAAAAATTCAAAAAAGAAAGTAATAATTGATTCATCTGTTCCTATTTTTGATAGTACTAAGCCATTATATGATGTTGATGATGTACAAAATGCTATGAGTCAAGTAATTGGACTTGAGTATAATACATCTTTTAAAGTAGATGAGCATATTAGTGTTAGACTATTTAAAAATGGGCACACACTTGGAGCATGTTCAATTTTAGTTACAATTAAGTATCGTGGACAAGAACCAATTTATGCGTTCTTTACTGGTGACTATAATACTCACAACACTTTCTTTGATGTTGAATCAATACCACAAGATGTTTTAGATTTACCTATAAATCTAGTTACAGAATCTACTTATGGTAATACTAAAAAAGACATCATTAAACCTGTTTTTGATAACTTAGTTATTGAGTCTATGAAAAATGGCGAAACACTAATTATTCTAGTATTTGCTTTTGGAAGAATGCAAGAGATAAAAAACAGATTAAAGATGCTTCAAGACACAGGTAAGCTTTCTAAAGATATTCGTATTTTCTCAGATGGTAATCTTGCTCACTCTTATGATGATTTTTACAAATTAAATGCAGAGCACTTAAATGTTAAAAACTTTATGCCTGCTAATGTGGAAATTGTTCAAGGCTATGAGCATAGAAATACTATTTTAACAGATAGAAAACCTAAAATTATTCTTACCACTTCTGGTATGGGAAATTATGGGCCTGCGCAAATCTATTTGCCTA
>JAEEGI010029703.1_pt1 | contig 10314 bp, 10 predicted proteins | sample 8958751 | NCBI WGS metagenome assembly JAEEGI01 (sample SAMN16246545, study PRJNA631951) | gut metagenome | biome: gut microbiome; feature: rumen; material: KS-attached | host: Bos | place: Iran: Karaj | collected 2018-10 | reverse complement strand
GCCGACAACAAGACGAAGGAAGGCCGCCAGAAGAACCGCCGCGTGGACCTCGTCATTCAGGATAAGGCCCTGCAGCAGAACGCTGAACCTGCCGCTGAACCCGTTGCTCCTGCCGAAAGTGCCGCTCCGGAGGCTAAGTAACCGATGGCAAAGACAGTGACCGCCATGGAGGCGAGGCAGAACTTCGGCAACCTGCTGAACCAGGTCTCGCTCTCGCAAGAAGAAATCGTGATTGAACGTGCGGGCAAGCCGCTCGCGCGTCTCGTGAACGTGGAAACTTCGCGTTCCGGCGGTGAACTGGACTTCCGTGACATAGGCAAGCTCCCGAACGGAATCTGGGAGGAACGCTAGATCGCGGGCGTCTTGAAACGGGCCCTTGCCAATCCACCTGAATCTTTGTATATTCTATAGCATGAGAAAGAACCTTAACCTTCGACTTCTACTTGGCATCGCGCACGGAGCGAGGTTTTAGGCTATTTCGTTTTGAATAGGAATTAACTTAAAGGGCCCGCTTCCGTGACGAAGCGGGTTCTTTTTTATGGCAAAATGCTATTTTTGAACAGGAAAAAGAACTTTGCGGCGCATGGAAGCCGGCAAGGAGATAAAAAATGAGCAATGTAAGTGCCGATATGGCGAACAGACAACCCTTCTTTTACGATGTCACCCTGCGTGACGGCAACCAGGCGCTCCCGAAGCCCTGGAACAACGCCCAGAAAAAGGACGTTTACCTGCAGCTCTTGAAGCTCGGCGTGCAGGGTGCCGAAGTCGGCTTCCCGGCTTCGTCCGAGATGGACTTTGAATCGTGCAAGGAACTGGCGCAGCTGACCGCGAAGATGGCCGAAGAAGGCGACGAGGTGGCAAAGCGCGTGGTTGTCTCGGGCCTGGCCCGCTGCGTGGAAAGCGATATTCAGCGCTGCTGGGAGGCGGTTCAGTTTGCGCCGCATCCGCGCATCCATACCTTCCTCGCGACAAGCCCGCTCTCGATGGAGCACGTGCTGCACCTGACCCCCGAACAGGTCAAGGAGAAGGCGGTTCATTGCGTGAAGTTCGCGAAGTCGCTCGTGGGCGACAAGGGCGACGTGGAATTCAGCGCCGAGCACTTCGGTGACTGCCTCGAGAACATGGATTTCGTGATTGACGTGCTGAAGGCAGTGGTCGAAGCCGGTGCGACGACCATCAACCTGCCGAACACGGTGGAACGTTATCGTCCGTTCCTGTACGTGAATCAGATTAAGCAGGTGTACGAAGCCCTGCCGAAGAATATCACGATTTCAGTCCACTGCCACAACGACTTGGGTATGGCAACGGCTGCGACCGTCGAAAGTTTCTTCGTGGGTGCGACCCAGCTGGAAGTGGCTCTGAACGGTCTCGGTGAACGTTGCGGCAACACGAATTTTTACGAAGTCGCAGTCGCGCTGCATAACTCCGGCGTGAATACGGGCCTGCACATGGAACGCATTTACGAAACGGCAATCTTGATTTCTCAGTGGTCTGGCATCAGCATTTACAGCCGCGCCCCGTTGATCGGTGCCGAAGCAATCGTGCACCGTAGCGGCATCCACCAGGATGGCGCCTCTAAGACGAAGGACATGAAGAAGGGCGCATACCGCCCCATCGACTACTCGATTATCGGTCGTCACCAGAACGATTCGCTCAGCTTTACAAGCCAGAGTGGCCGTACCGCCGTGTACGAAATCATCACGAAGTTCGGCTACAAGATGTCTCTTGCCGAAGCCGCCGAACTGCAGCCGATTCTGAAGGCTTGCAGCGAAAAGGAAGGCGAACTGTCTGCCGAACGCGTGCTGGATGTGTTCCGCGAGCATTTTGTGAATGTGAACGGCCGCCTGATTTTCAACAACATCGAAGTCGTGCCCGACGAAAACCGCTTTATCTTCCACTTCAAGAAGGATGGCGAATCTTTGGTGAAGTCCGTGACGGCCGAAGGCCCGATCGAGGCGGCCCTCATGCTCATGCGTGAAATCGGCATGCCGGTGGAACTCGTCAAATACCGTCAGCTCGTGGTGCCTGAAAAGGACAAGGTCTGGGCAGGCCGAGGCCTCAGCCGCATTGTGCTGAAGGCGAACAACGTCGAAGTCGAAGGCCGCGGTGTGTCGAGCGATACGCTCAAGGCAAACATGCGTGCCCTCTTCGGTTGCGTGAACCTGCTGTATAAGAAATAGGAGGCTCCTATGCTCGAACAACTGAAACGCCCCTTCAAGAAGCGCTACGACAAGGTCCGCTCTTATGCGGGAAACTTTGTCGGGCCTGTCAAGGAATCTGCGTCCAAGTTGCTCGCGATGTTCCCGAAGCTGGATGCCTTTGCCGGTTTAGAAGACCAGGCTGAAGCTCCGGCCGAAGGCGAGGTTGCTCCTGTTGAAGGTTCCGGGAAGCTTTCCGGCATCAAACGCTTTATCGCAAAATTCAAGGATTTTAAAAAATCTCTCAAAGGGCTTTCTGATTTCCAGAAGTTATTGCTCTTGACCATTGCTGTGGTGCTCCCTGCTGGGATGTTCATCTCGGTGGCGCTGCTCGGATTCTTTAACAGAAAGAAGTGATGCTTTCTTCCCGCTTGCCAAAAGATCTTTCTCCGTCGCCGTTCTTTGCTGAACTGGAACGCGCGAAGGCGTACGCGAAAAAGGGTGCTGCCGAGGGAGGCCTTTCGTTTATCGACATGACGGTAAGTTCGCCTGTGAAGGCGGGGTTGCCGGTGGAGCTGGATGCCTCTGTTGATGAAGGCCGCGGGTCTTTTGGTTGCTGGAATCCGGACGCGGCTGGTTGGAAGTCGGCGCGCGAAGCGGTGGTGGAGTATTACCGCGAACGCGGCGGAAATTTTACCGCAGGTCAGATTATTCTGACTGCTAGTACGAGCGAAGCATACTCTGTTTTGTTCAAGACATTCTGCGATCCGGGCGACGTGATTCTGACTCCGATGCCGGGATATCCGTTGCTTGATACGCTTGCGCAGCTCGAACATTTGGAATGTGCTCCCTATTTTCTGCAGCTGAAGCGTGAAAAGTCTTCTTTCCGTTTCGTTCTTGATTCCGACAGCTTGCTGGCTGCTCCGGAAAAGGCAAAAATCTTGTTGCTGGTTTCGCCGCATAACCCGACGGGCCATTGCGTTTCTCGCGAAGAATGGAATATTGCGGTCCGCTTCTGCGAAGAAAACGACATGATTCTCGTGGTCGACGAAGTCTTCGGCGATTACGGCTTTTCAAACAAAGTCTCGCGAACATGGCAATATGTTTTCGGCGCGTGTCATCCTGGGCCCCGAAACAAGTTCGGGGTAAATTCCGAGCATCTCTGGGATGCTGGCGGAAACGACCTTATCAATCTGCCGGAGAACGGCCCCAAGTGCCCGATATTCTGGCTGAACGGCCTCAGCAAGGCGGTTGGCTCGCCGCAGCTCAAGCTCGGCTGGATGGCTTTCTACGCCCCGCGTGAACGCTTCGAAGAAATCCGCGCGGCTCTTGAATTTGTGGAAGATGCCTACCTGAGTGTGTCCGCTCCGGCGCAGGCGCTGGGTACGTCGCTGTTGCCCAAGGCCGCAGCCTACGAAGCACAAGTCAAGGAACGTCTGCTTGCCAACTGGCAGACGCTCCGCGAAGCATTCCCGGCCAAATACTGCCCCGAAGTTCTGGGCGGCTGGTATGCTGTCGTGCGCCTCGGCGAAGATGACGAGGAACTCACGCTTCGCTTGCTTAAGGAAAAGCATGTGCTGGTGCAGCCCGGATTCTTCTTCGATTTCGACGAGGACGGCTGGGTGGTAATCAGCTTATTGCAGGAACCCGCGACCTTCAAGGAAGCTGTGCAGCGAATGAAAGAACTGCAATAGCTGGCTTTAGGGCTACAGGTGGGCCTTTAGCTTTTCGATAATTACAGCAACATCGGTGAAGGCGCACACAGGCAAACTGATGGCCTTCCTAGAGACCTTAACCGAATTCGGATCGGGGTGGTCTTCTTCGATCCAAATGATGCCGCCCAGGGGCTCCTGGTAAAATTGCCTAAAGCAAGGCTGATTCCGCAGGGCGCTGGGGTAGTGGATGCAGTAGGGAATTTCTGCCGCTTTCAGTTTCTGGATAAAACCTTCGCGATTTTCGGCCAAAACCGTATACTGGGCGTAGGTGCATTTACATCCGGTTTCAATTTTTTGCGGAACAATCTTTTCGTCGGCGGTTGCGGTGCGGTTGTATTCGGCGAAAAAGGCGTCGTACTTGGTTGCATTTTGGCGCCTGACCACGAGTTCTTCGTCGAGGTGCCTGAGCTTGACCCTGAGAACCGCCGCCTGCAGTGCGTCGAGTCGGCTGTTCATACCGGCAATTTCGTGCTGGTAACGCCCGGCGCTCCCATGGTTTGCGATCATGCGGATTTTTTGGGCGAAGTCTTCGTTAGAGGTGAAGAGCGCGCCGCCATCTCCGTAGCAGCCGAGAGGCTTGCTCGGGTAAAAACTGGTGATGGCAATGTCTCCGAAAGTGCATGCCATCTGGTTAGTCCTGGCCCCGAATGCCTGGGCGCTGTCCTCGATAATCCAGAGCTTGTGTTCCGTTGCGATTTCGCGCAGTTCCTTGAAGGGGGCGCATTGACCGAAGAGATTTACTGCAATAATGCCCTTGGTGTGCGGTCCAATCAGTTCTTTGACGCTTTTGGGGTCGATTTGCAGGGTTTCTCGGTCAATATCGGCAAATTGGGGAATGCCACCGAGAAGGGCAACGCATTCTGCGGGGGCAATAAAGGTAAAGTCGGGGACAATAACCTCGTCACCAGGGTGTAAATCCATGGTCATCAGGGCGATTGTGAGGGCGTCTGTGCCGCTTGCGCAGGTAATTGCGTGGGTGTTCCCGCCCAAATACTCCGAAAGTTCCTTTTCGAGGGCCTGAACCTGGGGACCTCCTATGTAACAACCGCTATCCAACACCTCTCGTTCGGCTTTTTCCAGTTCAAAACGGTATTTTTCGCGTTGTGCAGTTAAATTTACAAAGGAAATCATGCGCCCAAAGATATAAATTTTTGCCCACCCCTTGAAATATTTCCAATATTTACTAACTTTGAACCAACATTTTTAAGTAGGTTTTCACCCGGAGATAATAAGGTGCCTCAACACAAATCTTGCAAAAAGCGTCTGCTTCAGGCCGAAAAGGCCAATGCCATGAACCGTTCTACCCGTTCCGCTATCCGTACCGCCCTCAAGGCTGTCCGTAGCGCAACTTCTAAGGAAGAAGCCCTCAAGGCCATGCCGGCTCTGTTCAGCATGCTCGACAAGGCTGCTGCCAAGGGTCGTGCCGGTTTCTGCGCTAACCGCGTCGCTAACTACAAGGCCAAGGCCGCTAAGGTCGTTAACGGTCTCGCCTAATTAATCGCTAAGTCGATTTAGTGCGAATTTGAATAAGCCGATACACAATGTGTGTCGGCTGTTCGTGTATATTCAATTTTCTATATTAGCTTATGATGGATTCGATTAGGCTTTTTCTTGAAACTCGTTTTGGCGGAATTCTGGATCATTCCGTGATTCAGCGCCTGTTTGTTGCTTTGCTGCTCTTGGTGGCGGCTCGCCTTCTTTTGATGTTCTTGAAGTATGTCATTAATCATGCCGAAAACCGGGGCTTGGATTCTTCGGCCAAACCGCTGGTCTATTCTTTATTTTCGTACTGCATCTATATTGTTACTTTGTTGTTAGTGCTGCATGTGCTGGGCGTGAACACCGCGGGTATTGTGGCTCTGGTTGGTGCAGCGAGCTTGGCCGTGGGCCTCGCCTTGAAAGATGCCCTGGCAAACATCGCCTCTGGCTTGCTCTTATTGTTCCTTCGCCCCTTTAAGGCGGGCGACTACATTGAATGCGGCAATATCAAGGGCAACATCATCGGAATCGGTCTCTTTAATACCACGCTCCGCACGCTGGATGGCCTGTACGTTTCTTCGCCGAATACGGCCCTGTGGGGTCAACCCATTGTGAACTTTAGCAAGAATCCGCTCCGCAGGCTCGAAATCACGGTCGGAATCGACTACGGTGATTCTCCGGAAAAGGCGCTCGACATCATGCGCGACGTAGTGGCGGGCGAGCCCCTGTTCATGCGCAAGCCTGAACCCCAGTTCTTTGTCTCGGGCCTCGAAGACAGCGCCGTGAACGTGACCTTTAGGGCCTGGACCCGCACCCAGGACTATTTTAATTTGCGTTGGAAATACACTGCCGAAATCAAGAAACGCTTTGTTGAAGAAAAAATTACAATTCCGTTCCCGCAGCGTGTCGTCCATTTCGTAGATCGCCCTCAAGGTCCAGTTTAACCGGTATTCTCGGTTAGAATGCAAAAATCGCAGATTTTGTGGTCTGCGATTTTATTTTTTTATTAGATTTAGAGGCAGATATATCAAGGATGTGTAATGTCTTCGATAAACTTTGCTACACGAGAAATTAGTTGTAAAGTCGTTTACTACGGACCGGGCCTTAGTGGTAAGACCACCAATTTGCAGGTGATCCACCAGAAGATGCCCCAGGACAAGCGTACTGATATGGTGTCCCTTGCGACTGAAGGCGACCGTACGCTCTTTTTTGACTTTTTGCCGCTGAACTTGGGGGATATCAAGGGGTTCAAAACTAGATTCCAGCTTTATACGGTTCCCGGTCAGGTTTATTATAACAGTACCCGTAAGCTTGTGCTTCGTGGTGTAGACGGCATTGTTTTTGTTGCCGACTCCCAGAGGTCCCGTCAGGCTGAAAACCTGGAAAGTTTGCAGAACTTGCGCCAGAACCTGCAAGATTACGGCATGGATCTGGACGATATGCCTTTTGTGCTCCAGTACAACAAGCGTGACATGGACAACGTGTTCACGCTCGATGAACTGAATGCGGAACTGAATCCGCGCAATGTGCCGTTTTTCCCGGCAACCGCCCATAATGGCAAGGGTGTCGTAACGACCTTGAAGACGATTGCCATGCTCGTGATTGAAAAGTTTAACGTTAAGCAGGGCTTCCTTCGTCAGGCTGCGGCCAATGTCGGTAATACCGGCGTTCACGATGTGTCGCTTACCAAGGAAGGTGTTTCGGTCAAGGCTTCTCAGCCTGCCGCTCCGGCTCAGCCCGCAGCTGCACCTGCCGCCCCAGCCCAGTCGGCATCCCCGTTCCGTATGCCGTCTTTTGCGGCAAAACCGCCTTCAGCGGCCCCTGCCCAACCTTCGACTGCCGGCGCCGGTCTGTTCCAGAAAGGTGCCACTTCTTCGCCCTTCGGTCGCCCCCGTGCAGCTACAACTGTACCGCGTATGCCGACCTTCGGCCGCGATGTAGCTAAACCCGCAGCCGATGCTGATGACGAAATTGAATTGCGTCCGTACGTGCCTAAGAAGAAGTAGTTTTACGAAGGTGCATTATGAGCGATTTTACCATTTATTCTGATGATGCCGCCAAAGTTCAGCGTTTAATGTCCGCCTACCAGGCTAGCGTCAAGGCCGAATATATTGTTCTTTGCCATCGTGATGGATCTATTATTGCAGAAGTTGGTTCTTTGGGAATTGATGCAACTCCGCTTGCAGTGCTCAGTACGGCCTCTTTTGACTCGGCCCGTCAGGTGGGCATGATGCTCGGTGGCGAAAATTTCCAGGCAGTGTCTTTCACTGGCGAGAACCGTTCCATCTACATTGCTCCGGTGGACCAGGCTCTCTTGTTGGTGCAGATTTTCCCGAGCCCCAAGCTCCCGAACCGCATTGAAGACTTTAATCGTCTGCTGGTCGAAAAACTGGTCGATGCTGTGCCTGCCTTTACGCAGAATACCAGCAGCCTGGTTCGTTAAACGTTTGACTTAGGACCGCCTCGTGACAAAGTTTCCTCCGCTTCGCAACTTGCGGAAAACGACGATTGTCGTTCTGGTGGTCTTTCTTGGATTCTTGGTTCACCGTATTGTGGTGGCCTTGCACGGTGCTGAAACCATTTGGAATTCAGCCGAGACGGAACTGTCCATGGCGCAGAGCGTTGTCTGTAGCCATATTGTGAATGGTTCCCCCTTCGGTGTCGATAGCGTGTTCGAAGAGGGCATGCGTCTTTACTATTACTCCACGGTTTCGTCGGCGTTACAGCTGGGAGACGATACCCTGAAGCACATTTGGTTCAATGGTGCAGATACGGTGCAAAAGCTGGCCTGCAATATGACCCAGGATGTTTGCTTGACGACCATTGTGCCCGCTCTCTTGAAACCGGGTGAATGGAGCGTGGATCTGGTGGCCGGCCGCAAATTGCTTTCGACCCGTCAGTTTATTGTAGAACCTAACGAAAGGTAGCTAGAATGTCCCGGCAGTTCTGGTTGGGACTCCTGTTGCTTGCGGTATGCGCTTTCGGCATGGATATGGATTCTTTGCCGGTGTGGGATCCCTCTATCTTGGTCCGTGAAAACTCTTTTGTTCAAAATGCGGACACGGCGGCCCGTAATGATTCCCTTGAAACCCATGGCTACAAGACTGTACAGATTACGGTGGGCGATGGGGGAACCCAGGTGGATCAGGAGCTACGCCTTTCGATTACGGGAAAACTGACCGACAGCGTGTACATTGACGCTTTGCTGAGCGATGTGGGCCGCCGGGCGGGAGACCAGACCACGGCGACTTTGCGCGAGGTGGACCAGATTTATTTCCGTGTAGAATCGCCCCATTACTTTTTGCATCTGGGCGACTTGACTTGGGTGGATTCTTCCATGGGGTTCACCGGAATGTCCCGTGCTTCTCTTGGTGCCATGGGCGGCGTGCGGGGTGATTTCGGTGGCGGTTACGCGCAAGTGCGCGGTGTCATCGGTACCGACGAGGTTCAGCATTATACTCGAACATTTAATGGTGTCAGTGGCCAGCAGCTGGGGTATTCGTTGGATGGTTATGGCAGTTTTGTTGCGGTGGTGCCGCAATCCGAAACGGTGTGGCTGAATGGAGTGCGGCTTTCGCGAGGCCGGGATTACTTGGTGAACTACGCTGGCGGCATGCTTGATTTTAAGGGTTCCGTTCTCCCGAGTTTCGACGATGAAATCCGCGTGGAATACGATGCCTATGAAAACGACAACATCTACATGCTCAAGGGCGCAGCGGCCAGCTACAGGCACCCGAACCTGTACTTGGATGTATCCGGCTTTAGGCTTGAAAACGATGTGGACCGCTTAAAACGCGGCGTGTGGACTGATGATGATTACGCCATGCTCAAGGCAGACCGTGGCGATGAGTTTGTTCGAGATGATACTTTGCCGGCTTTGCACAGGCCCGACCGTACGGAGCGTATGAATGCCCGAATCCGTACGCAGTATAACCGGCAATTCTATACTGATTTTGAGATGGCCGTGAACCGTACGGACACAAATATTGTGTCGAGCCATGTAGATGGCTCGTCGGGCAAGGCTTTCCGCTGGTTTGTGGCGAGCGATTCTACCCGCGACTTGGTGCATTTCCCGCTGGCGATGTCGGTATACGGCAACCGCGTGCAGCAGGGCTTTGATATTCTGAAATATCCGGGTTCTGATTTGGACTGGAATCTTTACGGTTTGCGGGACAGTTGGGACTTGGCTTATACGGATACTTCTTTTTTGAACGATGACCTGTTGCATGATGAATTTACCATGCGGACTCGATTTGCAAAAGAGTGGTTTGGTAGTGCGCAGTGGGGTTACCGCCGCAATGCCGACGAAGATTGGAATTCTTCTCGCGTAGAATTGGGCGTGCAGCACCGTAATCGCAATGCCGTTGGAAATCTGGCCTTGATTCGTGTTGCCAGCGTGCAGGAGCAAGAAATGGAACGCTACCAGGGAACTCTGGACGGTGAATACCTGCAGGGAATGGTGCGTCCCTTTGGTGCAGGCGATTTGCGCTATACGAAGATTGATGCTTTGGATTCTGACATTCAAGACGAAGTACTTTACGGTAGGTCCTCCAGCGGCTTGGGAATTTATTTCGACCGAGGTGAAATTCGTGAAAGCGTGGGCGGGCGAATGGCCAAGCGCCGTGGCGATACCTATGGCGATGAATGGGCCGATTCCTTGTGGGCCTCCACTTGGGTGCAAGAGGCTAACTATAACAGCCGCTATTTTACCTTGGCTCATTTGCTGCAATACGAACGCATGCGCACGGATTCGTCGGAAAGCGAAAACAGTTGGCTGGGTAATTTGAACTCCCGCTTTGGCGGCGAGGAATTGGGCTGGCAAGGTAATGTGTCTTATAAATTGGGCCTTACTGAAGAACAGATTTATACTGCAGTCTACAAGGCGGTGGCGCCTGGAACGGGCGACGTGCGTTACGACAGCTTGACTTCTAGCTATATCGAGGGGGTGGACAACGGTGACTTTGTTTACGAGGGCATGGGCC
>JAEEGI010029702.1_pt1 | contig 10314 bp, 8 predicted proteins | sample 8958751 | NCBI WGS metagenome assembly JAEEGI01 (sample SAMN16246545, study PRJNA631951) | gut metagenome | biome: gut microbiome; feature: rumen; material: KS-attached | host: Bos | place: Iran: Karaj | collected 2018-10 | reverse complement strand
GGTCGAGGAGCTCGATTTCCTTGGCGACCGTCACACCGTCCTTGGTGATTTGGGGAGCGCCATACGACTTTTCGATGACCACGTTACGACCTTTGGGGCCGAGGGTCACCTTCACTGCGTTTGACAATGCATCGACGCCTTTCTTCAGGCCGTCGCGCGATTCGATATTGAAAAGAATGTCTTTTGCCATAGTTATTTCGGATTTAAAGATTCAAGATTTAAAGATTTAAAATTATGTCGGCGTTTCGACAGGCTCAACGGCCTTAGCTTTTGCAGGTCCCTGAGCTTGTCGAAGGGCCGTTATATTTAGATAATTGCGATCACGTCAGATTCGCGCATGATCATGTAATCTTTGCCGTCGAGGTGGAACTCGGTGCCGGCGTATTTGCCGTAGATGACTTTGTCGCCCTCTTTCAGGGTCATTTGGTTGTCTTTTGTGCCAGGACCCACGGCCACGACGATGCCTTGTTGGGGTTTTTCTTTGGCGGTGTCAGGGATGATGATACCGCTTGCGGTTTTCTGTTCGGCGGCGGCGGGCTCGATGACCACGCGGTCGGCCAAAGGTTTGATTGCTAATTTTGCCATTTTATTTGATGTTTAATTGTTGATTAACTTCGTTGAATCTTCGATTTGTTTATTTGTTTAATTGTTGTTTCTTCGCGTCATTGCGAGGAGGAACGACGAAGCAATCTATAGTTAAGGCTGCTCGTCTGGACTGCTTCGTACCTCGCAGTGACGCAAAGCGCGTCAAAAAGACGACGGCGGGCATTAGTCACATTTCGTGCCAAAGTGGAAAATGGCAGGGTTTTGTCAGTCAGGGTGACAAAGTGACACAAAGAATGGCTATCTTTGCGGTCGAATTGTGTGACCATGTCCAACATCAACGACGAACGAACAATCAACGAACGGTATAAGATGATGACAGAGCAGCCTGTCAAGAGGCTGATTCTCAAGATGGCTGTGCCGACCATCATCAGTATGCTGGTGACTACCATTTATAACATGGTGGACTCGTTCTATGTGGGGCATTTGAGCACGGAAGCCGTGGCAGGTGTGGGCGTTTCGTTTGCTTACATGGCCTTCATTAATGCTTGCGGGTTCTTTTTCGGGCATGGCTCGGGCAACTACATTTCGCGTGCCTTGGGTGCCAAACAAGGACAGAATGCAGGACGGATGGCCGCCACGGGATTTTTCACGCCATTAATTGTAGGTGCCCTTGTGGGCTGGAGTTGCCTGCTGTTCATCTCGCCTTTGTCACGAGCCATGGGTGCCACCGACACCATTTTGCCCTACGCCAACAATTATCTGCGTTTCATCCTCCTTGCCACGCCTTTCATGATGTCGTCCTTGACCCTCAACAATCAACTGCGCCTGCAAGGCAATGCACGTTTCGGCATGATCGGCATCGCTTCGGGTGCCATCCTCAACATCATCCTCGACCCGATTTTCATCTTTGGGCTCGACATGGGTGTCAGTGGAGCTTCGTTGGCAACGGCAGTCAGTCAGTGCTTTGGTTGGTGTGTATTGTTTTGGGGCACCTCGCGACCGGGCAATGTGCACATCAAATTCAAAAACTTCACCCCTACCTTATTTTATTATAAAGAAATCACACGGGGCGGTTTGCCTTCGTTGGCGCGACAAGCCTTGTCTGTGGTAGCCACCATCAGCCTCAACCGCATGGCGGTGCATTATGCCCTGTCTGGTAATGAAGCCTCTACCGTGGCGGCTTTCACCATTGTTTCCCGCATCACCCTATTCTGTTTCGCCATCGTCATCGGGTTCGGGCAAGGGTTCCAGCCTGTATGCGGCTATAATTATGGTGCCAAACTCTACGCTCGTGTCAAGGAAAGTTACCAGTTTTGCATCACGATTTCAACAGCTTTTCTGATTGTCTTGGGCACGGTGGTCTATATCTTTGCGCCCGACATCATCTCTTGGTTCCGTGGCGAGGATCCCGAACTCATCCGTGTGGGCAGTCAGGCGTTGAGATGGCAATGTATCGCATTTCCAGTGATGGGGCTTTGCACTGCTACCAATATGCTGTTCCAGAACATCGGTTACACTTGGCAAGCCACCTTGCTTTCCATGTGCCGACAAGGCTTGTATTTCCTACCGGCGGTCTTTATCATGCCTTGGCTTTGGGGAATCACAGGCCTCGAAGCCGCCCAAGCCGTCGCCGACGCTTGCACTTTCTTGACTTCGTTGCCGTTTGCTATTTGGATCATCAGAAAACTCAACGCGATGTCTCAACTTTGATGCATCGTCGTACCATCAAATTTGAATTCTGTTGGAAAGTATTACGAAGGAAAAAAGCAGTTTATTTCATAAAACACTTGCAGGATGAGAAAATGTTTGTAATTTTGCAGTGTCAGATTGTCGTCAGAGGGCGCGAACAATTTGCTTTCACAGCAATATTCAAGCTGGACCTTTCTGACCCCCATACGAGGACATAGCCCCAAGGTTATGTCCTCAGTTTTTCTAACTCAATCTCTATCCATTGTTTGGCTGTATCCTTGTCAGAAACAGCAAATAAGTCGGGTTTCACAACAACGGCCTTGCTATTGTGGACCATATAACACTCACTAATACTACCGCTTATGAAATCTTCATGCCTTCCATAGATACCCGAAGCTATCTTCTTTGTTTTGAGAACACTGCCAGCCAAATGCATGTCGAAATCAAGCACCACCGTCTGGCAACCCTGTTCCTTGGCTTTGCGGAAGGCAGATTTTATTCCGTTTTCGCTTTCCACGCCTTTTCGATCACCAAGTTTCTCATTGATTGTATATTCAGGGTTCTTGTGGCCAAATACCAGCAGATGCTCATTGATACGAATATTCATATCATCAAAGCACCCAAGCAACACCCTTGCCACACGAATGTTTTCTTCAAGTTCCGATTGGTCAGCATGTTTACTGATTAACAACCTCTCACCGCAAATCTCATCAACTATGAAATCCTCTGTCCTAAACATGGTTCAAATCCAAAATGAAAGAGCAAAAGTACAAAAAACTAATTTGCTTAAAGTGTTTTGGTGTTTATTATTTATCGCGAAGTCACAGAATACTGCGTGACCTTGCCGTCCTTCCAAGTGCATTCCACCGCCTTGCCATCGCGGGCGCAGAGGCCTTTGAAATGGCCGTCTTTCCATACCGATGGCAAGGCGGGCAGCAATTCGATTTCAATGTCATGACTCTGTAGCAGCATCTCGGCGATGCCAGCCGTGCCACCGAAGTTGCCATCAATTTGGAACGGCGGATGGGCACAGAAAAGGTTGGGATAAGTGCCTGCACGATGCTTGCCGTCAAGTTGGATGGCGGGTTCCAATAGATTTCTCAAGAGTTGATAAGCATGGTCGCCGTCGCCGAGGCGTGCCCAAAAACAGATTTTCCACGCTCGCGACCAGCCTGTGCCTTCGTCGCCACGGCGGCGCAAGGTCTCGCGGCAGGCATCCATTAATAAAGGTGTCTTGGTTTTTGTGAGCATCGTGCCCGGATAGAGTCCGAAAAGATGCGACACATGACGGTGCTGCGGCTCCACTTCCTTGTAGTCTTTCAACCATTCCTGCAAATAACCTTCTTGGCTGACCTGCATAGGTGGAAAATGGGATTTCGCGGTTTTCAGGCTATCAGAAAAAGCCGCATCCACACCCAAAATCTCCGCTGACCGGCATACCGCATCATACAACTCGCTGACAATCTGCACATCCATCGTGCTGCCCATGCACACGCTGACGGTGGTGCTGTCATTGAGCCAAAAAGCATTTTCAGGCGAGGTCGTCGGGGCGGTGACGAGCCAACCGTGTTCGGGTTCTTCAATCATTGCGTCGAGGAAAAACATGGCGGCTTCTTTCATTAATGGATAAACCTCTTTCAAGAAAGCCGTGTCCTGCAGGAATTCAAAATGCTGCCAAGCATGTAAGGCCAGCCAAGCCCCGCCTGTGTTGGTGGCACCCCATGAAGGATGCTCGCCTGGTGCCGTGAAGCCCCACGGATTGCAGACCACATGGGCAGCCCAGCCTCGGGCACCGTAAAAGTCGCGGGCGGTCTTTCGTCCTGATGGCATCAGTCCTTCGGCAAAATGAATCAGTGGCAGGTGCAGTTCCGAGAGGTTACAGACCTCGCAAGGCCAGTGGTTCATCTCCACGTTGATGTTGAGGTGGTAGTCGCCGTTCCAAGGGGTCTGGATGGTGTTGGCCCACAGGCCTTGCAGGTTGGGTGGCAGCAGGTCTTCGCGGGTGGAACTAATGAGCAGGTAACGTCCATAATGGAAATAACAAGTTGGCAGCCAAGGGTCGTCGTTGACGAGGAAGTCTTTCCAATGCTCATCCAAAGTAAGGTCTTGTTTCTCTTTGGGATTACCGATTACCAGCTCCACACGGTCAAACAATTCATGGTGGGCTTTCAGGTGGTCGCTTTTCACGGCATCATAGCCTTTCGCGATGGCCTTTTGCAGGTGTTCATTGACGTAGACCTCGGGAGGGTCGGCGCACATGAAAACGGTAGCGGCACAGAAATAGATGACCGTTTCGTTGTCCGTGGTGACCGTTTGTGCTTTGGCATAGTATCGCATCCCTTCCACGCCTTCCACGTTGCTGTCTAACTGGCCGAACATGATTACGGCATCTTCATCGGTGATGACTTGGGCTTTTTCGGGACGAGAGAGGGTTATAGAAAATAGGGTGCAGGTCGTTGAGCCTGTCGAAATGACGTTATTGTTTATGGTCGGCCCTTCGACGGGCTCAGGGACCTTAGATTTTACGGGCTCAGGGACCTTAGATTCGACGGGCTCAGGGACCTTAGGTTTTACAGGCTCAGGGACCTTAACTTTTACCACAGCAACATCATCCAAGCGTGAGATGAAAGCCTCACGCTCGTAGCGTTGGCCGCCTTTCTCGAAAGAAACCTTGTGCGTGGCATCATTGAGGCAAAGTGTTCTTTTATAATTCGTTACGGAATCGTCATTGGGATAATGGTATTCAATCGTCATGTTGCCTAAAGTCTGGTAGCAGCCGAAAGGCACCTTGGCACCTTGTCCGTGGCCTGAGCCTTTGCCGCCACAGACAAAAGTCTCATACATCAGGTTTTGGGCTTCGTCGTTCTTGCCTTCCTTCAACAGCCTTTGGATTTCCGGCAGCGATTGCAAGGCCAATGGGTTGCTGTCATCGCTTGGTGCACCACTCCATAAAGTGATGTCGTTCAAAACAATGGTCTCCTCCTCCACCCCACCGTCAGGCATCATACCGAGGTGGCCGTTGCCCAAAGGGAAGCATTCCTCCCAAATTTGGGCGGGGGCGGTGTGGGTAAGATTCCATTGCGGCTTTGGGGACTGCTTTTGGCAACCGACGATGAAGAGCAAGGAGACAATGTATAGGAGGCGTTTCAAGGGATATTTGTTTTCCCGCAAAAATACCAAAAAAACCATATCATAGCCAAACACGAGGCCGAGATTAATTACAACTTTTCCGTGAACCCGCAAGGGGATGGGGCGAAAAACTATTTGTTCCACAAGGATTTGGCTCATGTTCCATTTTGGAACACATGAACAGCAGGCCCCTTCGGGGCTGGATGGACAATCAATCAAGCGACTCGGGGGCGTCTTCATCCTCAGCCTCGTCTCGTTTTGGACGATTTAAGTCCTTGAAGATGTCCAAGAACGAGTTCTTGTTATAGAAATAGCCCTCGTCTTCTTTGAGTTTTTCAGCTAATACCGACAGGCCGTAGTTGATGTACTCCTCCATCGTAATCATCAGCATGTTCACAGTCTCATTTACAGTCCGTTGGCCTTTGTCGAGGGCAATCCAATCAATATCAGGCGTGCGGGCTACTAATGAAATAAACATGTACTCCCTCAGTTTCGGATATGCTTTTCTCCCTTTCTTGGAATCCACATTGCCCCAATATTGGATGGGCTGGCCGCAATCTTTTAAGTCAACATATTCGCCAAAGGGCTTTTGCCTTTTTGAATACAATCCGATGAAATAGGCCATGATAAGCACCTCGTAGGCAGCGCCCAGTATTTTGCCCTTTGCATCTGAAACAGCGTTTGTTCCAATGCCAAAATCAGCAAGCGGCTTAATCACTTCGCTTTCATAATGCTTTTCGTATGACGGGGTTTTTCTTCCCCACACATCAAAAATGTCTTCACGGAATTTGTTGTTGCTAGTAATTGCCATGGCTTTGGATTTAGATGGGTTCAACATAGGTTTGGATGGTGGACAGGTCTTTCTCATCAAAAGGCCGTGCCTTTTCGATGCGGTATTTCTTTGCGTCAATCTCACTTAGACGCAGGCTGTCCAAAGTGGAATTTCCTTCGGAGTCTTCAACAAGGAAGCTCTTCGTGACAATTATGGTCTGTTTGTTGATTCCTGCAATTACGCCGAAGAAGTCGCTTTCCTTTGCGGCTGTAAACGATGAGGTAGGCGCATCAAAGATGAGAGGATAATCGTTTTCATGTTTGACGGTGGTCAATTTGGCGACCGCAAACAGCAACGACATATACATAGTGGTCTTCAAAGCCGTGTTGGCATTGTATATGCGCGAGCCATCTGTATCTATCAGAATAATCTCAGCACTTGAATTCGGCTTTTCGATGATTTGTGCATAGCCCCTGAAATCGCCTTTGTTCAAGAGCGCAAGATAGTCATTGGTAACCTCTTCGAGTTGGTCCAAAAATTCTCTCTTGTTTTTCTTCTTCGCTGATACAAACGAATCAAGTATTCTCCTGATGGCTTGGCTTGTTCTACTATACATTGCAGCAGAAGAGTCTTCCGAAATCTTTGAGAACTGCTCACGATAACCTTCCAGGGTTTCGTTATGCTTCTTGATTTGTGCATCCAAGAAATCGGAACGACGTTCTGCATCAGACCTTGCTTTCCACCATTCAGATATATTGTTGTATGCTGAAACGAGTTCATCCTCTGAAAGTCCGTCTGTTTGGGCAAGAATCTGTTTCTTCTTCTCTTCTGCTTGTTCAATATTTGAAGACAAGCTATCGATGGTGTCATGCTTTTTCAAGTTTTCTCGTATCGCAGAGTCAATAAAGCCATTCAATCTATTCAGGAACTTCATATTGTTGTGAAGGACTGAATATCTGTCATAAAGCTCCTTGATGAAAGCATATTTGAACAATGGCTCAACCTCTACTTCTTTTTCTTCTTCACTTTCCAATGAGGCCAAATACTCATTAAGGCGCTTTTGCATGAAGAGATAAGGCTCGGAACCTTTAGGTGCTTCGCGACCACAAATCTTGCAAAACTCCTCGTCAAGCATTTCGCGCATGGTGTTCTCATCGGGAATGTTTATCGCCAGCGGAACATGACCGTGACTTAAATCCCTGTTGATTTGAGCAATGACCTTTTTAGCACCAACTTCTTGGTCGTACTTGCTTTGTTGTTTTCTTTGTTCCTTATCAAGGTGCCCGACCAAATCCCTGTATTCTTCAGCGATTGGCTCATAACCCATAAGAATCCACATGTCATCCAACAAACGGAAGGTATAATTCTCATTGAGTTCTTTTTGCACCTGTTCTTTTTGTGTTTTTAGGCTTGCAAGTCTTGAATTGGTGTCAACCAACAGACTCGATGCATCTTTGTTCTTTTCGAGGTCCTCCAGTAAGGTTTGAAAATTGATGGCTTCATCCCTTTTATTCTGAAGCTCGGTTTCCAATTCCCCAATTTGCTTTTCTTCACCAGTAATTAAGTTGCGCAAGCGTTGTGCCTCACTAGAATTCTTCCTATCCGCTTTGATAGCATTATCAGTAGCTTTTTCCGCCCAAACTTTTGCGTTTTCCATGAAAGATAGATAGGGGTCGAAATCACGGATTTGGCTAAATGTTTCAACAAGATAGCTCATAGCATCATCATTGTTGAAAATGTTCAAGTTCTGTTCACCCTTAAACAAGCAATACTTCCTAATGGAAGGCGCAAAATCCCTGTCAAATTGTCGAATAGCAGCCTCACCGCTTTTTATATCTTTTTCCACTCCTTGTTGTATATACAAGTCGTATGAGAAATTGGAAGTGGAAATTTCACCGCTGAGGCTTTTTGTGAATTTGAAGGATTTTTGAAATAGCCTTTCGCTGCCATCATTTACATAAGTCATGGAAACTCTGACATAGTCCGATTCGGAATCCATTAGTTCAGAGATTCTTTTTTTGGAGATATATTTATTGTCGGTTTTAGGCAAAGATCCAACGGTATCAAATAGCCATTCGACAGCCTCGAATAATGTCGTTTTTCCATCGCCGTTTGAACCAATTATAAGTGTCAAACCGTTGCCAATATCAATAGAGCTCTCTTTATAATAACTCCTGAAATTCTCTATGGTTATGTTCTTGATAATCATGCTAACAACCTGTCATTTAAATACTTGAAAATAGTTTGATACACACGCTTTTGTTCACTTGGGTCATCAGAGCCATTGAGTTCAACGATGATTTTGGCGACGGATGCAACGATTGCATTGTCAGAGTTAATCGCTTCATAAACACCCTCGTCATAATCTTTACGAGTGTATTCATAAAATTCTTGCAATCTTGGGTCGTCTAAGACCATTTGTAACATTTTGTCTTTCTGCGTCATACTATATGATCATTATTATACATATTCAAACCGTAATGCTCCATGACGGATTTCAACTCGATTTGGGAAAAAGACGGATTTTCTGAAAGCAACGAGAAATTCTTTACCCGCATAAGCTCTCCTTTCAGCAGTGCTCGTTCCATCCTGAAACTGTCAGAACCAGGATTAACTTCTGGAGCAACGACCAAATCATGTATTTCGGCCATGAATTTGTCTTCGTGTTTTCTAAGAATACGCCCTCTGCGTTGGATGAACTGGCGAGGGTTGCCAGTGCTGGCACAAAAGATGGCTAATTCGCTCCGAGGGACATCAACGCCCTCGTCTAAACACTTCATGGAGGTCAGTACCTGCAGTTTACCAGAAGCAAAATCACTCAAAACCTTGTCCCTGTCTTTTTGTCCTGAGACAAACTTTTTAACCGTAATATACTTGTCCAATTTCATCACCGCTTCCGTATAATCGTCTATTAAATGGTCGGAAACAATATCATCGTCCACTTGGTCGGTGCTGTCAAAAATATCCGAATCGGCAATGTAATCGGGCTTGGTTCCTTCAGGAACATAAACAAGAGAGTATTTTAGGTTACCTTTCTTCTGATAGCGTTCATTGATGATTTGATTGAATGCCGTTAATTTGTTGGCCGCCTTATGAACAATACGCTTGCGAGCCAACAACATACTCATCAAAATATCATCCTTCTTGTCAAAAGAGTTAGTGTTGAAATTGAAATACTTGGAGATCTTCAACGACAATTCCACATATTTTTGGAACTCGTCATCGGTCAATCTGACCAAGTGGGGATAGTAGAAGTAACGGCAAAGAACACCATTCTCGATGGCTTCTTCCATCGAATACTCGTATGTATATTGTTTCTCTGCCCCAAAGAACTTAAACAATTTCCTGTTTGTATCGTCATCAAATTGTCGCTCTGGTGTTGCTGATAGTCCTATACGGCGCAAATACTTGATGTCGCCGATGCGTTTCATCATCGTTGGCGAACCCATATTGTGAGCCTCATCTGCAATCAATAAAACTTTTGACCTTTCAAATCCATTAAGGATATCAAAGACATTGCTTCTTATGAAAGATGCGTATGTAGAAATGATGATAAAGTTTGGCGAAGGCTCTTTTGCTTTTTTGTACTCTTCAGCCATTTGAAGACGTTCTATCCTTGAACGCCATTCGGAGTTTTTAGAATAAACCTTGATGACATTGGAGAAATGGAATTTTTCGCATTCTTGTTCCCATTGGTTTACAAGCGTAATAGTAGGCACCAGAATGATTGCCTTATAATAACCATTCCGTTTGTATATCTCTAACAAGCAGTTTAACGAAGTGATGGTTTTTCCTGTACCAGTAGCCATTGCAAAGAGACCTTTCTGACCATTTTCTTTCCAGTTTTCAAAAGCTTGCTTTTGATAGTCTCTGGGGCCTGTTGGATATGGGAAACACGGCTCAATTTCTTGTGTTATAATGTCTTCTCTCTTCTCTATCTTTTCTTCTTTCAATTTGTCAATGACCGCTGAGACTCTTTGCTTGGCTTTTTCCAAGGCATGCTTCACAGAGGAGGGCAAATCTTTTTCTTTGGTGTGCCGTTCAATCAGCTTGTATTCGTCTTCAAGCAAAGTGGTTAAGGATTTGTCTTTGAAACCGTCTATGAGTTGAGTTCTCACTTGCTCTGTCGTCATATAGACAACTGTTTCGTCCTTACCATTAAAGACCTTTTCAAAGTC
>JAEEGI010029697.1_pt1 | contig 10315 bp, 9 predicted proteins | sample 8958751 | NCBI WGS metagenome assembly JAEEGI01 (sample SAMN16246545, study PRJNA631951) | gut metagenome | biome: gut microbiome; feature: rumen; material: KS-attached | host: Bos | place: Iran: Karaj | collected 2018-10 | reverse complement strand
CAACCTGGTTATTGTTGACACAGCCGGCCGCCTGGCCGTTGATGAGGAGATGATGACTGAGATTTACAACCTGAAGCAGGCCATCAACCCAGACGAGACGCTCTTCGTGGTTGATTCGATGACTGGTCAGGACGCCGTGAACACGGCTAAGGAGTTCAACGACCGCCTTGACTTTGATGGCGTGGTGCTGACCAAGCTTGACGGCGACACGCGTGGCGGTGCTGCCCTCTCCATACGTACTGTGGTAACTAAACCTATCAAGTTTGTGGGAACGGGCGAGAAGATGGATGCCATCGACGTATTCCACCCTGAGCGTATGGCCGACCGCATCCTCGGTATGGGCGACGTGGTGTCGCTGGTAGAGCGTGCACAGATGCAGTTCGACGAGAAGCAGGCCAAGGAGTTGGAGAAGAAGATCCGCAAGAATAAGTTCGACTTCAACGACTTCATGAGCCAGATACAGCAGATTAAGAAGATGGGCAACATTAAGGACTTGGCATCGATGATACCTGGCGTAGGCAAGGCACTGAAGAATGTTGACATCGATGACAATGCCTTTAAGAGCATTGAGGCTATCATCAACTCCATGACACCGAAGGAGCGTGCCAACCCCGATATTATCAACCAAAGCCGCAAGCTGCGCATTGCACGTGGTTCGGGTACCAAGCTCGACGATGTAAACCGCTTGATGAAGCAGTTCGACCAGACGCGCAAGATGATGAAGATGGTGAGTGGTATGGACAAGAGCAAGATGGCGCAGATGGCTGCTGCCATGAAAGGAATGAAAGGAGGTGGCAAATGACACTCATCGACGGCAAAGCTACGGCAGCTGCCATCAAGGCAGAGATAGCCGAGGAAGTGAAGAATATAATGGCCCATGGCGGCAAGCAACCCCATTTGGCAGCAGTGCTGGTGGGCCACGATGGCGGCTCAGAGACTTATGTGAAGAACAAGGTGCTTGCCTGTGAGGCTTGTGGATTTAAGTCAACGCTCATTCGCTATGAGGCCGACGTGACTGAGGAAGAACTGCTGGCGTGCGTCGACCGTTTGAACCGCAATGGCGACGTTGACGGTTTTATCGTTCAGTTGCCTTTGCCTAAGCATATCGACGAGCAGAAAATCATTGAAGCCATAGACTATCGTAAGGACGTTGACGGCTTCCATCCCGTCAACGTGGGGCGCATGGCCATTGGTCTGCCTTGTTTCATCTCGGCCACACCATTGGGCATCATTACGCTGCTAAAACGCTATAATATTGAGACTAGCGGCAAGAAGTGCGTCATCTTAGGGCGCTCGAACATTGTAGGCAAGCCCATGGCCCAGCTAATGATGCAAAAGCAGTATGGCGATGCTACGGTAACGGTGTGCCATTCGCGCTCAACAACGCTGAAGGAGGAGTGCCGTCAGGCCGACATTATCATTGCCGCTATTGGCCAGCCGGAGTTTGTCACTGCCGATATGGTGAAGGATGGTGCTGTGATTGTAGATGTGGGCACGACGCGTGTTCCCGATGCCACACGCAAGAGCGGATACCGCCTTACGGGCGACGTGAAGTTCGACGAGGTGGCTCCCAAGTGCTCATACATCACTCCCGTTCCTGGTGGTGTAGGGCCTATGACCATCTGTTCATTGATGAAGAACACCTTAGCTGCAGGCAAGAAAGAGTATTACAAATGAATGCCGACGACTATTACCGCCTAGGCAATGAGGCACGCAAGAAGGGGCTTTGGCATGAGGCTATCAATTACTACATCAGGGCTGCCGAGATTGATCCCGACAGCCCTGCTGTAGAAGCCAAGCGTATGCTCGACGATATCATGTCGTTCTATTGCCGCGACATGTATAATCCATAACCCCTGCGCGAATGCTAGTTGGCATTGACGTCAGCTAGTCATTATTAGTCGGCAGACTCGAACTCTCTGAGGAAGCGTGTATCGTTCTCAGAGAACATGCGCAGGTCGCTAACATGGTATTTCAGGTTGGTGATGCGCTCCACGCCCATGCCAAAGGCATAGCCACTATATATGGTAGAGTCTATGCCGCACTGCTCCAACACATTGGGGTCTACCATTCCGCAGCCCAGTATCTCCACCCATCCGGTATGCTTGCAGAAGCCGCAACCCTTGCCGCCACAGATGAAACACGATATATCCATCTCGGCACTTGGCTCGGTGAAGGGGAAATAGCTGGGGCGCAGGCGTATCTTTGTGTCAGCGCCAAACATTTCCTTTGCAAAACTGAGCAGCACCTGTTTCAAGTCGGTAAAACTAACATTCTTATCAATGTAAAGGCCCTCTACCTGATGGAAGAAACAGTGTGCGCGGGCAGTGATGGCTTCGTTGCGATAGACACGCCCCGGACAAATGACACGTATGGGTGACGTCAGCTTGCCATCTTCGGTATGCATTTGCTCCATGATGCGGGCCTGCACGCTTGATGTGTGGCTGCGCAGCAGAATATTCTTTGTAACATCGCCTGTGGCACTCTGGCTCACGAAGAATGTGTCTTGCATGTCGCGGGCAGGATGGTCGGCAGCGAAGTTCATCTTTGTAAACACATGAAGATCGTCTTCCACCTCCGGACCGTCGGCCAGCACAAATCCCATTCTGCTGAAGATATCGATAATCTCATTGGTCACGATGGTCAGCGGATGGCGTGTGCCCAGTTGGGTGGGGTAGGGGGTACGTGTCAGGTCGATGTCTGTCTCGCCGTTGTCTTGTGTCTGGCAGTTGTCGCGCAAGGCATTGATGCGCTCCAAGGCCAGTTGCTTCAGCTCGTTTATCTTCATGCCCACCTCTTTCTTCTGTTCAGCAGCCACGTTGCGGAAGTCCTGCATCAGTTCGGGTATCACACCTTTCTTGCTCAGGTATTTCAGTCTCAGCTGCTCCACTTCTTCAGCGCTGTTGGCCTTCAGTGTCTGCACTTCGTTTAAAAGTTCGCTTATTCTGTCGAGTATCATATTATTTATAGAAATTAATCGCTAATCACCCCATCACTTCTTACTTTTCAGCCAAGTGATAGTTATAGTATTCTTTTTGGCCCGTAATGTCCTTGATAATCTTAAGAAACGGTGGCAGTCTTAGTTCCTCTCCTTCAGCAATGCCCTTAGTCTCCAGGATAACCAGTCCTGCTAATTGGTCTTGGTAGGTGTCCACTTCAAAGTACTGTCCTTTCCATATAAAGCTCGACCGTTGCTTGCGTATGGTGTGTCTGTCAGGGTCGGCTAGTGGCAGCATGATTTCATAGAGGTTCTGGTTAATCTGTCTTTCTGTCACAAGTTCCTCATTCTCAGCCGTTTTCATCTTCGTTGTATGCACATACACTGCTTTCTTTCCCCAACAGCGTTTACGTAGTCGCTCTTCAGCGTTGGGATAGCCCTTCAGGTAGGTCTGAGTAATGTCGCTCTCTATGCAGTCATCGGGTAGGGGAGCCGTCACCTCCACTATGTATTTACGCTCTTCCTCTATAGGCTGTGGCAGTCCCAACACATTGCTTATCTCTTTCAATACGCGATGCATCTTTGCCTCAAAATCGTCGTGGTTGTTGATGACGCGCAGGTGGGGATGCCCCGTCCAGGCATGAATCACCTTCTTGTCGAGCGTGCGAGCGATGCGCAGCCCTTCCTCGTTCATCTGCTCTACACGGCTGGCATTGTTGGCGGTGGTGTAGTATTGCTCTGCACCGTCGGCTGCCGACACAAGATGCAACACTGCATCGTAGCGTTCGCGCAACTTGGGTGTTGACGTGCCCACAGAGCGGGTTATTTCTTCCCACATTTCGGGTGTCATATATGCAGAGATGTCCATTGCTCCACGGTCGCAGACGATGACAGTTGGTTTCTGGCATTGCTCTGCCATTCGCATGAATTTATCTTCCAGTGCCAACTGTATCTCAAGTGTGGCTTTCTCGCCTTCATAGAAGAAAGCCTCGTTCTTCGTCAGGTAGTTCATGCCAGCCTGTGTGAACAATGTGGGCACTTCAGGTATGGTGAACACTTTGAATCCCAGGCTGGAGAAATGTTCAATTACACGCACCAACGCGGTGGTCTTTCCTGCACACGGGCCACCTGTAAGCACTATTTTCTTAATGTCATTCATGCTGATGTTTTCTTTTCTCGTGCAAAATTACTCATATTTTTCCGATTAGCAAAATTATCTGCTGCATTTTTTCATTTGGCTTCTTCTTTTGTGGACAGCCTCGATAAGTTTTATGGCATTCTTCCATGCGCGTCAACACATGGTGATTGCCTAAAAATTTTAATAGTATGAATTCAGTCACTTGCTCTCATGACAGCTTGCTGCCAATTGATAATGATTTGTGTTTTCCTTTATTTATCATAATGCCGATTCTCGTAAAAAGCAGTTGGGTTAAATAATGCTAAAGTGTAAAAGAAAAAACTTTGTTACCTGCACGAAACTCCTAACTCTTTTGTAATTTTGCAAACCAAATGAAATCTTAATTCCATCTGCCATGAGACAACTTAAAATCACTAAGTCAATAACGAATCGTGAAAGTGAAGCTCTCGACAAATATCTTCAAGAGATAGGCAAGGAAGAACTAATAAGTTCAGAAGAAGAGGTTGACTTGGCGCAACGCATCAAGAAGGGTGATCGCAAGGCTTTGGAGCGTTTGACGCGCGCCAATCTTCGCTTTGTTGTATCTGTTGCCAAACAATACCAGAATCAAGGCTTGGCATTGCCCGACCTTATCAACGAGGGCAACGTTGGTCTCATTAAAGCTGCTGAAAAGTTTGATGAAACGCGTGGCTTCAAGTTCATTAGCTATGCCGTGTGGTGGATTAGGCAAAGCATCCTTCAGGCTATTGCTGACCAAAGCCGGCTTATACATTTGCCGCTCAACCAGTTGAGCATGGTGAACAAGATTAACCGTGCGTATAGTAAGTTTGAACAGGAAAACGAGCGTCATCCGTCAGCAGAAGAACTGTCTGAACACTCCGATTTGCCCAGTGAGAAGATAAGCGAAGCCATTAGTGCAAACTCAAGGCAGGTGTCGGTCGATGCACCCTTTTCTAATGGTGACGAGGGGTCGCTGCTTGATGTACTGGAAAACCCTGATGCTCCTATGGCCGACCACCGTTTGGTGGACGAGTCGCTGAAGACTGAGGTTGATCAAGTGCTGCGGTCGCTCAGCGAGCGAGAGCGCAACATTATCAAGGCTTTTTTTGGCCTAGGACAGCCTGAGATGACCCTTGATGAGATAGGTGCAAAATATGGACTCACTCGTGAGCGTGTGCGACAGCTAAAGGAAAAGGCGTTGCGTCGTCTGCGCACCAACAACAAGTATAGCATCTTAAAGGCATACTTGGGGTAGTTCTCGTGTGCTTCTCCCCTACCCTGCTATTCCAATGACACGGCAAGCTGTTGCGGTGGTGATTTGTGCCACTTGTTCGGCACTCAGGCTGTAAGCCTGTGCCAGCATATTGATCACCTGTACAATGTATGCACTCTCATTGCGCTGGCCACGATGCGGCACTGGAGCCATATAGGGGGCGTCGGTCTCCAACACAACACGGTTGATAGGTACCACAGCGGGCAGTACCTGGGGTAGGTGGCTTTTCTTAAAGGTGAGCACGCCTCCGATGCCCAGCACAAAGTTGTCGAACTGCAGCAGTTCGGCAGCTTCTTTTTCGTTGCCGGTAAAGCAGTGGAACACGCCGCCTGGTAGCTCGCGTGCGTACTTTTTTAATATATGTACCATCTCGTTCTGTGCCTTGCGACAGTGTATCATCAACGGCAGCTGTGCCTCCACCGACCACTGCACCTGTTGTTCGAAAGCCTGCAGTTGCTCCTGCTCAAACTCACGGCTCCAGTAGTAGTCGAGCCCCACCTCGCCAATAGCTGTGATGAGCGATGAGTGCTGAGCAATGAGTGAATGGATGCCCCTCAGCTGCTCCTGCCAGTCGGCGTGTACCTCCTCTGGGTGTAGACCAATCATGGGATAGAGAAAATCAGGATGCTGCAGGCAGAGCTCGAGTATGCGCTGTGATGACTGCAAATCGATAGCCGGCAGACAAATGGCGGTGCAGCCAGCCTCGCGAGCCCGTTGCATCACAGCCTCTCGGTCATTGTTAAACTCCTCTCCGTCCAGATGGCAATGCGTATCAATGAATGCATCCATAAATGTCACTCCTTTGTAAAAGATATTACTTGTTGCGGTGCAGCAGCTCGTCCATATAACTGCGGAGGGGAAGCTTGCGTTCTTCGCTTACACCTACCTGATTGAGTGTGAGGCGTGCCTGGTCAAAATAGTGGTTGATCTTCTCCTCGCACAGCTTTCGAATGCCTATCTCGTCATAGAGACGCGTCACACTCTGTATTTTCTCCTGACGATCGAATGATGTGGCCTCTATCCAGTGTGCCAACTCATTCCGTTGCCGCTCATCGGCGCGGTTCATGGCGTTGATGAGCATATAGGTCTTCTTGTTGGAGGTGATGTCGCCGCCGATAGCCTTTCCAAACACTTTCTCATCGCCATAGACGTCGAGCAGATCGTCTTGCAGTTGGAAAGCCAGGCCTAGCTGCTCGCCAAACTGATAGAGACGGTCAACGTCCTCCTGGGGCGCATCGCCCAGAATGGCACCGATTTTCATGGCACAGGCCAGGAGCACGCTGGTCTTCAGGCGTATCATCTCAATATACTCCTCTTCAGTGACATCATTGCGCGTCTCGAAGTCCATGTCGTATTCCTGCCCTTCGCCTATTTGCAGGGCGGTCTCGGTAAACACGCTGAGCACCGCCTGCAGATGGCGTGCATCACACTGCTGCATGCGCTGATAGGCAAGCACCAGCATGGAGTCGCCACTGAGAATGGCCTTGTTGGCATTCCAGCGCTTGTGCACAGTCTGATGGCCGCGGCGCAGGTCGGCATTGTCCATCAGGTCATCATGAAGCAGCGTATAGTTGTGATACGTCTCCAAGGCCAGCGCCTGCATCATAATGTCTTCAGGGCGCTCCTTATACAGGTTGTAGGTCAGGAGCATAAGCACTGGCCTGATGCGCTTGCCGCCCAAGGAGAGCACATACTTCACGGGGTCATAGAGCGAGGCCGGCTGGCGGTCGTATGACAGTGCGTCAAGCGCAGCGTTCACTCGTTTCAATATTTCTTCTGAGTTGTACATAGTTCGTATGATTCTTTTTATTCGCAATGGTAAGAAAGGATTATATCTTGAAAACCACAGGTATGCACACCTTAGTGCGGCACGGCTCACCATTAAGCACACCTGCAGTCCAACGGGGCATCATGCGAAGCACACGCAGCACCTCGGCATCGCAGAGCGGATGCAGTTTGTCTATTATCTTCACATCGGTGATGGAACCGTCGAGATTGACAATGAACTCTGCCACTACCCTACCCTGCAGCTTCTGCTGCTCCAAGTCCTTGGGGTATTTAAGATTGCGTGTAAGCCACTTCATGAACTCCACGGGACCACCCGGAAACTGTGGCACGTCTTCCAGCACGCGCAGGCTCTTCACATCATCGTCAGGAGGGGGCGGCGGCTCCATCTCCGTCAGTTCCTCCTCCATCGCCTCCATGTCATCGTCAACCTCAGTCTCCACGGGTTCATCGTCGTCCAAGGGCTCAGTAGCCTGTTCTTCCTCCACCACCACAATCTTTGTCTCCGGTTTGGGCTCAGCCTTCGGCGCCAGCATCAGTTCATTCTCCTCCTGCAGTAAGGGAGGCAGCTCCATCTCGCTTTCAAGGCGTGCCAGCAATTCAGGATCGTCAAGCGGGTCATCAGGTTCAGGGGCATATTCCAAAGCCACAAAGCAGCAGGCTAGCGCCACAACTGCGCCTATGAGTAGGCGTTGACTGCGACGGTCTTCGAGGTCAGCAGAGCGGCTTTTCTTTATTTCCATTTCGCTTTACGTAAAATATGCTGCAAAATTACACAAAAACATTCAAACAGCCAAAAATAACCATTCATTATTATTTCCTTTTAACGTCACAGTGGAGTCCACCATAGATAACAAACATCACTATACATAAGAAGAATATAACCCTCACCTCCCCCACCCGACGGGTAACTCGTTGATAGTCAGTGTCCGTTTGGAGTGTGGAATGCCATATTATCAATCACCCGAGGCCACACCCAAGTTTTATATAACTATTGTTTGCCAATTCGCCATATCACCGTTTCATGCAACGGATGAAAATACTATATATACGCGCGCGTGAGTGAAAGGTGCTTGCACCACTTGCACCACGCTTACCCTTCATCTGCCATGTACTGCGTGGCGAGGTAATGGGCGTGAGCTGACTGTTTCCATTTGTCTCATGCTTTTCTATTTGTTTCATCCTGCATATATATTCACTTTGTGTGTATATTTATGCATAACGGAGTACCGTTGACTCATGACGGCCCGGTTCTCCCACGTGGAGCCGCCCCGTGAAAAAAAGGCGCCTCCATTTTTTCACGGGGCGGCCACTTTTTCTCACGGGGCGGCTCCGCAGAAATGTATATTTATGCACTTCGTGGCGGAGGCAAAGGCTGGGTGGCAGGGCAGCTAAGGTCACGGTGTGGTGCAAGTGGTGCAAGCACCAAACAATCATGCGCGCATATATAGCGCGGAATTTACATAAATCAAGAAATCGCACCGTTTTAAACTTCTTTCGCCAAGAAAGCCGTACACGTACAATATAAATAGTAATTTTACGGACATTTCCGTCAAAAAACTAAACACATACAAAATCCTTAGAATGAAAAGAAAATTCCGAAAAAAGGGAAGGAAAAGTTGCAGAAATATGAAAATAATCGTAATTTTGCACGGATTAAATAAAGCATAACTATAAGATTTTTATGAAAAGAACGACTATGATGAGACGCGCAGCCATGATGGTGGCGCTCGCAGCAACTACAGTGAGTATGAGCGGTCAGGAGACGTTTGCCACGCTGCAGGCTCCCGTCAACCGTGGCGGAATGGACGACGGCACCGTCACCCTGCGCTTCTATGACGACATGCCCTCGGTGCCCTACATCTCTGCGGCTGCCTTCCAGCAGCTCATGCTCCCCGGCACCACGATTGAGGTCAGCAAGACGGGCGAGGGGACCTACACCCTCACCGGTCCCTACGCCGTGGCCACGGTGAACACCACGACCGAGCAGTTCGCTTCCGACGACTACATGGGCTTCACCAACCTCATGGACCTGATTCGGCCGGGAATGGCCAACGTCTATCTCGACGGGGCTCCCTACATTCGCTATCGCAGCATGGAGCTGACGCCCGCATCGGCCACCGTCACCTTCGACTTCGGGAAGTATGGCATCGACCTGCGCGGCGACGACACCGCAGTGTATTTCCCCCTGACCACGCTCTCCGACCTCTACAGCGACCTCTACTACCACCTGGCTGCCTACATCGACGGAACGGTCGTCGTGATCACCGACAACAGCAACGCCGACATTTCCAGCCTGGAGCCTGAAAAAACCTACGAGCTCATCATGGCAGAGAGCCGCAGCGCCGACATGGCAGCCTACAGCTACGGCGAGCTGTGCTTCGTGGTGGACCACTTCTACGGCATGCCCGGACGCTCCCCATACGAGGACGCCATTCGGACCGACGGCCTGGACAAGGCCCTCGACGGCGCCATAGAGCACGGAGCGGACATCAAGCAACTGCTGAAGAGTACCGACATGAAGAAGTATCTCTTCGGGCTCAACTGCCTGCACACAGTGCTCAACGACGGCGGACACACCAGTCTGATGGCCGACTTGCGCATCTATGCCGCCTTGGAAGAGGAAGACATGGGAGTAGATACCGACACATGGCAGGAGGATGTCTTTGCGATGATGGACGACTATCCCGAGCTGGCCCAGGCGGTGCTCGACTGCTATTACGCGATGTATGAATCTCCCTACGAAATGATTGAGGAGGCTCGTCCCACAAAAGACACCTATTACAAACAGGGCGACACGGCCTATCTGATGTACGACCAGTTCGGCGAGACCAACTATGAAGCCTGGAACGACTACTACGACGGGGGCTGCGATCCCGACGACCTGCCCGCCATCGACGACGACTACCTCGGCGACCTCAGCGTCGTGCTCGACGCCCTGCAGCAGGCCGACGAGGACCCCGAGGTGAAGAACCTCGTCATCGACCTGACGCTCAACCCGGGCGGCTCGCTCGACGTGGTGCTGGCCATGACCGCACTCATGGGCGGACAGAGCCACTTCTACAGCGAAAACGTGCTCACCGGCCAGCGACAGACCATCTACTACGACGTGGACTGCAACTTCGACGGGCAGTTCGACGAACAGGACAAGGACGTGGCCTTCGACCTCAACTATGCCGTA
>JAEEGI010029692.1_pt1 | contig 10315 bp, 6 predicted proteins | sample 8958751 | NCBI WGS metagenome assembly JAEEGI01 (sample SAMN16246545, study PRJNA631951) | gut metagenome | biome: gut microbiome; feature: rumen; material: KS-attached | host: Bos | place: Iran: Karaj | collected 2018-10 | reverse complement strand
TCCTAGGTGAGCGAGTCAACCTTTTCAGTATAGGTAGGCAATTGTTAAAATAAAAGGGCTAAAAAGAGTCAACCTTATTCAGGAAAAGATAAAGTGTACCACTTTTGCAGTTTTCCACTTTTCCACTTGTAACAGTAAGGTTTTTAAGTTATTGTAATTGCTATTATTAATATTATATATATTATAATATATATAATATCTTATAAGGCAGTTTTGCGAGTATCGCAAAACATTCCTGTTACAAGTGGAAAAGTGGAAAAGTGGAAAACCACCATCAGATAGAAAAGTTGCCTATATTGCTAAAATAATTGCTGAAATATTTTCACAATTCAAAAATTTTTTGTACCTTTGCAATGTTGTTGAAAGGCAACAAAAAAGAGCGCTTAAGCCAGATAGAAATTTTTAGTAGGCCTACCAGAAAATTTTTGATGGCTACACCCGCTCAAACACGACTAAGGAAAAGGTTTTAAGGAAAAGGAAAGATTTCAAAAAACCCTTTTATTTAAAACAAAATTATGGCACTTAAAGTAAAGGCAGTTGAGCGACTGCTTAAGTTTGACAAAGAGAAAGAAGGTAAGTATCGTTATGTACTGAGCCCCGACCTGTACTCGAGTCTGGATCAGGACAAGGTAATCAAGGAGGCTGCTAGTCGCAGCGGTGTAATGGAGGGCGTGATGCAGGCCTGCTGGAATGCTGCTGGCGAGGTAATCAAGGCCTGGGCCACCGAAGGTCACTCGGTTGCTATCCCCGGACTGGGAACCATGCGTTTCGGACTGCGCGGTAAGGCCGTTGAGAACGTGAACGACGTGAAGGCCGGACTGATTACCACCCGTCGTATCATCTTTACACCAACGGTTAAGCTGAAGGACGAGCTGGCCAACACCGCTATCCAGATTACCTGTATCGACCGCAACGGCAAGGAGGTGAAGCGTGTAACCAGTGGCGACAGCGGTGAGGTGGAGGACAATGAGAACACCCAGCCATCAACCGGTGGCAACACCGGCGGCAACGGCAGCAATACCGGCGGTAACACAGGCGGTAATACCGGAGGTGGCAATCAGCCCGGCAACCCAGGTAGTGGCGGCTCAGACATGAACTAACGAAAGGAGGTGAGTTATGAGTAAGAAAGAAACCCTGAAGTTCATCATCCAGATGATTGCGAGTATCGCTACTGCGATTGTAACAGCACTGGGAGCCACATCGTGCATGGGCGCCATGTAAAAAAAACACGCAAAACAGCATGTATAAAAAGAAATCAGCCGGGGAGCGGGATGCACCTCGGCTGATTGGGTTTATATACTTGATCGTAGATTAGCGTGACTCTTCCTCGGCCTTCTTGGTCTCAGGGGCGTCAGCACCATAGTAGTTGTAGTATGCGTTGTAACGGTTGTAACCCCACTTAGCCTGCAACATGTCGGGGTCGAGCTCCTTAGCCTTGTCGAACAGCTCGATAGCCTTCTTGTAAAGCTCCTTCTTCTTAGCAGGATCCTCTACGTTCTGAGCCTGTACGCTGTAACCAGTACCTGCGTAGGTAGCGATGATAGCGTTGTCGGGCTTAACCTCGAATGCCTTCTGAAGGTAAGGAACAGCCTCCTCGGCCTTGTTAGCCTGGAGCAGAGCAAGTCCCTTATCGGCGAGGGCTACAAAGTTGTTAGGATTAGCGGCGAGAGCCTCGTCGAGGATTTTGTTAGCATCCTCGGTCTGACCAAGACCCAGCAGGGTATTGTACAGCTTCTCCATTACACCATCAACCTTGTGCTCGGCATAGATGTCCTTCAGGCTGGCAGCATACTTAACTGAGTCGTCCTTAGTCTTCAGACCGTCGCCAAGAATCTCGAGCTTGAGGTTAAGAGCGTTCTCGTACTCCTCGGGATCCTTCATAGCTACATCGGCCAACTCGAGGGCCTTAGCCATATCCTTGTCCTGATAAGCGAAGATTGAAGCGAAACGGGCTACCTGTCCGAAGAAAGGCTTCTGCTGCTCGCGGTCGCAATCCTTGAACATAGGAGCAGCGTCGCTCTCGGTGAACAGCTGCCAGTACTTACGAGCTGAGGCGTTATCCTTAGCGGTAAGAGCGTCCTGACCAGCGTTTACGAGGGTGTTACGTGGAGCAGTCCACAGGCGCTGAGCATTCTTAGAAGCGAACTTAGGAGCTACCTTACCCTTCTCGTTAGGCATCTGGTCGAACTTGTCGCACTCGATACCTGCTACGATAGCGGCATAGGCCATCTCGTTCATCAGTTTCATATCAACGGGCTTCTCTTCCTTACCCATCTGCTTGTTTACCTGATTCTCAGTCTGGATAGCGCTCTGAGCATTAAAGTCGTTCAGGGCAAGGTCAACAAGCTTGTTGTAGGCCTTTGCCTTCTCGGCATCGTTAGCCAGAGAACCAAGGCTGCTCTTGATGAGAGTCTCAGCTTCTGCATAAGTCTTTGCCTTGAGGATAGCCTTCAAAGCGTCACTGTCGCCGGCAAATGCGGTAGAGCTAGCTACCAGCACACATGCCATCATGATTAATTTTTTCATAAGCTTTTAAAATTGGTTGAACTTATTGTTACTAAAATTTATTTATTGACGTTTACTTGAGCGGATAGTTTAATCCTTATTCTCAGCTTCAGGAGCCTGAGCTGCCTCAGCGTCGATCTCTGCCTCCTCGATATCCTCGTCCTCGGCCTGCGAGTGCATTACCTTACATACCGAAGCGATGCTATCGTTCTTCTTGGTGAGGTTGATGAGACGAACACCCTGTGTGGCACGGCCCATGACACGAACATCGGCCACCTTCAGGCGAATCAGTACACCACTCTTATTAATAATCATCAGGTCGTTCTCGTCGGTTACCACCTTGATGGCTACCAGGCGACCGGTCTTCTCGGTGATTGAGAGGGTCTTAACACCCTTGGCACCACGTGAGGTCTTACGGTAATCCTCAACCTCAGAACGCTTACCATAACCGTTCTCAGAAACTACCATGATAGTCTCGGTGTTAGGATCGTTGACGCAAACCATACCTACAACCTCGTCGTCGCCACCGTCGAGACGCATACCGATTACACCGGTAGATACACGACCCATGACGCGCACATCGTTCTCGTCGAAACGTACGGCACGACCGTTACGGTTAGCCAGCAGCAGCTCGTTGTGACCGTTGGTGAGGCGAACGCCTACTACCTGGTCGCCCTCGTTGATGTTGATGGCAATCACACCGTTGGCACGTGGACGTGAGTAAGCCTCGAGACAGGTCTTCTTAATGATACCCTGCTTGGTAGCGAATACTACGTAGTGAGAGTTGAGGAACTCGGTATCGTTGAAGTTCTTGATACGCAGAACGGCGTTGATGGCATCATCGGGCTCGATATTCAGCATATTCTGGATAGCGCGACCCTTTGAGTTCTTATCGCCCTCAGGAATCTCGTAACACTTCTGCCAGTAGCAACGACCCTTCTGTGTGAAGAACAGCAACGTGTTGTGCATGGTGGCAGGATAGATATACTCGGTGAAGTCGTTGTCGCGATGACGGGCTGCCTTTGAACCCATACCGCCACGACCCTGCTCGTGGAACTCTGACAGTGGAGTACGCTTGATGTAACCCATGTGCGAGATGGTGATAACCACTGGATCGTCGGGATAGAAGTCCTCGGCATTGAACTCGTGGTCGAAAGGAATAATCTCGGTACGACGCTCGTCGCCATACTTCTCCTTCACCTCCTGCAGGTCGGCCTTCATCACCTCCTTACAACGCTCGGGGTTATCCAGAATCTCCTGCAACTCGGCAATAAGCTTCTGCAAGTCGTCGAACTCCTGGTGGAGCTGATCAACACGCAGACCAGTGAGCTGAGCCAGACGCATGTCGACGATAGCCTTACTCTGCAGCTCGTCGAGTTCGAAACGGGCCTCCAAGTTACGCTGAGCGTCGGTAGGAGTCTTACTGTTACGAATAATATGTACAACCTCGTCGATATTGTTAACGGCGATGATCAAGCCCTCCAAGATGTGGGCACGCTCCTGAGCCTTGCGCAGATCGTACTTGGTACGGCGGATGGTTACGTCGTGACGGTGCTCAACGAAGTACTTGACACACTCCTTGAGTGTAAGCAGACGTGGACGACCCTTTACCAGGGCGATGTTATTAACTGAGAATGAGCTCTGAAGGGCTGTCATCTTAAACAGCTTGTTGAGCAGTACGTTGGCGTTGGCATCGCGCTTGCAATCCACAACGATACGCATACCCTGACGGCCCGACTCATCGTTAACATTAGCTACACCCTCGATCTTGTGCTGATTAGCCAAGTCGGCAATGTAAGCTACCAGGTCGGCCTTGTTTACACCGTAAGGAATCTCGGTTACCACAATCTTATCGTGTGTGTCGCCGCTCTCAATCTCGGCCTTGGCACGCATTACGATACGTCCGCGACCTGTTTCGTAGGCATCCTTCACGCCCTGCAGACCATAGATGTAAGCACCTGTTGGGAAGTCGGGACCTGGGATATACTGCATCAGGCCTTCGGTATCGATATCAGGATTGTCGATATAAGCGCAGCAACCATCGATTACCTCGCCCAGGTTGTGGGTAGGCATATTGGTAGCCATACCTACGGCAATACCGTTACCACCGTTAACCAGCAGATTAGGAATCTTGGTAGGCATAACGGTTGGCTCCTCGAGCGAGTCGTCGAAGTTAGGCGCCATATCTACGGTTTCCTTATCCAGGTCGTCCATAATGTGCTCACCCATCTTTGAGAGGCGGCACTCGGTGTAACGCATGGCAGCAGGTGAGTCGCCATCCACCGAACCGAAGTTACCCTGACCATCAACCAAGGTGTAACGCATGTTCCAATCCTGAGCCATACGTACCAGGGCACCATATACTGAAGAGTCGCCGTGTGGGTGGTACTTACCAAGCACCTCACCTACTACGCGGGCACACTTCTTATAAGGCTGGGTAGAAACGTTATTAATGTTCATCATACCGTAAAGGATACGACGATGAACAGGCTTGAAGCCATCACGAACATCGGGAAGGGCACGGGCCACGATTACTGACATAGAGTAATCGATATAGCTCGATTTCATCTCTTCTTCGATGTTGATCTTAATAATTCTGTCGTTGTCGAATGTTTGATCCATCTTTTTTATTTGACTATTTAACTATATACTTTTTTATCAATTTTGCGTTTAAGGGCATTTTTAAGCCCTCTGACGCGTTTTTAACCGTGCAAAGGTAGTAAATTATTTGCGACCCACCAAACCTTTTAAGCTATTTTATGGTAAAAATTTAGCTTTTTATGGCACGATGTTTGCAAGATTTGTTGTATCTTTGCAAAAGATATATAATAATAGGTATATTAATAACAATTAGAAACAAACATAGATGACGACACAATTTTCGCCAAAACTATCAGAAATACTGGCTTTCTCGCGTGAAGAGGCAGCCCGACTGGCTAGCCGATCGGTAGGTCCCGAACACCTGCTGCTAGGCATTCTGCGCAGTAACGAGGGTCCGGTTATCGACCTGTTTAACAGGCTGAACCTGAATATGCAGGCGGTTAAGACTGAACTGGAAATGCGCGTAAGGGAGGACGAGATTGGTCAGCCCATACACACTACCGACCTGGTGCTGAACGAGAAGGCCAGCAACGTACTGCGACTGGCTGTACTGGAAGCACGCATTCAGAGAGCCAATAAGATAGACGAACAACACCTGCTGCTGGCCATACTGCACGACTTGGCTAACAACGGGGCAAAACAAGTTTTAGAAATGAACGATGTGACATACGACGACGCTGCAGCCATACTGTTTGCGCCGAAGAACACAAACGTAAGTAATAACGTGAGCAACGGCATAGGACTGCCCGACGAGGAGGAAGAGGAGTTTGAGATGAATGGCGACAAGGGCATTCCGGTGAGCAAGATTAATAACACCGCCCAGAAGAAGCCTGCCTCGAAGACACCTGTGCTTGACAGCTTTGGTACCGACCTGACAAAGGCCGCTGCTGATGGTAAGCTGGACCCCTGCGTAGGCCGCGAACGCGAGATACAGCGTATTGTAGAGATTCTGGGTCGCCGCAAGAAGAACAACCCCATACTGATTGGCGAGCCTGGTGTAGGTAAGAGCGCCATTGTAGAGGGACTGGCCCAGATGATTGAGGCTCACCACTGCAGTCCGATGCTGTTTGGAAAGCGCATTTTTACGCTGGATATGACAGGCGTTGTGGCAGGCACCAAGTATCGCGGACAGTTTGAGGAGCGCCTGAAAGCCCTGATGAAGGAGCTGGAGGCTAACCCCGACGTGATTGTATTCATCGACGAGATACACACCATCATCGGTGCAGGTTCTACCCCTGGCAGTATGGATGCTGCCAACATTATGAAACCTGCCTTGGCACGCGGCACCATACAGTGCATTGGTGCTACCACGCTGGATGAGTATCGCGAGAGCATTGAGAAGGACGGTGCCTTGGAGCGCCGATTCCAGAAGGTACAGGTAGAGGCTACCACCAACGAGGAGACGCTGCAGATTCTGCGTAACATCAAGGATCGCTACGAGCAGCACCACCACGTGACATATACTGATGCGGCACTCGAGGCCTGTGTCAAATTGACAGACCGATACATTACCGACCGCTTTATGCCAGATAAGGCCATCGACGCGCTGGACGAGACTGGTTCGAAGGTACACTTAGGCAACGCACAGATTCCACCCGAGATTATTGAGAAGGAGAAGGAGCTGGCCGATGCCCGCGAAAAGAAGCAGAAGGCGGTGAAGAACCAGAACTACGAGCTGGCAGCCGGTTATCGCGACCGCGAGACAACCCTTACCAAGGAGTTGAAGGAGCTGAACGACCGCTGGAGCAACGGCGAGGGCGAAGAGCGACTGGTGGTAGATGCCGACCAGGTGGCCGAGGTGGTTTCGATGATGACGGGTGTGCCCGTACAGCGCATGGCCGAACAGGAGGGTGTACGCCTGAAGGGTATGGCCGTAGAGCTGAAGAACGCCGTGATAGCCCAGGATGCCGCTATCGACAAGATGGTAAAGGCCATCCAGCGCAACCGTGTAGGACTGAAGGAGCCCAACCACCCTATCGGCGTGTTTATGTTCTTAGGTCCTACAGGTGTGGGAAAAACCTACCTGGCCAAGAAGCTGGCCGAGTTTATGTTTGGCAGCAGCGAGGCGCTGATTCGTATCGACATGAGCGAATATACCGAGAGCTTTAACACCTCGCGACTGATTGGTGCACCTCCGGGATACGTAGGTTACGGCGAGGGCGGACAGCTGACAGAGCGCGTGCGCCGTCACCCCTACTCGATTGTTCTGTTGGACGAGATTGAGAAAGCTCACAGCAACGTGTTCAACCTGTTGCTGCAGGTGCTTGACGAGGGACGCATGACAGACGGTAACGGACGACTGGTGGATTTCCGCAACACGGTGATTATCATGACATCGAATGCAGGTACTCGCCAGCTGAAGGACTTTGGCCGTGGCGTAGGTTTCGGTGCATCGGCACAGACGGGACTGATGAAGAGCGACAAGGACAAGCAGTATGCACGCGACATTGTACAGAAGGCACTGTCGAAGCAGTTCTCGCCTGAGTTCCTGAACCGACTGGATGAGATTATCACCTTCGACCAGCTGGATCTGGATGCCATCAAGCGTATTATCGATGTAGAGCTGAAGAGCCTGTACAACCGTATTGAGCAGATAGGCTATCACATCGACCTGAGCGACGAGGCCAAGGAGTTTGTGGCCACCAAGGGTTACGATGTGCAGTTTGGTGCCCGTCCGCTAAAGCGCGCTATACAGAACTATCTGGAGGATGGCATTAGCGACCTGATAGTGAATGGCGACCTTGAACCGGGAGCCACCATCCATATCACACTTAAAGAAAATGAGTTAGCATTCAGCTAACTCATTTTTCTTTTTATAATGAAGCACATTCTTTTAACCAAAGGGCGGATGATGCATCGCTTGGCATGCGCCAATCGCCTCGGGGCGACAAGCTGACACTACCCACCTTAGGACCATCGGGCAAGCACGAACGCTTGAACTGCTGATTAAAGAATCGGCGACAGAAGGTGGTGAGCCATTTCTTGACCGTCTCCTCGTCGTAAAGGGCGGGCTTCTCGCTGGTAGCGGTGCAGAAGGCACGCTTAGCCAGCAGGAAAATCTTCTTAGGACTGAAGCCGTAACGCAGGAAGTAATAGATAAAGAAATCGTGCAGCTCGTAAGGACCAACCAGATCCTCGGTTTTCTGCTTAATGTTACCCTGTTCGTCGGCAGGAATCAACTCGGGCGAAATGGGGGTATCGATGATATCCAACAGGATATCGCTAGGCATACTAGATTCTCTAGATATACTAGTAACCAAATAGCGGATAAGCGTTTTAGGTACACCGGCATTCACACCGTACATCGACATGTGGTCGCCATTATAGGTAGCCCAACCAAGAGCCAACTCCGACAGATCGCCAGTACCTACCACAATGGCGTTCTCCTTGTTAGCCACATCCATCAGAATCTGTGTGCGCTCGCGGGCCTGCGAGTTCTCGTAGGTGATATCGTGAACCGAAGCATCGTGATTGATATCTCTGAAGTGCTGGGTAACAGCAGCAGCAATGCTGATTTCGCGAATGGTAACACCCAAGGTCTGCATCAGCTTCAGGGCGTTGTTATACGTACGGTCGGTGGTACCGAAACCAGGCATGGTGATACCCACGATACCCAGACGGTCGAGTCCCAACTTATCGAAAGCCTTGACGGTTACGAGCAGCGCCAAGGTAGAATCCAAACCACCGCTGATACCGATGACAGCCTTTTTACCATTGATATGGTGCAGACGCTTTACCAAACCCATCACCTGGATATTAAGAATCTCCTCACACGATGCCTGCATGTTCTCACTCTTAGGAATGAAGGGATACGGATCGATGTTGCGGAAGAGCTCGAACGGACGCTGACAAGTGGCCTTGCAGGCGATTTCTCGAGCGTGGGCATTTCGCTGCGCATTAATGAAAGTAGTATTGGTGCGACGCTCAACATGCAGCGCCTGAACATCAATCTGGCACATCTTGATTTGCGGCTGCAACGAAAATCGGTCGCCCTCTTCGAGCAGTCGTCCGTTCTCAAAGATAATGGCATTGCCGCCATAAACCACATCCTGGGTCGACTCGCCAAAGCCGCAGCTGGCATAAACGTAACCACTAATCATACGGGCACTCTGCTGGGCAAGCAGCGACTTAAGGTAAGCATGCTTACCAATCAGTTCGTCGCTGGCCGAGAGGTTGAAGATGACATCGGCACCAGCCAAAGCCAAGTTATTGCTAGGTGGTGTGGGTGCCCATACATCCTCGCAGATCTCAACACCGAACTTCACGCCATCAGCAGTAACAAACACCTGTGGCTCGGCAGATACGTGAACGGGGCTGCCTGCAAAATATATCTCGGTAGGATTCAAGTCCTGTGCCGATGCAAACCAGCGCTTCTCGTAAAACTCGCCATAGTTGGGCAGATAAACCTTAGGCACAATGCCCAACAGCTGTCCACCCTGCAGCACAGCTGCACAGTTGTACAGCAAGCCGTTGACTACCACTGGCAAACCAACAATCACGATGACGTTGAGCTTGCGGGTGAAATCAAGCAGTTTTACCACGCCATCCTCGGCATGATCGAGCAGGAGTTGCTCTTTAAACAGATCCTGACACGAATAGCCCGTGATGCAAAGTTCGGGGAACACCATCACCTCAACACCACAATCCTCGGCCTGAGCTATCAGGCTCTCAATCTGCTGCACATTATACTCTACATCGGCCACTTTGACCGTGGGCACAGCAGCTGCTACGTTTACAAATCCGTATTTCATAGTTTAACTTTTTGTACGTCGTTCTCAATGAGTGTGTAAATAAGTGCGGGCTGCTCGAAGAAATCGTTCTCGCGGAATGCATGCAGCTTGTAGAACTTAACGGTATCTACACGCACCTGGGCATTAACGGGCGACTTTAGCAGGAAATGTTTGTCGCGCTTATAGGCCACCAGCTGTACACACAGATGCTCAAGGTCGTTCAGGTCCTCGCGACCGAACTCCTCGATAAACTCCTTGCAGTTAGGCTCAATCTCGCCCTCGGCTCTCAGCTTCCAGGCTGTACCCTCGGCAGTCATCAGCACATAACGCAGATAGTAGTTCGAGTCGTTAACCAGATAGCTCTCGAAACGGGTTTGCGAGAGTTCCTTTACATCCATGGGCACAAAGGCCAGGAAGGCACTCAGCTTGTCGCCACCCTTACGTTCCTCAGGCTTGGGTTTAAAGGTAATGGGACGGTC
>JAEEGI010029690.1_pt1 | contig 10316 bp, 8 predicted proteins | sample 8958751 | NCBI WGS metagenome assembly JAEEGI01 (sample SAMN16246545, study PRJNA631951) | gut metagenome | biome: gut microbiome; feature: rumen; material: KS-attached | host: Bos | place: Iran: Karaj | collected 2018-10 | reverse complement strand
GCTACATTCCTGTCCTGGGGGATTTCAGAGGGAGCTGGTCGTATAAGACTTACCCGATGCAAAAGTACGGACTTTTCTTGGATTGGCAAGCAAAAACCGTAAAAATTTACTCGTGGCCGTAGCTGGAGCCGTCGAAGCAATGCGTACAAAGGTCGCACTTCGGCAGGTCTATGGCTTTCACTACGCTGTCCAAGGTATTGAATTTCAATGTGTCGACACCGACGTGCTTACGAAGCATCTCAACGAGGTTGGCGTATTCGGGCGTCGTCGGGTCGCAGTATTTATCGATGTTGTGGTTGTCGTTGCCTTCGAGTTCCTCGATGCAACGGCGCGTGATGAGCTCCATGATGTTCTTGGAGGCCGAGAAGTTGAGGAAGGGACAACCGAACAGCAACGGCGGACAGCTAATGCGCACATGAACTTCCTTGGCACCATAGTCATAAAGCATCTTCACGTTATCGCGCAGTTGTGTGCCGCGTACGATGCTGTCGTCGCAGAAAGCCACTTTCTTGCCTTCGAGCAAGGCTCGGTTGGGGATGAGCTTCATCTTAGCCACATGTTCGCGCTGACTTTGGTTGACGGGCATGAAGCTCCGCGACCAAGTGGGCGTGTACTTCACCACACCACGCAGATACGGAATCTTACGCACGTTGGAATAGCCCAAAGCCATGCCAATGCCCGAGTCGGGAATGGCAGACACATAATCGAGGTCAAGATAATCTTGTTTGCCCATCTCGCGGCCTTCATTATAGCGGGCTTCCTCCACGTTGACACCTTCGTAATCAGTGGCAGGGAAGCCGTAGTAGATCCATAAGAAAGAGCACACCTGCTTCTTGGGATTGGGAGCCAGCAGTTGCTGCACACCGTCGAGCGTCACCTTGACAATCTCGCCGGGGCCCACATTATAGCAAGTCGTATAGTCAAGGTTAATGTAACTGTGGCTTTCAGAGGCCAGCACATAGCCATCCTCACTCTTGCCCACCACGATGGGGGTACGACCATAGTAGTCGCGGGCCGCAATGATGCCGTCCTCGGTCAGGATAATCATAGAGCAGGAGCCTTTCACCTTATTATATACGTTCTTGATGCCGTCAACGAAGTCCTCGCCCTGTGTGATGAGCAGTGCCACCAATTCTGTGGGGTTAGTGAAGCCCATGCTCAGCTCTGCAAAGTGCTGCTTGTTTTCGAGGCAGTGGTCGACGAGCTCGTCGATGTTATTGATTTTAGCCACCGTACTGATAGCGAACTTGCCGAGGTGCGAGTTGACGATGATGGGCTGTGCATCCGTGTCGCTGATGACGCCGATGCCGAGGTTGCCCTCATACTTGCCCATGCTCAACTCGTCGCTGAACTTAGTGCGGAAATAAGTGTTCTCAATGTCGTGGATGGAACGGTGAAATAGTTCGCCGTCGTAAGTCACCATACCAGCGCGTTTGGTGCCGAGATGTGAGTGATAATCAATGCCATAGAACAAATCCTGTGCGCAGGGTTGTTTCAATACAGTGCCGAAGAAGCCTCCCATAGTTAGTGTAGTATTTAGGTTATAAAAACAAAAAACATCCACAAGAGCTATCCTGTAGATGGACTGCAAAAGTAGAGGTTTTTCCATTCTGTTCGCAACTTTTTGTGTATTTTTGCACGATTTTTTTTGCAAGTCTATGATACTCAAACTCTACCCGACAAATCCGAACCCGCGTTATGTCAAGATGATCTTGGAATGCTTGGCCGATGGCGGCACCATCATCTTCCCTACCGACACTTTGTATGGTCTGGGAGGCTGCATCAACAACCCGCGTACCTTCGAGCGCATCTGCCAAATCAAGGGCATCAAGAAGGAGAAGGCCAATTTCTCGTTTATCTTCCACGACCTCAGCATGTTGAGCGAGTTCACCAAGCCCATCAACAATGACGTCTTCAAGATGATGAAGCGCAACCTGCCCGGTGCCTTCACCTTCATTTTGGAGGCCAACAACAACATCCCGCGCATCTTCCAGAGCAAGAAAAAGACCATTGGTATCCGTATCCCCGACCAGCCTATCATCACGAACATCGTCAAAGAATTTGGTTCGCCTATTATGACCACCTCTTTGGCCGACGAAGAGGACGAAATCAACCCTTACCTCACCGACCCCGAGGAAATCCATGACCGCTATGGAAATTTGGTCGACATCGTCATCGATGGCGGTGCCGGCGAGAACGAGGAGAGTACCGTTGTGGACTGCACTGACAATGAGATTGTTATCGTCCGTCAAGGCAAGGGTCTGCTGGACGAATGAAAAAAAGTTGCAGTCGAAAGTCAACCATAACAAAAAAAGTAGTACCTTTGCAGCCGCAAAAAACGCAATGACTCGGTAGCTCAGCAGGTAGAGCACAACACTTTTAATGTTGGGGTCCTGGGTTCGAGCCCCAGCCGGGTCACAATACAAACAAAAAATCCACGATTTCGTCGTGGATTTTTTGTTATCTTTGCAACCTAAACCAACCACCCAATGATTGACCTATTGAATGACTTAAACGAGCCTCAGCGCGAGGCCGTTACCACTATAGAAGGCCCCGTGATGGTGATTGCCGGTGCAGGCTCAGGCAAGACCCGTGCCCTCACCTACCGTGTCGCCTACATGATTCAAGAAGGCATCGACCCCTTCAGCATCATGGCCCTCACCTTCACCAACAAGGCCGCCCGCGAGATGAAGGAACGCATCATGCAACTCGTCAACGCCAGCGACGCCCGCAACGTGTGGATGGGCACCTTCCACTCCATCTTCGCCCGCATCCTACGTATCGAGGCGGAGAAAATCAGTTTCACCTCCAACTTCTCCATCTACGACACTGACGACTCAAAGGCACTCATCACACAGATTCTCAAGGATTTGAGCCTCGACACTAAGGTCTACCCCGCCAAGCAGGTGCTGTCGCGCATCTCGTCAGCCAAGTCGAGCCTCTACTCGCCCGAAGACTACGCCAACAATCCTGATATTCAAGAAACCGATCGCAAATCGAACAAACCGCTCATCGCACAGCTGTTCAAGCTCTACAACGAGCGTCTCCATCGCGCCAATTCCATGGACTTTGATGATATCTTGTATTTCACCAACATCCTCCTGCGCGACAACCCCGACGTTCTTTACAAATACCAGAACCACTTCAAGTTCATCCTCGTCGACGAGTATCAGGACACCAACTACGCCCAATACCTCATCGTGAAACGTATCGCGGCACTTTTTGAGAACCTCTGCGTGGTCGGCGACGATGCACAAAGCATCTATGCCTTCCGCGGCGCCAACATCCAAAACATCCTTAACTTCAAGAACGATTACCCTGATTATAAGCTGATTAGGCTGGAACAAAACTATCGCTCCACCCAGAACATCGTCAACGCCTCGAACGCGGTCATCGCCCACAACAAAGACCAAATCAAGAAAAAGGTGTGGAGCGACAAGGAAAAAGGCGAACTCATCGGCCTCATCCATGCCAACAGCGACACCGAGGAAGGCACCATGGTGGCCAACAGCATCTTCCACTACAAGATGAACCGCCATCTGCCCAACAAGAGCTTCGCCATCCTTTACCGCACCAACGCACAATCCCGTTCCATGGAAGAGGCGCTGCGTAAGCAGAACATACCTTATAAGATTTATGGTGGCCTCTCATTCTACGACCGCAAGGAAATCAAAGACTTGTTGGCCTATTTCCGCGTTGTCATCAACCCTGAGGACGAACAGGCATTGTTGCGTATCATCAACTACCCCGCGCGAGGCATCGGCAAAACCAGCATCGAGCGCATGATGGTCACGGCCAACGAGCAGCGCATGAGCATTTGGAAGTGCATGGAGAACAACGTGTTTCCGCAAGATTTCAACATGGGCACCATCAACAAGTTCCGTGACTTCATGGTGATGATCAAGAGCTTCCAAACCTTGCAGGAAAAGATGAACGCCTTCGAGTTGGCCAAACATATCACCAATACAATCGGTCTCATTAAAGTGTTGAAAGAAGACGACACGCCAGAGGGCGTCTCAAGGGTCGAAAACGTGGAAGAGTTGCTCAACGCCATCATGGAGTTCAGCGACCGTCAGGTAGACGAGACCACTGGCGAGACCGCCCGAGTGGACTTGGTGCAGTTCATGGAAGACGTAGCCCTGCTCACCGACAGCGAGATGAAGAAGGACGACCCCAACGAAGACTATGTCAGCCTGATGACCGTCCACTCGGCCAAAGGCTTGGAGTTTCCTTACGTTTATGTCGTAGGCATGGAAGAAAATCTCTTCCCTGGCATCCTCAGCCTCAGCACACGTGAGGAATTGGAAGAGGAGCGCCGCCTATTCTATGTGGCCATCACCCGCGCCATGACCAAGCTCACCTTGAGTTATGCCGAGCAACGCTATCGTTACGGCAACCTCACCCTCAGTGAGCGTTCGCGTTTCGTCGACGAGATTGACGCCAACCTCATCGAGCAGACACAAAAGGCCTCGTTCCGTGGCACCACACCCATGGGTGGACGACCTTTCGTTCGCCGCATCAACGAGCCCGAGCAGCATGGCTTCCGCAACATACCGAATACGACTACAGCAAGGCCTACCACCAGCCAACCTGCTACGCCTCAGAACCTTGAACCTTCCAACCCTGACTTGTTGCAGGAAGGCATGAGAGTGATGCACGCCAAGTTTGGTGCGGGCACTATACTCAGCGTCGATGGCGCAGGAGCAAACAAGAAAGCCTCAGTCCATTTCGACACCGCCGGCGTGAAGATGCTCATGCTGAAGTTTGCTCGTTTGGCGATAATCAAGTAGTATTTCACACCATATTATGTATGTATAATACAGAAGATTTTATACTTGACGAGATTTATGGTGAACGGCTTCTTATCAGCAAGCATGCCGACCGTTCGGAACTTAATGAAAACATCCGTGTAGCCAGAGTGATGCTTAGTTGCTTTGACGATATGAATATACGTATCAACGAGCATCTGCTGGTATTTGGTCATAAAAACCCAGAATATACCATCAATGAGAAACTAGGCGACCGAAAAGGCGTGGAAAGCGAGAATGGGATAAAATCTGCCTTCCGCAAAGCCAAGGAACAAGGTTGCGAAACAGTGGTGCTTGATTTCGACATGCACATGGCAGACTGCATCCTTAAGACCAAGAAGATTACATCAGGCATCTATGGTAGACATGAGGATTTCACGAGCGGTAGTATCAATGAATGTTATATTGTTCATAACAGCAAGGCGGTTGTGGTGAAGCCCGATATGTTTTATGCCATAGACAAGGATACTACCAAACAATGGATAGAGGATGAGATAGAAAAACTGAGGACATAACCTTGGGGCTATGTCCTCGTATGGGGGTCAGATAGGTCCAGCTTGAATATTGCTGTAAAAGCAAATTGTTCGCGCCCTCTGACGACAATCTGACACTGCAAAAATACAAACTTTTCCCCATCCCGCAAGCCTTTTCGCAAAAATTTCATATTTTTGCACTCATAATAAGCTACACCTGTTATTTTTCACACAACAAAAAAGACTAACCACAAACTAACACATCAGAATAAAGAATAGAATAATTTAACATATTATAAACCAAAGCATTAGCTATTATTTCGCGTTTAGCCAAGAGCCTAGCAATCATTTTTGGAAATAAACACTCAGAAATAATATCTGGCAGTCTTTCAAAATGGAAGACTTTGTCAAGTAGTATAAAGCAATGCTTGTACCGATTAGGTGCAAGCAACTTGTTTACTTGACAGAGGTTTCCATGCTAGGCCGCCTCTCAGCTAAACGCAATAAGTGGGCTTGCACCTTGCTTTTTGCGTCGGCGGATGGTAGCGATGCAGTAATACCATCCGTATGGCAGTCAACAAAAATCTTTCTAGCGCAAAAAAAGCAAAAAAGGACGAGTTTTATACTCAACTTTCTGATATTGAGAATGAATTGAGGAATTATAAAAGGCACTTCAAAGACAAAACGGTGTTTTGCAACTGCGATGACCCTTACGAAAGCAACTTCTTCAAGTATTTTGCGATGAATTTTAACCAATTAGGGTTGAAGAAGCTTATTGCCACATGTTTTGCTGGGTCTATTGTAGCGGAACGACAATTGACGTTATTTGACGAAGAAGAGAATCAAACCAAGACTAGTGTACCTCACAAAATTGTGATTACCGAAGTGACCGACCTCAATGGCGATGGAGCCACGAACCTTGCCGATGTGGAATGGCTGATCAAGAACGACAAAAATGTGTTGACCCGCCTGAAAGGCAATGGGGATTTTCGCTCTGAGGAATGTATCGAACTGCTGAAAGAAGCTGATATTGTGGTGACCAATCCGCCGTTTTCATTATTTCGGGAGTATTTGTCACAACTTATTGAATTTGATAAGAAATTTGTGATTATCGGAAATAAAAACGCACTAACCTACAAAGAGGTTTTCAAGTTAATCAAAGACAATAATCTATGGATTGGTTGCACGCCAACAAGCAAGGAAATGTATTTTGACACACCACAAAGTTATATTGATGAAGCCATTGCAAATAACAAGAATAGAACTGCTGTAATGGTAAGAGGTAAATATATGTGCAGGGCTCAAGCAATATGGCTTACGAATCTTGACCATAAGAAGCGTCATGATATGCTTGACCTTTACAAACACTATTCACCCGAGGAATATCCCAAATATGACAATTACGATGCTATCAATGTTGATGTCACCGCTGAAATTCCAATGGATTATGACGGAATGATGGGTGTTCCGATTTCGTTTTTGGATAAATATAACCCTGAACAATTTGAAATCCTTGGGATTACGCAACGGAACGATGACCCTTTCAAAACCAAGAAATATACAACTGATGAATACAGAAATGCTAATGATTTAAATGCTCGTGGTGTAATAATAGTTAATGGTGTTCCCAAATCAATTTATACTAGAATACTTATCCGCAAAAAACAATAAATCATGGAAATAAAGTTCACAGAAATCAGCATCCGTGACCTCGTGGAAGGTTACGAAAACAATGACGAGAACGGCGTAAGGGCCTATGGAGGCCTGCTGGACATCCGTCCGCCTTATCAACGCGAGTTCATCTACAAACCCGAACAGCAACAGGCAGTCATTCGCACCGTGGCAAAAGATTTTCCGCTCAATGTGATGTATTGGGCTAAACGTGAAGACGGCACCTTTGAAGTTATTGACGGACAGCAGCGTACCTTATCCATTTGCGAGTACTTAGACGGCAACTTCTCTGTGGTGTTTGAGGGCGACAAAAACCCTTACGGTTTCAGCAATCTGCCTGCCGACCGACAGAAACAGATTTTGGATTATAAACTCACAGTCTATGTCTGCACAGGAAGCCCAAGCGAGAAATTGGACTGGTTCCGCACCATCAATATTGCCGGCGAGAAACTTACCGAACAAGAAATGCGCAATGCCGTATATGCGGGCAGTTTTGTCACCGAAGCCAAACGGAAGTTCAGCAAGACCAACTGTGTGGCTTACCAGATGGGCAACCGCTATCTCAGTGGCAGTTGCATCCGACAAGATTACTTGGAGACAGTACTAGGATGGCTCAACAATGGCGACATTCCAGGATATATGGCCGCTCACCAGCACGACCCCAACGCCGACGAACTATGGCTCTATTTTCAGAATGTCATCAACTGGGTGCAGGCCAAGTTCACTAAATACCGTAAAGAGATGAAAGGTGTGGCATGGGGCGAACTTTACAACAACCACAAAGAAGACAAACTCGATGCCAATGCCCTCGAAAGTCAAATCTCAAAGTTGATGCAAGATAGTGATGTGCAACGTAAGGCGGGCATCTACGCCTACGTTCTCGACGGCGACGAACACCATCTAAGCATTCGCGCTTTCGACGACAACACCAAGCGCGAGGTTTACGAAAAACAAAAAGGCATCTGCGCCATCTGCGGCAAGCATTTTGAGATTGAACAAATGGAAGCCGACCACATCACGCCATGGTGCGATGGTGGCCGCACAGTGGCTGACAACTGCCAAATGCTCTGTCGCGAGTGCAACCGTAGAAAAAGCGGGAAATAACGCATTTCACATTCAAGATTACACCCGTCGGTGCCGAAGCAAAGCGACACCGACTTTTTTGTCCTTGCCATGTTGCGAAAAATATGTACCTTTGCACGAAATTATCGAATTACCATGAACAAGCCAGGACTAACCTATAATACAGAAAAAGAACAAATTGTCATTTCGGAATACGGCCGGTGCGTGCAGGAGATGATCAAGAAACTGCCGGAGATTGAAGACCGCGAGCAACGTACCGAAGCCGCCAAATACATCATTAGCGTGATGGTGCAGATGAACCCGAGCATCAAGCAGTCGAGCGACTACGAGCACAAACTTTGGGACCACCTCTACATGATTTCGGGCTACAACCTTGATGTGGATAGTCCCTATGCTCCGCCTATTCCAGTGGAACAGCAAAGTAAACCACAACATATTGGTTACCAAAATAATGACATCAAATATGGTCACTATGGCCAATATCTCATCAAGATGATTGAGGCCGCCTCGCAGGAGGAGAACGACGAAGTTCGCGAAGCCCTCGCCTATTCCCTTGCCAGCCAGATGAAGCGTAACTACCTGGAGTGGAATAAGAGCGTCGTCAACGACCAAGTTATTATTGATGACTTGAAGACCATCTCGAGTGGACGCCTCATTATTACCGACGAATCGAGGCTGAACAGCAACAACGACATGCCTGGCAAAGGCCAACAACAGCCCAAGCAGCAGCAACAGCAAGGCAAGAAGAAAAAGAAAAAAGTGCCAAACCTGAAGGCCAACATGAATAATCCCAATAATCCGGCATACAAGAAACGCATGCAAGAATTAGGTAAAATGTAAGGCCATGGCATCACTGAAAATCAAAGGCGGCGGCAGACTGCAAGGCGAAATCATCCCGCAAGGCGCGAAAAACGAGGCCATGCAGATTCTTTGTGCTTGTCTGCTGACGGAAGAAAAAGTCACCATCCACAACCTGCCCGACATCCTCGACATCAATAACCTGATTGCCCTTTTAGAAGGCATGGGGGTGACCGTGGAGCGCACAACCAGACACGACATTACGCTGCAGGCCAAAAGCCTCAACTTCGACTATTTCAAAGGTGCTGACTATCAAACTACCGCCTCCAAATTGCGCGGCAGCGTGATGATGACTGGCCCAATGCTGGCTCGTTTTGGGAAGGCCTACATGCCCAAGCCTGGTGGCGACAAAATCGGTCGTCGCAGACTCGACACCCACGTCATCGGCTTGCAGAAACTCGGCGCCATCTTTGACTTCGACAGCTATCAGGTCGGGGTGCAAAAAGGTGGTTTGAAAGGCTGCTATATGCTCCTTGACGAGGCCTCCGTCACCGGTACGGCCAACATCGTCATGGCCGCCGTGATGGCCCAAGGCACCACCACCATCTTCAACGCCGCTTGTGAGCCATATCTCGTGCAACTCTGCACCATGCTTAACCACATGGGCGCCGACATCAAAGGCGTCGGTTCCAACCTACTGACCATCAACGGTGTCAGTCGTTTGCATGGCACAGAACACACCCTGCTGGCCGATATGATTGAGGTGGGCAGCTTTATCGGCATGGCCGCCATGACCGGCAGCGAGATCACCATCAAAAATGCGGGCATCGCACAACTCGGCATCATCCCTGATGTATTCCGCAAGCTCGGCATCCAGATGGAAGACCGTGGCGACGACATTTTCATCCCTGCGCAAGACCATTACGAGGTCCAGACCTTCATGGACGGCAGCATCCTCACCGTGGCCGATGCACCTTGGCCTGGATTCACCCCCGACTTGATCAGTATCGTTTTGGTGGTGGCCACCCAAGCCAAAGGCACTGTACTCATCCACCAAAAGATGTTTGAGAGTCGTCTGTTCTTTGTCGACAAGCTCATCGACATGGGCGCGCAAATCATCCTCTGCGACCCACACCGCGCCAACGTCATCGGCCTCGACCGCAGCCATGCCCTGCGTGGCATCCGCATGGCCTCGCCCGACATCCGTGCCGGCGTCGCCCTGCTCATCGCTGCCTTATCTGCCCAAGGCGACAGCATCATCGATAACAGCGACCAGATTGAACGCGGCTACCAATACATCGACAAGCGCGTGAACGCCCTAAGCCTCAACGGGCCGCTCATCGAACGTCTCTAAGCCCTTTCCCAACCCATTCTGCCATTTTGTCAAAGCCGACCCTTTGGCAAAGGATTTGATGTGTCTTAGCGCAAAATGAAAAATAATAGCAAAACACACATATCATGACCGAAAACGAAAACGTTAACA
>JAEEGI010029688.1_pt1 | contig 10317 bp, 5 predicted proteins | sample 8958751 | NCBI WGS metagenome assembly JAEEGI01 (sample SAMN16246545, study PRJNA631951) | gut metagenome | biome: gut microbiome; feature: rumen; material: KS-attached | host: Bos | place: Iran: Karaj | collected 2018-10 | reverse complement strand
GGATACTTCCCCGACGACATCAACATCGACCTTCTTACACGCCGCGACACTACCCACCTGGTGGCAAGCAACGGCGACTTCTATATCGATATGGACGCAAGTGGCGGCTACAAGGTGCTGCTAAAGCAGATGGACAAGCTCGTGACAAAGACGAAGGACGACTTCAAGGTGAGGAAGATAGACCAGATGGGACTCCGCGAGCTGCTGCCCACGGCGCGCATCAAGCTCAACTCCGGCAGCGACAACTTCGTGAGCCGCGTTCTGCAGCGTTACGGCTACTCCTTCGATGCTGCCAGGATGGACCTTACTTCGTCGCCAGAGACCGGACTCAACGGTGATGTGGAGGTGCACCGCTTGCTCGCCGACAGCATGCAGCTCGACACAGTGCGCCTCACGCTCTTCTCTGACGACACGCAGTTGAGGTTCAACGGTCAGGTGCGCAACAACAATCGAAACCCGCAATACGTGTTTAACACCCTCTTCAACGGTTATCTGCAGGAGACGGGAGCCACACTCAACGTGAGATACTACGACCAGAAAGACGTGCTCGGCATACGTCTTGGCGCTGTTGCCGAGATGCAGGAGCACGGCATCAAGATGCGTCTGCTTACCGACGACCCCATCATAGGATACAAGAAATTCAACATCAACAAGGACAACTACGTCTTCCTGGGCGATGACAAGCGCGTTTCGGCACGGCTGAGGATGCGGTCTGACGATGGCGTTGACGTGCAGGTATATTCTGACGACGACAATACCGACGCCCTGCAGGACCTCACGCTGTCGCTCAGCAAACTGAAGATAGAGGACATCGTAGCCGTGATACCTTACATGCCGCGAATGTCCGGAACACTCGACGGCGACTATCACTTCATACAGACTTCCGAGAACATCACCGTGGGCTCCACGATGAACGTGAAGAACATGACCTACGAGGGCAGCAACATGGGCAATCTCGGTACCGAGTTCGTGTATATGCCTAAGGACGACGGTTCCCATTATGTTGACGCCATCATCTACAGCGACGACGAACAGGTGGCAACGGTGGTCGGTACCTACCGCTCCGAGGGTGCGGGATATCTCGATGCCAAACTTGAGATGGAGAAGATGCCTATGAAAGTGCTCAACGGTCTCATCCCAGACCAGATAGTGGGCTTCGAGGGAGTGGCCGACGGCAACCTTGACATACGTGGACAGTTGAGCAAGCCTCAGGTCGATGGTTCGCTGACTCTCGACACCGCATATCTCGTAAGCGAGCCTTACGGCATGCGCATGCGCTTCGACACCACACCGGTGCAGGTGAAGGGAAGCAAGGTTACTTTCAAGGACTTCAACCTTTACTCCACGAAGGACCACCCGATGACAATCAATGGCGACGTCAACTTTGCCGACCTCGACAACATAACGCTCAACATACGTCTCGCGGCACAGAACTTCCTGCTCATCAACTCGAAGGAACAGAGCCGCAGCGAGGCATACGGCAAGGCATACGTCGACTTCGTAGGCTTCCTCAGAGGCTCGCTCGACTATCTCCGACTGCGCGGACGCATGGATGTGCTGGGTGCCACCGACATGTCGTACATACTGCGCGACTCACCGCTCACCCTCGACTACCAGATGGAGGAACTGGTGCGCTTCACCGACTTCACCGACACCACGCAGACCGTTGTGAAGCGTGCCGAGGGCATGGGATTCGATATGGACATGACGGTGAACATCGACCGCGCTGCAAGAATAGTGTGCTACCTGAAGCCCGACCATTCAAACTACATCGACCTGATGGGCGACGGCTCGCTCAGACTGCAGTACACACCTGCCGACAACTTCCGCATAAGGGGCAAGTACACCCTGAACAACGGCGAGATGAAATACTCCATGCCTATCATTCCGCTGAAGACATTCACCATACAGGACGGCAGTTACCTGGAGTTCACGGGCGACCCGATGAACCCGAGGCTTAACATCACCGCCACGGAGCGCACCAAGTCGAGCGTCTCCACGGGCGACCAGAGCCGCAGCGTAGATTTCGACTGCGGTGTGGTAATCAGCAAGACGTTGCAGGACATGGGACTGCAGTTCATCATCTCGGCACCTACCGACATGACAGTGCAGAATGAACTGAACACCATGAGCGAGGAAGAGCGCGGCAAACTGGCGGTGGCTATGCTTACTACGGGAATGTATATGTCGGGCAACTCCTCTGCCGAGGCGTCGATGGGCAATGCCCTCAGTTCATTCATACAGAGCGAGATAAACAACATCGCGGGCAACGCGCTGCGCACCCTCGACTTCAGTTTCGGTCTCGATAACTCCTTCGATGCCAGCGGTGCGATGCACACCGACTACAGTTTCCGCTTCGCCAAGCGATTCTGGAACAACCGTCTGCGTGTGGTTGTCGGCGGAACGATATCCACGAGCTCCAATATGCCTAACCACAACCAGGCGTTCTTCGACAATGTGGCACTGGAATACCGTCTGAGCCAGACATCCAATAAATACCTGAAACTCTTCTACAGCCACGACGCATACGACTGGCTCGAGGGACAGAACAGTGAGTATGGCGCAGGCTTCATGTGGCGGCGCAAGGTGAATCACTTCTCCGACCTCTTCCATTTCAAGAACGAGGACGACGATGTCCTTGACCTCAGCAGGATGCGTGCACGCAGAGACTCCACCCGTGTCCATACTGACAGCGTGAGCGTCGGAAAGAAAACAAACAACACTGAAAATGAGAAGAAAGAATAACAGATTGTCGTTATTGCTATGGGCTGCAGTGCTCTGCAGTGCGGCTGTCGTGGTATCGTGCTCCACCACAAGCGCGCTGCCCGAGGGGGAGCAGTTGTATATAGGAATAGACAAGATAACCTATAGCGAGCATGAGAACAGCGACCACTTCGTGACAACACAGGAGGAGGTGGAGGCGGCACTGGCATGCGAGCCCAACGGCGCACTCTTCGGCAGTTCCAGGATACGCTCTCCGTTCCCCGTCGGACTGTGGGTGTGGAACGCATTCTCAAAGTCTGAGTCCAAGTTCGGCAAGTGGATGACCAACAACATTGGCAAGACACCGGTGCTGATGAGTTCCGTCAATCCCGCCCTTCATGCCTCGGTGGCACAGAGCGTGCTGCGCAATCACGGCTATTTCCGCGGAAAGGTAGGCTATGAGGAACTGACGATGCGCAATCCCAAGAAAGGCAAGATAAGATATGACGTGCAACTGAATCATCTCTTCACCCTCGACTCAATAGCCTATGTGGGCTTCCCCGCCGTCGGCGACACATTGATAAAGGCGACACTCGACGATGCCCTCATACATCGTGGCGACCCCTTCAGCGTGGCCACTCTCGATGCCGAGCGCAACCGCATAACACAACTGTTCCGTAACAACGGATACTACTATTACCAGCCGTCATACGCCTCCTATCTCGCCGATACCATCATGGTGCCCGGCAAGGTGCAGTTGCGTTTCCAACTTGCCGACGGCATCCCCGAGCAGGCAAACCACAAGTGGTACATCGGGCGCACCACGGTCGATCTCCGCAAGTCGAGGATGGAACGTCTCACCGACTCCATATCGCGCCGTCGTTTCACGCTGCGCTTCAGTGGCCGTCGTCCTGCCGTGCGTGCCGGAGTCCTCATGCGCGATATCAAGTTGCGCCGTGGACAGTTGTTCTGCTACGACGACCTCATGGAGACAGAGAACAACATCCTCTCGTCAGGCCTCTACAGTTCGGTCAACTTCCGTTTCACGCCACGCGACAGCACCCTTACGTGCGACACCCTCGACATGAACATCTCATGCGTCTTCGATAAGAAATACGACTTCTACATAGAGACCAACATCAAGGGACGCACCACAGGTCGAATGGGACCCGAGGTGATTCTCGGTCTTACCAAGCGTAATGCCCTGCGCGGAGGAGAGACCTTCGACATCAATCTCCACGGGTCGTACGAGTGGCGCGTGGGAACGAAGAAGATATTCGCGTCAGAGAAACTCGAGACCTACACCGTAGGACTTGACGCCTCGCTCAAGTTCCCCCGTCTGGTGACGCCGCTGAACCTCTTCAACAGTCAGCGACGAGCATTGCGGGAGCGACGCCAGCGCCTTAACCTGAAGCGACGCCAGTACTTCTCCACACCTACCACCACACTCCGACTGGGCTTCGATGTGGAGAGCCGCTCCAACTATTTCCGCATGCACACGGCATCGGGCGAACTAACCTATCGTTGGCAGCGTAAGGCGACATCGTCGCATGAGTTCTCACCCATCAGCGTGGTCTATCAGTTCAAGAACCACACCACCGACCTCTTCGACTCCATATACGTCGAGACGCCGTTCCTCATCAAGGCGCTTGCCGACCAGTTCATCACCAAGATGAGTTACACATACAGGTATGCCAGTCCCAAGGGCACGCGCAACCCCATAGCATGGGAGACCACGGTGTCAGAGGCGGGCAACCTCCTCTCGCTGGGATTCATGGCTGCGGGAAAGAAATGGAACGAGAAGGACAAGACGCTGTTCAACAACCCATATGCACAGTTCGTGAAGATAAACACCGACTTTGTAAAGCGGTGGCAGATGACCGAGAAGACATCACTCGTGGCACACGTCAACGCCGGACTGATATGGAACTACGGCAACAGCGACTTCAGTCCCTTCAGCGAGCAGTTCTACGTGGGAGGAGCGAGCAGTATCCGTGCCTTCTCCGTCAGGAGCCTCGGACCGGGACGTATGCTGCCCGAGACAGGCAGTTACAAGTACCTCCTGCAGACGGGCGACCTCAAGTTGCTTGCCAACCTCGAGTACCGTTTCAACATCGTGGGAAGCCTCAATGGTGCGCTGTTCCTCGATGCGGGCAACGTGTGGAACGTGGGGAAGAACTATGCCGACGAGGCGAAGTTCAAGTTCAAGCGACTGCCCAAGGACCTTGCCCTCGGCACTGGTTTCGGTCTGCGCTACGACCTGGAGTTCCTCGTGCTGCGCATCGACTGGGGATTCGCCCTCCACGCACCCTACGAGACGTCACACACCGGCTATTTCAATATGCGCAAGTTCAGCGACATGCAGACAATAAACTTCGCCGTGGGATACCCGTTCTAAGTAAGGAGTTCTTGTAATTCAAAATGAAAATTATGTTAGACGATATCAGTTACATAGAAGACATACGCCACTGTTCTGGCAAGATGGGTTTGGTCGTGTGGCACCAGTACGACGTGCTTCTCGCCACTCGTCCCTATGGTTGGGACACGATGGTTAAATACGTTGCGTATCTGGCGCAGGCAGACATTAAAAAAGTAGAGACGCTGACAACTTCAGACCTCGCGGGCGGTACGGATACCGAGTTGATTGACGATTACAGGCGGTCGAAAGGTGACCTCAAGGATTTGCTTTCAGAAGAGCGAGGCACGCTGGGCATTGGTGGATACAGTGACACCCTGAAAGGTCCTGTTAAAGTGGTGTGGTACAACCAGACGCGTGTGCTGCGCATTTTCGTGCAGTCCGACGACGAGGCTCTCATCAGAAGATACGCTGAGACAGTCATCAGAGCATCCTTCGGCACCGAAGACGCTATGAAACTTGCAAAACCGTACCTCAAAAAGTAACACCACGTTGATTTCACTATTGTTGGCCTACCCTATGCCCCTCCCTAAGGGAAGGGTTTGAGCTACATTTGTGGGGCGGGTTGAGCGAGGATTTATTTGTAGGGTCGCACTTCTTGTGCGCCCGTTTTACATCAACGTGAGACCTCCATTGCGGTCGCACATGGGGAACGCACTTACCATTTAATGGTGGTTATGACTACTCCCCTCCCTACAAGGAGAGACTTTGAGAGGTCGTTAGAGACTTGGGGGCTAGAAACATATACAGGTGACAGCGCAAAAGGATATCAGACAAGACGTGAAAGGGCATCTTCCATATAAAGAATAATGGGTTTACGGTGAAAACTGGACAAAAGGTCAAAAGGGCTTTCGGGATTCTAGGGGGGATAGTGTTGCTCAGTGGTGTCACAGCAGGGGTGAGAGGAGGCGCACGAGTGACTCCCACAGCCGTTGTATGTAGGAGGGGCGGTGGGTGTATTTCAGTTCATCAGCAGAGATGCAGTGGGTGAGGTCGTCGATGAACACTTGTTTCATGCGCCGCGCCATATCCTCGTCGTAGAAGAAGATGTTTGCCTCGAAGTTGTTCTCGAAGGAGCGGAAGTCGATGTTGGTGGAGCCGCAGGTGCACAGGGCGTCGTCGGCTACGAGTATCTTGCTGTGGTTGAACTCCCGTTTGTAGGCGAACACCTTTACTCCGGCGTCGATGGCCTGGAGGACATAGGAGCGGCTGGCCCATTCCACCACCTTGGCGTCGCTCTTGAAGGGCACCATGAGTTGCACGTCAACTCCCGCTATTGCAGCGGTGCGCAGGGCGAACATGATGGACTCGGTGGGCAGGAAATAGGGTGTCTCCATATAGACGTAGCGGCGCGCCTCGACGATGATGCGCACATAGCCCTGCATCATCTCGGGGTCGGGCGTCACAGGACTGCTGGTGACAATCTGTGCGATGCAGTTGTTGCTCACCTTTACCTTTGGCTCGGGGTAATATTTGCGGCCTGTGATGAGTGTCTGCGACACGAAGTACCAGTCGACGAGGAACGCCCGCTGTATTGCGTTTACCACTCCTCCGCGCACGAGCATGTGGGTGTCGCGCCATTTGTTGGCGTAGCGCAGTGCGATGTTCATTCCTCCAATGTATGCAGTCACGCCGTCGATGACTATCAACTTGCGGTGGTTGCGGTAGTTCACCTTGCTTGTCAGCACAGGGAAGTATACAGGCAGGAAGGGGTATAGCTCGATGCCTGCGTCGGTCATGCGCCGGAAGAAGCTTCGAGGCACTTTCCAACTGCCCACGTCGTCGTAGATGAGTCGCACTTCGACACCGCGCTGTGCTGCGTCTATGAGTGCGTCGGCGACGAGGTTTCCTATGGCGTCGTCCTCTATGAGGTAGGTGTCAATGTGTATGTGGTGGGCTGCCTGTCCGATGTTATATAGCAGGGAGAGAAAGAAGTCGGCGCCGCTGGTGAATATCTCGGTGGTGTTGTCCTTGAAGGGCAGAGACCAGTTGCTCTCTATGAACTGGTTGATGAGCGGCGCGTAGTTGTCGGGTAGCCGCAGGTCGCGCTGTGCTACAAACTCCACCATTGTACGCTTGGTGAGCTGGTCGAGGCTTTTCTGGTTGATGAGTCGCTCCTTGCGTATGTTTTGTCCGAAGAAGAAATAGAGCAGCAGTCCGATGAACGGCAGGAACACCAGCACCAGAATCCACGACACCGCTTTCGCTGGCTGCCTGTTGTCAAGCAGTATGGCGAAGATGGTAGGCACTACGAAGATGCCGTAGTAGACGAGGAATATGATGACAAGGTTGGTCATGCTACTTGAAGTTTGCAAGTTTATGCGTCTGCAGGGACAGTTGCCAGCAGGGGTGCTGCATGATGTATTCGATGCATTGGCGGGTAATCTCTGCGTTGTGCTGAGCGTCGCCTACATCGCAGGGTTGGAGGAAGAGTAAGGGAAAAGCCCCCTTCTGGCTCCCCCTTATAGGGGGAGAAGGGAGATTATGGAATGAGTCTCGTGTGTATTCCGCTTCCTTCTCTAAATGCTCGATGCTCAACAATATATCACTCGCAGTGCCGTCGAACACCACCTTTATCTCGTTTACCCGTCCGCTCTCTATCTGTGGCAGCGAGGTGGTAGTTAGCGGTTGCTTTGGCGATACTGTGACCCAGTCGATGCTTTCGGGCAGCAGTCGTGTGCCGTTGGTCTCTACGGCGATGTAGAACCCTGCCTCGTGGAGGGCTGTTATGAGGGTGTCGTCTATCTGCAGCGAGGGCTCGCCGCCGGTGAGTACCACGAAGCGTGTGGTGTACTGCTTGACGCTCTCCACAATCTCCTCTGCCGACATCTCGCGGTAGTGCGTGAAATCGGTGTCGCAGAACGGGCATCTGAGGTTGCAACCGGCAAACCTCACGAATGTTGCCGCGCGCCCTGTGTGATGACCTTCGCCCTGCAGCGACGAGAAGATGTCGTTTACCTTATACATAATAGTCTCCTTAGACTCTCTGACGGGTAGTCTTAATCGATTTCATAGATGGCGACGTTTCCCTTGCTCTCCTGCACCTCCACGCGATAGCAGTGGGGCACCTGGTCGCAGATCCACTTCGCGATGTTCTCCGCCGTAGGATTGAACGGCACCACATCGTTGAGCACCTGGTGGTCGAGCACGCTCTTCACCTTGCTCTTTATCAGCGAGAAGTCGACCACCATACCGTTCTGGTCGAGCTCCGCCGAGCGACAGAACACGGTGATTATCCAGTTGTGGCCGTGAAGTGCGGTGCACTTGCTCTCGTAGTCGAGTGTCAGGCGGTGGGCCGCTGATATTTCTAATGTTTTCTTTACGTAGTACATGTATTTTAAAAAGGTCTTAAGTTTATTTCTTTCTTCGAAAACCTCGCTCCTAACTCACAATGTCATTTCCCAGTTTGCGGGCGAGTTCGTTGCGTATCTTCTGTGCCTCGGCATATTCCTGCATGAGCGAGCGCAGTTTCTCGTTGTCTCCCATCGACTTTGATATCTCCGCTTTCAGGCTTACTAGTTTGTCCTCGATGAAGTTCTTGCGGAAGTCGAGCACGAGATGTTCTGCCTCGTTGCGTAGGCTCTCTTCCTTGCTGTTTATCTGCAGGCTCTTTGTCAGCGGGATGTCCATCACCATCTTCGCTGCGATGTTGCTCAGTTCCACGTCTTGGTGCATCGTGAAATACTGCTCGGCGATGAATCCAACGTCGGTGCTGTGCTCCGTTGCCTCCTCCAGTATGCGGGCGTAGACGGGGTTCTTCAGATGCAGGCCATCGATGCTGAGGTCATAGCTGATGTACTGCGCCACGCTGAGGTTTATCTTGTCTCCGTCTTCCGTCTCCACGTCGCGGTAGATTATCTTCTCGCCGTGTCGCACCACCAGTTGCGCTATCAGCCGTTCCACGCGGTTTCCCTGTTCCTGAGGCGTTGCGGGTGCCAGCGGCTGGTCGATGGGACGTGCTGGCGTTTCCGGTGATATTGCTGCTGTTCGTTTCCCTTCGCTCTCGAGGTTCTTCCGTATGAACTTGTTCAGCGTTGATATTATCGTGGGCTCGTTGATGCCCAGACGCTGCACGCAGAGGTTGATGTATGTAGCGCGCACTATCTGGTCTTTTATCATGCTGATGCTCTGTATTATAGAGTTCACTGCCTCAGCCCGCTTTATAGGGTCACTGACGCCGCGCAGCATGACGTCAATCTTGAAGTCAATGAAGTCTTGCTGGTGCTTTTCCACATATTCACGGAAGTCCTTTGCGGTGTGCTTGCGTGCGAAACTGTCGGGGTCGTCGCCGTCGGGCAGCAGCAGCACCTTGATGTTCATCCCCTCGGCGAGCATCATGTCGGTGCCTCGCATTGCGGCGTGAATGCCCGCCTCGTCGCCGTCGTAGAGCAGCACCACGTTGGGCGTGAAGCGTCTCAGCATGCGTATCTGATGCACGGAGAGCGCCGTTCCTGAGTTTGCCACCACGTTCTCGATGCCGCACTGGTGCATCGAAATCACGTCGGTGTAGCCTTCCACCATGTACACGCAGTTCTCCTTGGCGATGGCTTTCTTGGCCTGAAAGATGCCATAGAGCTGCTGCTCCTTGTGATAGATGTCGCTGTCGGGAGAGTTTACGTACTTCTGCTGCACGCCTTTCGTGGCCTGATCGAGCTTGCGTCCGCCAAAGCCCACTACCTTTCCGCTCATGCCAATCCACGGAAAGATGACGCGCCCGGCGAAACGATCCACCACGCGTCCGTCTTTCTCGCGCTTGTAGCATATACCGGTGGAGAGCAGGAACTCTTCTTTGTAGCCTTTCATCACGGCGGTTGAGGGCAGCGCATAGCCGTCCCGGAGGTCGTAGCCCAGGCGGAACTTCCTCACGATGTCGTCGCGGAAGCCGCGCGAACGGAAATACTGCATGCCGTAGGTCTGTCCATCTGGATGATTGCGAAGCAGGTCTTCGAAATAGGCAGCCGTCCATTCGTTCACGATGAACATGGACTCCCGGCGGCTCTCCTCTTCGCGTTCCTCGCTGGTCAGCTCGCGTTCCTTTATCTCTATGTTGTATTTCTTGGCGAGCCACCGCAGTGCCTCGGGATAGGTCATCTGCTCGTGCTCCATGATGAAGTTGACGGCGTTGCCGCCCTTCCCACACGAAAAGCACTTGCAGATGCCGCGCGACGGCGACACATAGAACGAAGGCGTGCGCTCGT
>JAEEGI010029687.1_pt1 | contig 10317 bp, 9 predicted proteins | sample 8958751 | NCBI WGS metagenome assembly JAEEGI01 (sample SAMN16246545, study PRJNA631951) | gut metagenome | biome: gut microbiome; feature: rumen; material: KS-attached | host: Bos | place: Iran: Karaj | collected 2018-10 | reverse complement strand
CGTCTGCGGCCATCCGCAATCGTTCTTCGCCATCCGACAGGAAATGGAATAACAAGGGATACTTGGGATGAACTGGAAAAGAGGTCTTGGGAATGGGCCACGTTTTCACTTATGAAGATAAATGCACGGGCTGCAACAAATGTATCGAGGTCTGCCCCGTAGACTGCGCCAACGAAGCTTATCTATCCTCGGACAATTTGCGAAAAGTCCGCGTGGACGACAAATACTGCATTCACTGCGGCGCGTGCCTCGGCATCTGCGACCACGGCGCGCGCGATTATACGGACGACACGGAGGACTTCTTCCGCGATCTGGCGGCGGGCCAGCCCATTTCCGTGATCGCGGCTCCCGCAGCGCAGGTGAATTTCGAGGATTACGCGCATCTTTTCGGATGGCTGAAATCCAAGGGCGTCAAGCATATCTACGACGTGTCCATGGGCGCGGACATCACCACTTGGGCGTATCTGCGGGCCATCGAGAAATATCGGCTGGAATCCGTCGTGGCGCAGCCCTGCCCGGCAATCATCAATTACTGCGAGCGGTACATTCCGGACATCTTGCCCTATCTCTCGCCGATTCACAGCCCGATGATGTGCCTGGCGGTCTATCTTAGGAAATACCAGAACGTCACGGAGAAACTGGCGTTCCTGTCCCCCTGCGTGGCGAAGTCCGACGAGATCGGCGACTTGAACAACGACGGCCTCGTGCAGTACAACGTGACCTTCAAGAAATTGCAGGAGAAGATCGAGCGAGAGGCCGTCAATCTCCGCAGTTACCCCGCCGATGATTTCGAGGGCATGGAAGCGGCGCTCGGCCACACCTACAGCCGCCCCGGCGGTCTCAAGGAAAACATCTTCGTGACGAATCCCGAGCTTTGGGTCCGGCAAATCGAATCGCCGAAGCACGCATATCCGTATCTGCGCGAGTATTTGCAGCGACGGCAGGAAGGCAAGCCGGTGCCGACGGTGGTGGACATCCTGAACTGCGGCGAGGGCTGCAACCGGGGTCCCGGCACGATGAAACACGCCGTACTGGACGACATCGACGCGCAGACGAACCGCAAGAAGCAGTCCAAAGTCGAAACCAACGTCCGCCACACCGAGCAGGGAACGGAGTACGCGCCCTTCGTCTATTTCGACGAGCACCTGAACGTGGACGATTTCCGGCGGAATTACACGGATAAGAACGTGCACGGCTTCTTTGATGACGAGAACCTCGACGACGTCTTCAACGACCTCGGAAAGGTCACGAAAGCCTCCCGGGAGATCAACTGCTTCGCCTGCGGCTACGGCAGCTGCAAGCGGTTCGCCCAGGCGGTGAAGCGCGGCAAGAACGTCCCAGACAGCTGCGTAGATTACGAACGGCACCGCATCCTCTGGGCGGAAACGGAGAAGAGGAAGACCAAAATCTCTGGCAAGGTCAAAGAAATCATCGACGCGATCCATCAGGTCGCGGAAGCCAGCGCCGAAAACGCGAAGCACGTCAGCGATATCTCGCGGCAGATCGAAACGCTCACGGACTCCTCCGCCCGTCTGACAAGCAGCACGGGCATGGTTTCCAAGCGGATGGACGATTTCGCCGCCGCGTCGAACGACATCATGAAGATTGCCGGCCAGACGAACCTTTTGGCGCTGAACGCGGCCATCGAAGCCGCCCACGCCGGAGAAGCGGGCCGCGGCTTCGCCGTGGTAGCCGACGAAGTGCGGAAACTGGCCCAGGCCACCGACGAGACGGTGCGCGAAACGCAGAAGAACCAGGAATCTGCTGCGAAGGAAGTTCGCGGCATGGCGGACGCCTCGACGCAAATGGGCGATCAGGTCAACGCCATCAAGGATTACATCTTGCGGATCTCGGCGGCCACGGAGGAGGTCTCCGCGCAGTGCGAAGAGGTATCTCGCACGGCGTCGTCGATGATCTCAGGCGAAGAATAGCACTGCAGGACAGAAAAGCTCCCCTCATTTGCGGCAGGGAAAATGTCGTAACGAGGGGAGCTTTGTTATCCTGTGCCGACCAAAAATCTCTCTTGCCAGTTTCAAAGAAAAAAGATATACTATGTATATCCGAAGGGAGGTCTTTTCATGGAAGTTGCGAGCAGAATATTTGCCTTGGGCAACAGTAATGCAATCCGCATCCCGCGTCTTATCATGGACGCGCTTTCGCTGCGAGCCAACGATTCGGTTACGCTGGAAGTGCGAGACAATGAAATGGTCATAAAAAAGCAGGACCGGAAATCGGCGTACCCTTCTATCAGCGAACTTTTCGAAGGGTATACGGGAACCTATCAGCCGACGGAAATGGAAGCCGACGGAATTGTCGGAAGGGAGATGCTTTGATGGCGTATCAACCAAAATCCGGCGATATCATTTGGATCGACTTCAATCCACAAGCGGGCCATGAACAAAGAGGACGGCGCCCAGCCCTTGTCGTCTGGGGAGATGAAGCGCTCCGCCGCATACCCATGATGGCACAGGTCTGCGCCATCAGCAACACGGACAATCATTTTCCTCTCCATGTGCCGCTGGACAACGCCTGCCAAAATACAACCGGGTTCGTTTTCTGCGAACAAAACCGAGTGCTCGATTTGGAAGCACGCAACGCCGAGTACAAAGACACTGTATCAAAAGAAGTCTTGGAACAAGTGAAAGGTATATTACGGGCTTTACTGGATTAGACGGATACAAAGAAAAAACGGCTGCCGCACATTTTAGGATGCGGCAGCCGTTTCGCTTATTACGCGGGTTCGCCCAATTTTCCTTCCAAGTCGTGATTCGTCATCGCGCAGACGGTGGAGTCGGACCAGACGTTTTCCGCCGTTTCCACCATGTCGATGATGGTGTAGATCGGGAGGATGACGCCCATGAGGCCCAGCGGCGCGCCCACAGAGGACATCAGCGACAGCGTCAGGAAGTAACAGCCCATCGGGACGCCGGCGTTGCCGATGGCGGCCAGCACCGAGATGACGACCCAGGAAAGCATGGTGCCCATCGACAGCTCGAAACCCGCATTCTGCATGACGAAGAGCGAAGTGACGAGGATAAAGGCCGCGCAGCCGTTCATGTTGATGGTGGTGCAGATTGGCAGCACGAAGCGGGAGACGGCGGGATTGACTTTGAGATTCTGCTCCGCCGAGGCCAGCGTGACCGGCAGGGTGCCCGCCGAGCTCTTCGTGAAGAGGGCGACGGCAAGCGCCGGAGACATCTGACGGAAGACGTGGATCGGATTCAGCCCCCGCGCCAGCAGGAACAGCGGCAGCACGATGAAGAACTGGATGGCGTTGCCGCCGAGGACGACGGCGACGTATTTGCTGAGAGCGCCGACGATGACGCCCGCCGCGATCTGCGCGGAAAGCTCCGCCGCGAACGCCATGATGCCCAGCGGCAGGATCCACAGCAGGCCGCGAATCATCGTGAAAAGAAGCTCCTGCGCACCGAGCAGCCCTTTCAGGAGCGTCGCGCGGTTTTCCGTCTTCGGCATGAAGGCGAGGCCGAGACCCGCCGCCGCCGCGATGAAGATGATCGAAAGCACGTTGCCGGACAGGAACGGCTGGAGCATGTTGTTCGGCACCACGGTCAGGAAGTGATTATAGTAGGAAAGGGAGCCCAGCTTCTCCAACGGCACGTCCGCCGCGCCGCGCCCGATGACCTCCGCGGGCAGGTTCCCCGGCGCGATCCAGATATACAGCGCGAGGCCCACGAAAGCCGCCGCGAAGGTGGTCAAAAGCGTATAGGTGACGGCGTGGGCGAAAATGCTCTTCGTGTTCTTGTCCGCGCCCAGCTCCGAGAGCGTGGTGATAACCGCCAGCGCTATGGTCGGCACGGCGATGAACTGGAAGAGACGCGTGAATACGGCGGCGATGAACGAGAAAAGCTCGTTGATCTGCGTGATTCCCATGCAGCCCAAAAAGCCGCCGATGACGAGCGCCGCGATCCAAAGCACGAGCTGCTTTCCCTGCCCGCGGGGACGATGTTCCTCGAGCACGGCGCGCGCCGTTTCGTCTACGTTCGTATTGGGGTTCCGATTGTCCACGGAAAATCATTCCTTCCTGTATCATATCGCGGAGCAAAATACCGCCCCGCACGAATACCATTGTAGCGATTTCCTCACCAATCGTCAATCATGGAAAAGAGCCCGGCGCAAATTCGCGTCGGGCTCTCATACAATACGCACTTACTTTTGCGCCGCTAATGCCCGGACGGCCGCCGGGCTGGTCTGCCGCAGCGCCTCTTCCGCCAAAAGCTGCGCTTTGGACAGCGCCGTCTTTCGGACGACGGCGCGAATCTTCGGCAGCATGGGAGGCGCCATGCTCAGCACGGTGACGCCGAGGCCTATGAGCAGCTTCGCCGCCAGCGGGTCCGCGGCCATCTCGCCGCAGACGGCGACGGGGATTCCCGCATGCTTCGCCGCGGACACGGTCAGCTTTATCATGCGCAGCGTCGCCGGATGAAACATGCCGTCGAGATAGGAGAGCGCGGCGTTCGTCCTGTCCGCCGCCAGCGTGTACTGGGCGAGGTCGTTGGTGCCGATGCTGAAAAAATCCGCGTGCTGCGCGAGAACGTCCGCCTGCACCACGGCGGCTGGGGTCTCGATCATGACGCCGACGGGAACTTTCGGCGCGGCTTCGTCGTCGCCGAACAGAGCGCGCCGTTCCGTTTCCAGCGCTTTTCGCACGTCCTCGATTTCCGAAAGTGAAACGATCATCGGCAAGAGCAGCGCGGCTTTCCCTTCCTTCGCCGCCCGCAGGACGGCGCGAAGCTGGGCCGAAAGCAGCTCCGGCCGGGAAAGGCTGATGCGGATCGCACGGAAGCCGAGGAAGGGATTCGCTTCTTTCGGCAACGCCAACGCCGGGATATCCTTATCCCCGCCCGCGTCGAGGGTTCGAATGACGCAGGGCTCTCCACCGCAGGCTCTCACCGCCCGACCGTAAACCTCCGCCTGCTCGTCCTCCGAGGGCAGCGCGTTCCGTCCGAGATAAAGGAACTCCGAACGGAAGAGCCCTACGCCCTCCGCGCCGTTCCTGACGGCGGCCTCCGCTTCCTCGGCGGAGCCCACGTTCGCCCGCAGGGTGATCGCCGTGCCGTCTGTCGTCGCGACGGCCCCCGCTTCCTCCAAAAGCCGCCGGGCTTCGGCCTGCTCTTCGTCGATCTTCCGCTGCGCTTCGCGGAGCTCTTCCTCCGAGGGATGGACGACGACGGTTCCACTTTCGCCGTCGATGATGGCCATTGCTCCGTCCGGCAGTCCCTCCGCACCCTGATAGCCCAGGAGCGCAGGAATGCCCCGCATACGAGCCAGGATCGCCGCGTGTCCCGACGGGCTGCCTCCGCTCTGGATGATGCCCGCCAGCCGGTCGCCGGGGAACCGGGCTATCAGCTCCGGCGAGATCTCGTCGCCGACAAGGATCAACGGCGAGCCGTCATCCGCCTCCACAGCTTCTTTCATGCCGAGCAGGATCCGCGCCAAGCTGCGCCCGACTTCGCGCTGATCGCCTGCGCGCTCTTGCAGCAGCATGGACGCCGCCATCCGTTCCTTCGCCGCAAGCACCGCCTCCGGCGCCGGCACGCCCTCCGCAATGATGCGCCCAACCTCCGCATGAAAGCCCTGCCCCTCCGCCATCATGCGATAACCTTCCAAGATGAGCTGCTGCCGCGTCTCCCCCGCGTCGGCGCAGGCGCGGGCCGTTTTCTCCATGCGCGCCGCAAAAGTCTTCACCGCCTCGCCGAAGCGCCGCGCTTCCTCCATCGGCGAGCCTTTTTTATAGGAAGCCAATTTTTCCTTCATATCGTCCGCCGTCTGCCGGATGCGGCCAATACGGAGACTCGACGAAACGACGGCGGGGGCTTTCTGCTCCGGCTCCTTCGGAGCGGCGGAAGGTTCCGCCCGCCACGTCTTCAGCATTTTCGTTCCTTCCCGCAGCACCGCTTCCACCAGCGACAGCGCCATATCCGCCTCGTCGCCCTCGGCGCGAACGGTCACTTCCTCGCCTTCCCGCAGCGCCAAAGCCAGCACCGCGTCGATATCGGCCGCGTCGGCGCTCTGCTCTCCGCGCCGTATTTCAGCACGCGCCGAAATCTTTTTCAACAGCTTCGCCATGACGCCCGCCGGGCTGATATGAATCCCGTTCGGACAGAGCACGCGAACCATTTTTTCTTTCATGACCGTTCCTCCTCGTGTGAACGCAAATTATAAACGTAAATTATATAGGATATTTTCGACAAAAAAACAAAATCCCCTCCCTGCGCCGCGATTTATCCCTGCAAGAAAACCGGTCCGCTGCAAGTGTGGACATTGGAAAATTCCCATGCTATAATACAGGTACTTATGGCGCGCGCGAAAGCGGGCGCGGATTTTTGCACGAATCTTCCGGCCGCACAGAAAAAGAGAAGCCGTGCGCAGCGAGATATTACTTATTTTCGTTTTTGACAGAGGCCGGACTTTTTCGCTTTGTTGAATGTATATAAATCGCTCCAAGTGTGGTGAATCAATTTGGGTTTTCTTGTCGCAGCCGTTGTCTTCATGGCGGTCAGCGTGCTGATTGTGCAGCGCGTCGCCCAGTATTTTGGGATTGCCGTCCATACCAACGCGCTTGTGCTTTGTGCCGTCGCGGCATTGGTCGTGAATTTTTCCGCGATCCTCCTGTCCGCGTATCTGACCTTCAGCCATCTGATGATGCTGGTCATCCTGGTGCTTTTCTCGGCAATCCTCGTCACAGGAATAAACGAATACTTTTTGAGGCGTGACTATCTGCGCGCCCTGTTCGGGAAATCGAAAGGGCCGAAGCCGAAACCGATTCCCGTTTTGGAAGAAGAAGCGGCAGAAGAAGTCGAGGGCTCCGAAGAGCCGGAAGTTCCCGAGGAGGAACCGGAAGCGGCTCTCGAGGCGGAAGAAGCTCCGCCGGAAACCGGCGACCAGCCGGAACAGGAAGTCCTTTGGGAAGTCGAGTTGCCGCCGGGCGTCGAGCCTCCGGAACAGGAGGCGGCTGCGGAAGCAGAACCGACCGCAGAAAGCGCGGAAGAGCCGAAACTCGAACCGGAACCTGTTCCCGAAGTTCAAGAGAAAGAACCGGAACCCGAGCCTGTCGCCGAAGAGCCGACGCCGGAGCCCGAACCGGAGCCTGTTCCCGAGGTTCAGGAACAAGAGCCGGAATCCGAACCCGTTATTGCCAGCGTTCCCGAGACCGTCGTTTCTTTGGACGACCATCTCGATTACGCATACGCGGAAAAAGAAGCCGGTCATGTCGCGAAGGCCGCCGCAGCCTATCAACAGGCCGTCGAGCGCTTTGCGGACGATCCGTATGTGCCCTTCCTCGTCATTGAGCTGGGCAACCTTTACAAAGAGGCCGGAGCTTACGACGTCGCCGTCAACACTTACCGCGACGCGCTCTCCCTCCCCGTTATCCAAGGCCAAGCCGGCATCGCGGAAGAGTTCCAAAAGAACATCGCTTACCTCGAAGCCGTCTCGCATATCACTACCCGGCATGACGCGCCGGAGACCCCATTCAGCCAGATCCCGCCGGACTGGATCGCGGAAATCGAAGCCGAATTCGCGAAGCAGACGGGTAATTAAACTTTAGGAGGAACCATCCATGACGAAAAGAAGCGTAGAAATCCTGGGGCTGCCGATCATCAGCATCACCGAAGGCCGTGAGCTCGGCATGAGCAAGACGCTCCTGATCGACGCGAAAAACGGCGCCGTCGCGGCCATCACCATCGAGGACGAAGACTGGTACCGCGGCGTAAAGCTGCTGCCGTACTCCTCGGTCATCGCCATCGGCCATGACGCCGTCACCATCACCAACAGCGAAAACATCCTGACGCTGGAGGACGCCAGCGACTACGAGGCCATGCTGGACGCGAACATCCGCATCATCGGCACGAAGGCCATCACCAAGTCCGGCACCATCAACGGCACGGTCAACGAAATCTTCATCGGCGAAGACGGCAAGGTCGAAAAAGTGCAGATCGTCGATCCGAAAGGCGTCGAGTCGGAAATCCTGTCCGACCAGATTTCCATCTTCGGAAAACAGGTCACCGTTATCGACACGCCGGCGGGTACGGAAGACGAAAAAAAAACTGACGAAGTAACTCCGGAACCGGCCCCCGCTCCCATGCCTGAGCCCGAACCCGTTCCCGAGCCCGCTCCCGCTCCTGAGCCGGAGCCCGCGCCTGAACCCGCTCCCGCCCCTGAGCCGGAACCCATGCCGGAACCGGAGCCTCAGCCGGCGCCCGCGCCCGAGCCGGCCCCCGAACCGGAGAAGAAGCCCGAATCCGCCGCCGATAAGGCAACGGAAGAGCGTCATCGCCGCTTCCTGCTCGGCAAGAAAGCTTCCCGCGACATCGTCACCGATACCGGCGTAGTCATCGTAAAAGCCGGCGACGACATCACCGAGGAAGTCCTGCAGAAAGCGAAGCTGGCCAATAAGTTCATCGAGCTTTCCATGAACATCCACTAATCAACGAAACGACAGAAAACCCGCGCATGGATTCCATGCGCGGGTTCTTTTTCGCCGCTGTTCGATTCTGCCGACCGGTCAGGCTTTCTCGTGCTTCTTGGAAATAGGCTCCATCAAGCCCATGATGGCGAGAACCTGATTCATGGTCGAATCGAAGGAAATGATATTCTTCACGACGTGCGTGGCAATCTTCCAGGTATCGAATTCCCCGTTGCTCTCGGCGTATTCGATATGGTACTTGATCTCATCGTTGCTGTGCTTCAGGTGCAGCATACGTTCCACCAACGTCACGTAATCCACCATGATGAAGATGGACTCGAAATTGTCCTTCAACAATTTCGAAAGCTGCTTCAATCCCTGCACGTCGGTAGCACAGACGCTGGTCTGATGATCTTGGAGCCCGCTCAGGATCTCCTGCTTCATCATGCCGTAATACTCACCCTTATAGGTAATCTTTACGAGAAAATCCTGCTTGAAGAACTCGGTCTTATCGATAAACCGATACATCTTCGCAGCGCTGACGGGATTGTGCACGTAAGAGTCCGGCGAGCGCGTCGTGTACAACGGGATATAATGGACGCCGCGCTTTATCAGCTCCTGAATAATCGTGGACTTCCCACAGGCATGGGGCCCGACGAGGGCGTACAATTTATTTTTCATGTCTGTTCTCTCCTTATAGGGCAAGAGGGCAGGTTGATCGCCGTCTGCAAAATTATAGGCCGTTTTTGACTGCCGTTTGTATTGTACCATATATAATTTGGAATGAAAATAGCTGAAGTCGTATTTGTCAGACAATATTTGTTTTCAAATAGGACCAAAGGGCAGGCAGGAAATCAAAGGTCCGTGTGGAATAACACATGCAAGGAATCACTGAATAAGTCAATTCATGACCTTGCCGAGGGATTTGTTCAGTGATTCCGCGAAGGTGGTGACGTTATGCTGCAGGCGATGATCGACATCGGGTCGAACACGATCCGCATGGCGGTCTATAAAATAGAAGACGGGCACGCGACGCAGATCATGAAGCGCAAACATACGGTGGGGCTTTCCGCGTATGTCAAAGACGGCGTGATGCAGGAGGAAGGCGTCCGTCGCGCCGCCGAGGTAGTGAGCGAGTATCGCGACTTCCTCGCAGGCATGGGCGTCGAAAATACGGTAGCGTTCACCACCGCCGCCCTGCGCAACGCGACAAACAGCGCCGAAGCGGTAGCGGCGCTGGAATCGCGGACGGGGCTTTCCATTCGCGTGATTTCCGGCGAGGAGGAAGCCGCCTTCGATTTCGCCGGGGCGATCCACGACCTGGCGTCGGACAACGGCGTCATCCTCGACATCGGCGGCGGCAGCACGGAAATCGTCACGTACCGCTCGCGCCGCGTCTCCCGGAAATGGAGCCTGCCCTTCGGCTCGCTGTCGCTGAAAGTCGCCTATGTGAAGGATTTGCTGCCGACGCCGGAGGAGGCCGAGGCCATCCGAACAGAAGTCTTCAAGGCGGTGAATCTTTTCTGCTGCAAGCTTCCGCCCATGCGAAACACCGTCGCCTGCGGCATCGGCGGAACCTTCAAAGGAACCTGCGCGCTCTACCGGATGATGTACGACCTGCCGGAGGAGACGACGCGCATGGACCCGCGCCGCTTCGGCGCGATGCTCGCCCACTATGTATCCCCCACCCCGCCGAAGGAAGAGGACGCCGTGCGCCTGATGCTGGCGACGCCCGACCGGATCCATACCCTGCTCCCCGGCCTGATCCTGGCCGACGTGCTGACGGAGGCGCTGAACTGCCGCGAGGTCGTTTACAGCGATTCCGGCGTGCGGGAAGGATATTTATACAGCGAAATACTGAAGTCCTGAACGCGATTTTCACAGGCGCGGAA
>JAEEGI010029686.1_pt1 | contig 10317 bp, 8 predicted proteins | sample 8958751 | NCBI WGS metagenome assembly JAEEGI01 (sample SAMN16246545, study PRJNA631951) | gut metagenome | biome: gut microbiome; feature: rumen; material: KS-attached | host: Bos | place: Iran: Karaj | collected 2018-10 | reverse complement strand
TGCTTCCTATTTTCTTCGCCGCAGCGATGTTTGCTTCGATTTCACCGACGGCAGAGAACAGGTCTCGATTCTGAAGCAGGATTGCGAGCCCTGGCGGGTCACGATCGCAGATACCGGGCTGTATACCATGACCGGCGGGCGGATCAGGAGGATCCGGGAATACGTCGGAGACGAAGCCTTTATGATGACCTATGGGGACGGAGTCTGTGATGTGGATATCACGAAGCTGTTGGAATTCCACCGCTCCCACGGCAAGATCGCCACGCTGACGGCAGTCATCCCCGCCCAGCAAAAGGGCGTCCTCGATATCGGGGAGAATCAGTCCGTACGCGCCTTCCGGGAAAAGCAGATCGGGGACAGTGCACCGATCAACGCCGGGTATATGGTGCTGGAACCCGCGATCTTCGATTATCTGAGCGGAGACGACTGCGTATTTGAGCAGGAACCGCTTCAGACTCTGGCGGAGCAGGGAGAATTGAAGAGCTATATCCATCGAGGCTTCTGGCAGTGCATGGATAATATCCGAGAGAAAGAGATTTTGGAAAAGCTGGTCGCCGCCGGCAAGGCCCCTTGGATGAAGTGGGAGAATGAAAATGTCTGACCTATCATTTTACTGCGGCAAGCGGGTCTTTGTCACCGGTCATACCGGGTTCAAGGGCTCCTGGCTGTGCCGGGGGCTGTTGAACGCCGGGGCGGAGGTGACAGGCTACAGCCTGGAGCCGCCTACGGAACCGAATCTCTTCTCCCTCTCCGGCCTGAAGGGAAAATTGACAGACATCCGGGGAGATATCCGGGATTTTGACCGGCTGAAAGCAGCATTTGACGAAGCCAAGCCGGAATTGGTGTTCCATCTGGCGGCACAGCCCATCGTCCGCCGGAGTTATGAGGAACCCCGTTATACATTCGAAACCAATGTGATGGGGACGGTAAATCTGCTGGAATGCATCCGCATGGCGGAGACGCCGCCCAGGTCTTTCCTTAATGTGACCACAGACAAGGTCTATCTCAACACGGAAAGGGAAGCCGGTTACCGGGAAGCAGACCCGCTGGACGGTTTTGATCCTTATTCCAACAGCAAATCCTGCTCCGAACTGGTGACCCACAGTTATGCCCGCAGCTTCCTGGCAGACCGGGGTGTCGCCATCAGCGCCGCCCGCGCGGGCAATGTGATCGGCGGCGGAGATTTTGCCCGGGACCGGCTCGTGCCCGACTGCGTCCGGGCGGCGGTGGCCGGAAAGTCGATCATCCTCCGCAATCCCCGGAGCATCCGCCCCTTCCAGCATGTGCTGGAGCCGGTCATGGCCTATCTCATGATCGCGGCACGGCAGTGGGCGGAGCCGGACCTGGCGGGCTGGTATAATGTCGGGCCTGAGGACCGGGACTGCATCACCGTCGGCGAGCTGGCGGAGCTGTTCTGCGCCGCCTGGGGCGCCGGGGCCCGCTGGGAAGACCGCTCCGAGCCCGGCGCGCCCCATGAGGCGGGCCTGCTGCGGCTGGACTGCACGAAACTGAAGACCGTCTTCGGCTGGGCTCCCCGCTGGGATATCCGGCAGGCGGTGGAGAAGACCGTGGAATGGACCCTTGCCTGGCAGCGGGGAGAGGATATCCCCGCGGTCATGGACAGGCAGATCAAAGCTTTTCTGGAGGACTGAGATGAACCGCTGGAGCAGCGAGGCGGAAGCCCGGCAGGAGATCCTGGCCGCCGTTTCCGATTATTACCATGCCTATTTGGAGCCCAAAAACCCTTTCAGCCCCGGAGACCGCGTCAATTATGCTTCCAGGGTATATGACGACCGGGAAATGCGCAGCCTGGTGGAATCCGCCCTGGATTTCTGGCTCACCGCCGGGCGCTTCGCCGGGGAATTCGAGCGCGCCTTCGCCGCCTTTCTCGGGGTGAAGCACGCCCATCTGGTCAACAGCGGCTCCTCCGCCAATCTGATCGCTTTCTCCGTTCTCACCGCCCCGGAGCTGGGGGAAAAGCGGATCTGCCGTGGTGACGAGGTCATCACCGTGGCGGCGGGCTTTCCCACCACCGTCACCCCCATCCTGCAGTACGGGGCCGTGCCGGTCTTCGTGGACGTGACCGTTCCCCAGTACAACATCGACGTGGCGAAGCTGGAAGGGGCCCTCAGCGAAAAGACCAAGGCCGTCATGCTGGCCCACACCCTGGGAAACCCCTTCGACCTCCGCGCCGTGCGGGCATTCTGCCAAGAGCACGGCCTCTGGCTGGTGGAGGATAACTGCGACGCCCTGGGGAGCCGCTATGCCATCGACGGGGAGGACCGCTATACCGGCGCCTGGGGGGATATCGGCACCTCCAGCTTCTATCCGCCCCACCACATGACCATGGGGGAAGGGGGCTGCATTTATACGAATGATCCCCTCCTGAGCCGTCTCATCCTCTCCTTCCGGGACTGGGGGCGCGACTGCGTCTGCCCGCCGGGGAAGGACAATCTTTGCGGCCATCGCTTCGACGGGCAGCATGGAGAGCTGCCGCCGGGGTATGACCACAAGTATGTCTACAGCCACCTGGGCTATAACCTGAAGGTGACGGACATGCAGGCGGCCGTCGGGGCGGAGCAGCTCAAAAAGCTGCCGGAGTTCACAGAGGCCCGGAAGAAAAACTGGCGGCGGCTCCATGAAGCGCTGGCGGCCTCGCCCGGGGCGGAAAAGCTCATCCTGCCGGAGCCCGCGCCGGGAAGCGACCCCTCTTGGTTCGGTTTTCTCCTGACGGTGCGGGAGGGCGTCAGCCGCAACGCCGTGACCCGTTTCCTGGAGGAACGGAATATCCAGACGAGGCTGCTGTTCTCCGGCAACCTCATCCGCCATCCCTGCTTCGATCCCATCCGCGGCACCGACGCCTACCGGGTCTCCGGGGGACTTGAGGTCACGGACCGTATTATGGAAAACAGCTTCTGGGTGGGGGTCTACCCCGGGATGACGGACGCCATGCTGGACTATATGGTGGAGAGCATCCTGGAGGCGCTGGGATGAAGGAAAGCCTCCGGGCGCTGCTGGAAAAGCTGGAGCAGGGAAGGCTGGCCCCCCTGGTGCAGTTCGTCAAGTTCGGCCTGGTGGGCGTGAGCAATACCGCCATTTCCTATGGAATTGAGATGCTGGGCTACTATGTAGTCTTTGCCAAGGTATCCTGGCCGGAGCGGGTGCGCATCGCGGTGGTCACCACCATCGCCTTCACGGTCAGCGTGCTGAATTCCTATTATTGGAACAACCGCTATGTGTTCAAAGACGCGGAACGGAAGACCTTCCGGGACCACCTGAAGGCTCTGCTGAAGATGGCTGCCTGCTATGCCCTCACAGGTCTCATCCTGGCCCCGATCCTGAAGGTCTGGATCCATGAGCGGGGCGTGGCCTACTGGCTGGCGAGTCTGCTGACCCTGGTGGTCACGGTGCCTTTGAATTTTCTGCTCAACAAGCTCTGGGCTTTCCGAAAGAAGGACGGCCGAAATGGGGATAAAGAAAGGAACGAATAAGCTATGCGCGCTGCGGACTATGTGTTTGAATACCTGAAGGCTCAGGGTGTGAACCACGCCTTCATGCTTTCCGGCGGAGGGATCATGTATCTGGTGGATGCCCTGGGCCGGAGCGAGATGGAATATATTTGCTGCCACCATGAGCAGGCTGCCGCCATTGCCGCCCAGGCCTACGGCATGTATGACGACGCCCTGGGCGTCTGCCTGGTGACCACCGGACCGGGGGGCACCAACGCCCTCACGGGCGCCGCAGCCGCCTACATGGATTCCACCCCGGTGCTGTACCTCTCCGGCCAGGTAAAGCGCAGCGACTTCGCTTCCCTGCGGGGAGTGCGGCAGTATGGGGCCCAGGAGAACGACATCGTTTCCATGGCGAAGCCCGTGACCAAATACGCGGTCACGGTGATGCAGCCGGAGGACGTCCCCTATGAGCTGGAAAAATGCGTGTATATCGCCACCCATGGGCGCAAGGGCCCCGTTTGGCTGGACATCCCCCTGGATATCCAGTCTGCGGAGATCGACCCCGCCGCCCTGCGCCGCTACTGCCCGGAGGAAGCGCCGGAGCGGAATCTCAGAGGGGATGCCGAAAATGTGCTGGCTCTGCTGAAGGCGGCCAAGCGGCCCCTGCTGCTGGCGGGACACGGGACGGTCTCCTCCCGCGCCCAGGATGCCGTCCGCAGCTTCGCGGAAAAGACGGGCATCCCTGTGATGAGCACCTGGAGGGCCCTTGAACTGATGGGAGCGGAGGAGGACGGCTTCTTCGGCGCTCCCGGCCTCCAGGCGCCCCGGTATTCCAACCTGATCCTCCAGAGCTGCGATCTCCTTCTGGTGCTGGGCAGCCGGCTGGACAACATGATCACCGCCTACAATGAGGAGCGCTTCGCCCGCCTGGCGCATGTGGTCGCCGTGGACCTGGATGAGAACGAGCTGAAGAAGCTGCGCATGCCCCGGTTCACCGCCGTGCTTGCGAACGTGGGGGACTTTGTACGGGAGCTGAACGCCGTGCTGGAGGCTTCCCCCGGTCTGCCGGACTGGTCCGCCTGGGTCTCCCGCTGCCGGGAGGTGAAGCGGCGCTATCCCCTGCTTGAGGAAAAACAGGCGGTTCCCGGCGGAGTGGACCTTTACAAGGCGGTCAATGCGGTCTCCCACCTGGCAAAGGCGGAGGATACCCTGGTGATCTCCTCCACCAGCCGCTGCAATACTGCCGGGCATATCGCCTTTGACCGGAAACGGGGCCAGAAAAGCATTTCCTCCATGGGCTTCGGTTCCATGGGCTTCGCCCTGCCCTCCGCCGTGGGCGCATACTATGCCGGGGGCAAGCATCGGGTGCTGGTGTTTGAGGGGGACGGCAGCTTCCAGCTGAATATCCAGGAGCTGGAGACCATCGTCTCCAATGGGGTAGACGCCCGCATGTTCATCTTCAACAATTCCGGCTATGCCGCCATCACCACCATGCAGGACCGCAATTTCGGCGGTTATTATGTGGGCAGCAACGAGCAGAGCGGCCTTTGGATGCCGGATCTGGAAAGGATCGCGGCGGCTTACGGCTTCCCTTATCGCCGGGCCGAGCGAAACGAGGAGATCCCCGGCGCCGTGCGCTGGGCTTTGGAGGAGGTCTCCGGCCCCTGCATCGTGGATATCCGGGGCACCCTGAGCTTTGACGAGATCCCCAAGTGCATCTCCAGCGTGGACGAGAGTACCGGCCAGCGGGTCTCCGCAGCGCTGGAAAACCCCTTCCCCTTCCTGAGCGGGGAGGAGCTTGAGAACGTGTTGGCATACCTGACGAAGGAGGAAGAGACGAATGGCGCTATTTGACAAACCGCTGTTTACCTTTGAAATGGCAAACAATCACCAAGGCAGCGTGGAACACGGCAAGGCCGTCATCCGGGCCATATGGCAGGCCGCGGAGCCTTACGCCGGGGATTTCGACTTTGCCTTCAAGTTCCAGTACCGGGACCTGGACAGCTTTATCCACCCCGCGTACCGGGACCGGATGGATATCAAGAACATCAAGCGCTTTCAGGAGACCCGCCTGAGCCAAGAGCAGTTTCTGGAGCTCAAGGCGGAGGTGGAGAAGTACGGCATGTATACCATGTGCACCGCCTTTGACGAGGTCTCCGCGGGGCGCATCAGGGATCAGGGCTACGACGTCATCAAGGTCGCCAGCTGTTCTTTTACGGACTGGCCCCTGCTGGAGGCCGTGGCGGCAACCGGCCTGCCTGTGATCGCCTCAGGCGCGGGGAGCGCGCTGGAGGATGTGGACCGGGTGGTCTCCTTCTTCCGCAACCGGAAGCTGAATTTCTCCCTCATGCACTGCGTGGCCCAGTACCCCACCCCGGAGGAAAGCCAGGAGCTGAACCAGATCAGTATGTACCGGGAGCGGTATCCCGGCCTGCGGGTGGGCTTCTCCACCCATGAGGACCCTGCCGACCTGGAGCCTGTGAAGCTGGCCGTGGCCAAGGGAGCGGTGATCTTTGAAAAGCATGTGGGGCTCCCCGCCCCCGGCATCACCCTGAATGCCTACTCTGCAGATCCGGAGCAGACCGCAGCTTGGCTGGGCGCCGCGAAGCGGGCCTTTGCCCTCTGCGGGAAAACCGAAGGGCGGTATATCCCGGAGGAGAAGGAACTCAGCGACCTGCGGGCGCTGCGCCGGGGCGTTTTCGCCAGCCGGGACCTGAAACCCGGAGAGAAGCTGGGACCGCAGGACTATTACCTGGCTTTCCCCTGCACCGAGGGACAGGTGCTGGCCAACAGCCTTTCCAAGTATGTGACCCTTACCCTGGGCGCCGCCCCCGTGGAAAAGGATGGGGCGCTGATGCTGGGCAATGTGGAGATGCGGGATATCAGCGGCACGGTGCGGAGCATCATCGGCAGCCTCATGGATATGATCCGACGCTCCAACGCCGTGGTCCCCTCCGGCAGCCTCTGCGAGCTGAGCCACCATTACGGCCTGGAGCGGTTCCGGGACGTGGGGGTCGCCATGATCGAATGCGTGAACCGGGAATACTGCAAAAAGATCCTCATCCTGCTCCCCGGTCAGACCCACCCCTCCCATTACCACAAGCAGAAGGAGGAGACCTTCCTGGTGCTTTACGGCACCCTGGACATCGTTTGCGACGGCGTGAAGCGCAGCGTGAACCGGGGGGAGACCGTAGTGGTGGAGCGGGGCGTGGACCATTCCTTCTCTTCGGAAACCGGCTGCGTATTTGAGGAGATCTCCACCACCCATTATGTGAACGACTCCTTCTATGCCGAGGCGGACCGCTTCGTGGATCCGCGGAAGACGAAGGTGTACCTGACGGAGGAACTGCTGAAGGGACTGTGAAAATCGATATGCGGAGAGAGACGCGCACCATCCGTTGTGCTGCGGTAACCGGCCCAACCGGAGCCTTGGGTCAAGCCCTCTGCCGGGAACTGATAGCCAAGGGCGTCCGCGTATTTGCTGTCTGCCGTCCCGACAGCCCCAGGGCGACAGCCCTGCCCGGAGCGGAGGGTCTACACGTCGTTCCCTGCGGTCTGGAGGAGCTTGATCGACTGCCGGAACGCATACCGGATGGGGCGGACGCCTTCTTCCACCTGGGCTGGACCCATTCGGTGGGTCCTCTGCGGAACGACCTGTCCGCCCAGGTGCGGAATATCCAATTCACCCTGGACGCCGTGAGGGCTGCCAGAGCCATGGGCTGTAGTGTTTTTGTCGGCGCGGGCAGTCAGGCGGAGTACGGGAAGGTGGACGGGCCGATGAAGCCCGATACCCCTTGCTTTCCTGAAAACGGCTACGGCATGGCAAAGCTCTGCGCCGGACAGATGAGCCGGCTGGAGTGCGAAAAGCTTGGCCTGGATCATGTATGGCTGCGCATCCTCAGCGTTTACGGGCCCTATGACCGCTTGACGGGGATCATCCCCTTCGTGATCGGCAGCCTGCTCAGGCGGGAAAAGCCCGCCCTCACCCCAGGCGGCCAGCTCTGGGACTTCCTCTATTCCGGGGATGCCGCCGCAGCGCTGTACCTTGCAGCGGAAAAGGGCAGGAACGGCGCGGTGTATCCACTGGGGAGCGGAAAGCCCCGGTCGCTGCGGTCTTACTTGGAGAAACTGCGGGATGCGGTGGATCCCTCACTGCCCCTGGGTTTCGGAGATCTGCCTTATCCGGAAGGCCAGGTGATGCACCTGGAGGCAGACATCTCCGCGCTGAAGGAGGATACCGGTTTTGCGCCGGAAACCCCCTTTCCCGTAGGCATAAAAAACACCATCCAATGGCTGGAGGACGGGAATATATGAATAGATGCATGGTTTGTGGGGAGCCGCTGGGGGAGCCTCAGCTGCATTTGGAAAACGCACCCTCCTGCGCCCAGGACCTGCCGGGTCCGAAAGAACTGGGCGTAGATCGGGGCATGGATCTGGATCTCTATTCTTGCCCTGTCTGCGGATTGATTCAGTTGGGCTGTGAGCCGGTGTCCTATTACCGGGATGTGATTCGGGCCGGAGGCCTGTCTGACACCATGCGCCGGGTCCGTAGGGAGCAATACGCCAAGCTGATCGAAACCTATCATCTGCAGGGAAAGCGTTTCCTGGAGGTGGGTTGCGGCCAAGGGGAGTTTCTGGAGGTGCTGGGGGAGTTTCCGGTGGAAGGGTACGGCATCGAGCATCGAGGTTCATTGGTGGAGCTGGCCAGGGAGAAGGGTCTGCGGGTATGGCAGGACTTTCCCGATGACCCTGAGCAGGAGATCGCCGGCGGCTCCTATGACGCGTTCCTTTGCTTCAATTTCCTGGAGCACCAGCCCAGACCCAACGATATGCTCCGCTGCATCCGGCGGAATCTTACACCGGAGGGCATGGGCCTGGTCACCGTTCCCAGCCTGGACTACGTGCTGGAGAAGAATGCCTTTTACGAGTTCATGCGTGACCACCTGGCCTACTACACGGAGGACTCCCTGCGCTTCCTAATGGAGCACAACGGCTTTCAGGTGCTGGAGCAGGATACCGTGAACGGGGACACCCTGGCGGTGACCGTGCAGAAGAAGAAAGAAACGGAGCTCTCCGGTTTCAACGAAAACCTGAATTCACTGCGCCGGACCCTGGAGGATTATGGTGGGGAATGCGCGCAAGCAGCCAGGAGGATCGCCATATGGGGCGCCAGTCACCAGGCTTTTGCCGTATTATCCATCTTGGGATTCAGCAGACATGTTTCATATATCATTGACTCTGCCACTTTCAAGCAGGGTAAATACGCCCCTGCCTCCCATGTACCCATTGTCGGCCCAGAGCACTTCTTCAACGAGCCTGTGGAGGACATTCTAATCATTGCTCCGGGGTATGCAGCGGAGATCGCCAGAATCGCAAAGGAACGCTTCGGCTCAGGTATTTGCGTTTATGCCTTGAGTGGAGCGGCCCTGCTGCCCCTATAAAGGAAAGAGAGACCATACATGGCTGACGAGAGACGCAAAACCATATCTGTAATGATTCCCTGTTACAACGAGGTGGAGAACGCCCGTCCCATTTGTGAAGCGGTGCGGGCACAGCTTACACAGAACTGTTCGGCTTACGACTATGAGATCCTCTTCATCGACAACAAAAGCACCGACGGGACTAGGCATGTGCTGGAAGAACTCTGCGCCGAGGATAAGCGCGTGAAAGCTATCTTCAATGTCAAAAACTTCGGCCAGTTCAATAGTCCCTTTTATGCTACGCTCCAGACCACCGGGGACTGTACCATCACCATCTGTGCGGATTTCCAGGACCCGCCGGAGCTGATTCCCCGCTTTGTGGAGGAATGGGAGAAGGGGTATAAGATCGTCATTGGGCGAAAGACCAAGAGCAAGGAGGGCCCAGTGATGTACTTCCTTCGAGGTTGCTACTACAAGCTCATAAGGAAGATGAGCAGCGTGGAGCAGATCGAGCAGTTCACCGGTTTCGGGCTCTATGACCGCAGCTTCCTGGATACGCTGCGGGAACTCCATGATCCTCTGCCCTATATGCGAGGCATGGTGGCGGAGCTGGGGCCGGAGCGCAGCGAGATCGAGTATGAGCAGCCCAAACGTAGGGCGGGGAAGACCCACAACAATTTCTATACCCTCTATGACGCCGCTATGGTGGGCTTCACCAGCTACACCAAAAGCGGTCTGCGCATCGCCACCTTCGCGGGCTTCATGATTGCCATGCTGAGTTTTCTTCTGGGTCTGGCGTATCTCGTCGCCAAGCTGGTGGCCTGGAACAGCTTTACCGCGGGCTATGCCCCCACCATGATCGCCGTTTTCTTCATGGGCGGGGTGCAGCTGGCTTTCCTGGGCTTTTTGGGGGAATACATATTGAGCATGAATACCCGGCTCATGAACCGTCCCCTGGTGGTGGAGGAGAAGCGGATCAATTTTCCCGATGAGCGTCATCCGGACTGAGCTTTTCAGTGCGCAGCTCCGCTACAGGGGGTAATACTCAGAAGGAATCCGGAAGGGGGAACAAGATCATGCAGCATCTTCAACGACAGCCTGTGATCCGGCAAGTGATCTTTGATCTGGACGGGACCCTGCTGGACACGCGGGAAGGGATCCTGGATGGCGTGGCCTATACCGCCCGCACCCTGGGGCATAGCCAGCTGGATCGGGAGACGATGCTCACCTTCGTGGGGCCGCCCATTCAGCAGTCCTTGATGACCCACTACGGCTGCACTTCCGAGGAAGCGCAGCGGGGGGCGGAGGTTTTCCGCGCCTACTATCAGAAGAGCGCCATGTTCAAGGCCCAGCCCTACGAGGGGATCTACGAGCTTTGCGATGCGCTGCGCAGCCGGGGCATCCGCATGGCCGTTGCGACTTACAAGCGCGAGGACTATGCCCTG
>JAEEGI010029682.1_pt1 | contig 10318 bp, 6 predicted proteins | sample 8958751 | NCBI WGS metagenome assembly JAEEGI01 (sample SAMN16246545, study PRJNA631951) | gut metagenome | biome: gut microbiome; feature: rumen; material: KS-attached | host: Bos | place: Iran: Karaj | collected 2018-10 | reverse complement strand
TATATTTAATGGGGAAATATATTTTCTGAGAATCATCGTCCTATTTTTAATGATCAAATATTAATTAATGATGATACTGCTTATCATGGAGAAGGTTGTTGTTGTGATTGTGATACTGCTTTAAAAATTCAATATTTAAGATTAATTTATACTTTTTGTTGTAGAGATAATAATAATTTTATTAATAAATTAAAATTACTTTCTCAAAAAGATATTTTTAGATTTTTAAATTCTGGTTATATGGATTTAATAAAAGTTTCTTTTAAAGAAAAATCTAATTTATACAAAAATAATAAAAATGTAACTTTTAATAAATTATTTAACTCACTTTCAATAGGATTAGATATTAAAAATATAAAAGAAAAAGAAATAAATAAAGAAAAAATATTATTAAATATGAGTAATCCAAAATTAATGAAAAAAATGGTAGATTATTATAATAAAAATGATTATGAAATAGGCTTATTACAAAAATTAATTTTTAAATATATTCAAGAATGTTATTATTCAAGTGCAAAATTTTGGTTAAGTTCATGTATTGAAGTTGTATTAAGAGGAAATAATACTTTTTTTCAAACTTATATTGCTTGTTCTGGTTTATTACCTTGTTTATTATATGATATTTTATATTCAAAACAAGATCAAAATCAAATATTACAATTAAGTTTTGATATTTTAGGAGAATTAATAAAATTCAACAGAAGCATTTTCTATCTTTTAGATTATTACTTTTGTGATAAAGTAGAATTTAATACTTTTTGTAATAAAATTATTTCTAATGAATCTTTAGTTGATTCTAATGTTTTCTTAAGAGCTATTATTTTATCTAATTATTTATTTGATAAAACTGATAAAAAAAACGGAGTTGATATTAAAAATTATTTCACTAATAAATGTCAAATATGTTCTTTTATTAAAAGCAAACTTGAAAATATTTTCATTTCCCTTATTTCAATTGTTAAAATTAATGATATTAATCAAACTAATATTTCATGTATTAATTCAGGATTATTAATATTTATAATAGAATATATGAAAAATAATTTAGGTAATTTTTTAACTGGATTAAGAAAAAAATATAAAGACGAAGTAATACCTGCTTTTGAAAATTTTAAAAAATTATTAAAAATGTGGAAAGACTTTTATAATTATAGACCAAAAGATTCAGCATCATTACAAAACTCAACAACAATTCCTTTTAATATCTGGCAACAAGTAACAGATTTATTATTAAAAAACGATGAACATGAAATTTGTTCTTTATTTTATAAATAATCAATCAATAGTATATAAATGAAAATAATAATAAATGAAAAAATAAAATATTATTTTTTTTTTAAAATATAAAAATAATATAAAACCTAAAATGGATGCTTTCGTTCCTACAAATTTAATATTATACTTAATGTTAATAGTATGTTTAATATTAGTAATAGTAGATATAATAGAAATATTAAAACTTCAAAATATATGGAATTTAAAAGCATCATTTGATTTAGATTTTTATCAAAAATGTATTAAACCTGATTTATTAGTAAAAACAGCATTTTCATGTTTTTCATTATTAGCTGCAATTTCAGCATGTTTATTAGTTTTTTTAATGATTTGTGCAATGGATTATTTTGCTAATTATTTTCTTCATTCTTTCTTTTATTTAAATTATTTAGTTTTTGGTTTATATATGTTAGGAATGAGTATTTTTGGAATGATTCATTGGAATGATGTTGCTTATAATTGTGATGCTTCTTCAGGAGAAAAAATTTATTCTATTGGAAATATTTTTTCTCTTATTGGATGCTTTATTTTAAGTTTAATTATCACTCTTGGTGTTAATATTTTTGAAACTTTTGAATTGTATACTAATTCTATTCTAAGAAGAGATGATGGTTCTGAAATTTTAAGGAATTTATTTTGGAAAACTGTGTTTAAAGGAAGAAATGAACATTTAAATTATGAAGGAGAGAGAAGAAGGTTAAATAATAATGAAAATAATCATAATGATAATAATGATAGTGATAATAATGAAAATAATAATAATAATAATGATAATAATAATAATAATAATAATGATAATAATATTGAGATTGAGAATAATGATAATGAAAATTTAGGATTAATTTCTAATAATTAATTATTACTTTTTATATATTTTTTTTTCTTTTTATTTATAAAAATTATATTAATTTAACTTCAAAATTTTTGTTATATTATCATTTTAAAAGTTTATAATAAATAATTATTTATTTGATGTTCTGAGGAAACAATCTAAAAATGTTTGTCCTTTAAGTATTCTTTTTTTACCAATATTTTTAGTTGAACTTTCAGAATTAGTATCTTCTAATTTTAAATCATCTTCTTTCTTTTCTTCTTCTTTTTCTTTTATTTTCTTTTTTTTAATATCTTTCTTTTTAATTGTATTGTTATTTTCTTTTTTATCCATATTTTCTTCTAAATTTATATTATTGTTATTTTCAATAATTTCATATTCATTTTTACTTATTGATTCTTTTAAATTTAAATCAATTTTCTTTCTTTTAATATTTTGATTTTCAAAATTATTATTTTTCTCAACTTTTTTTTCTTTAAAAATTACATTAACATTATTAAATTTTTCAATGTTATCATTAATTTCATTTTTAAAAGGAACATAAACATAATTATTATTAGTGCTATATTCTTCCATTAAATTTTTATCAATATCATAATAAAACATTGAAATATGTCTTTTTATCATTTCTCCTTTAAAATTCCTTTTATCAGCATAAGAAATATAGCAATTTTTTTTTGACCTTGTAATTCCAACATATAACACTCTTCTTTCTTCTTCAATATCATTATTTTTTCTAGAAGGATAAGAACCATTTTCAAATCCCACAATAAATATATAATCAAATTCTAATCCTTTTGAAGAATGAATAGTCATTAATTTCACTTTATTTTTTTCTAAAAATTTTTCTTGATAATTTTTCCCATTTAATTCTTCAACTTCTTCATTATCAATATTTACCATAATTTCTTGAAGATAATCTCTTAAATAATAAGTTCTTTCTGTTATTGATTTATATTCTTTTTCCATTTCTTTTATTTTCTCAAGAAGAATGTCTATTTTTGACTTATCTGATTCTTTTAAATCCTTAAAATTAAGATCAGTTATTAAAGAAGAAACTAATTGAGAAGCTGAAATTACATTTGATTGTTCTTTATATTTATTTATTAAATTATAAAATGATTCTAATTGTTTTATTGATGATTCAGTTAAATTAAAATCTAAATTTAATTTCTTTTCTGTTAGTATATCTTGTATAATATCAAAATAATTAATATTATTTCTTTTAGAATATTCATATATTTTTTTTTGTGTTTGTTCTCCGATTCCTCTTTTAGGTTTATTTATTATATATTTAAAAGCTGTATTATTATTTTTATTAACTATTAATTCTAAATAATTTATAATAATTTTTGTTATTACTGAATCAAAAATTCCTATTTTTTTATAAGTAATATAAGGAATATTACGATTAAGGAAATTTTTTTCAAATAAAAAACTTTGAACATTTGCTCTATATAAAATACAAAAATCTTTATATTTACATCCATTCTTTTCTACCTTTTCTTTAATAATAGAAGCAATTTTATTTACTTCTTCATCATCATCTGCATTTCTAATTATTTTAACTTTTTCATTTGATTTAATTAAAGAATATAAATCAAGATTAATCACATTTGAATTATGTCTAATTAAAGAATTAGCACATTTAACAATATTATCAGTAGATCTATAATTAATAACTAATTTAGATATTTCAACATTATTAAAATATACTTTAAAATCATTAATGTTTTCAATTCTTGATCCTCTAAATTTATATATACATTGATTTTCATCTCCAATAACAAAAATTTTTTGAGATTTAAATGCTATTGCTTTAATAATTTCAAATTGGACATTATTTGTATCTTGATATTCATCAATTAAAATATAATCAAACATATTTTGATATTTATATAAAAGGTCTTTATTTTTTTTAAATAATATATATGTATTTATAAGGATTCCATCGAAATCCATTATATTTTCTTTTTCACAATTTTGACAATATTCTTTATAAACTTTTTTAAAATAAGAACGTCCTTCTTTTTCATCTTCCTTAATTAAATTATCATATTTTTCATAATCTTCATATGATATTCCTTTATTTTGGAGTAAACTTATTTTTTTAATTATATACTTTAAAATAATTTTATAATTTTCTTCTTCTTCTTTTAAATCTAAACTATTTTTACCTATCTTTTCTTTTTTTCTTTCGGGAATATCATAATATTCATTCAAAATCCTTTTTATTTCATTTTTCATATATTTTTTGTCTCTAATTGTAAAATATTTATTATAATTAGTCCCAATTAAATGAATATTTTCTCTTAAAATTCTTAAAAAAATAGAATGAAAAGTTCCTATAACTAAACCTTTAGTATTCATTTCTCCAATTAATAATTTAATTCTTTCTTTCATTTCATCTGCAGCTTTTTTAGTAAAAGTTAAAGCTAAAATTTTATAAGGACTTATTTTTTTAAAGTAAATTAAATATCCAATTTTATATGTTAATACAGTTGTTTTCCCTGTTCCTGCTCCAGCTGAAATTATTTGAGGACCTTTTGTATATTTTACAGCTTCTTTTTGTTCTTTGTTTAAATTTTTTAAAAATTCTTCTTCGTTTTCATTTATATTTTCAATTGAAGATTCCATTTTTTATTTGATAACTTTTTTTTTATTTTATAGTATTATTTCAAATTTTAAATAACACATTAAAAACCATTTAATTCAAATTACTTTTTATTTATATGTTAAAGAAGAATCTGAATTATTTATTATTTGTAATATTAATGTAATTCCAAGATATAAACCAGATATATTTATTATTAAGGAATAAATCCTTTCTAAAGGAAATTAAATATATAATTTTTTCTTTAAAAAAAATTGAAAAATCATTCTTAAATTATCTTTAATTTTTTAACAAAGATAATATTTTTCCTTTCATTTAATTATAAAAAATTTCTTTTGAACAAAAATACATTAAATTATTATATAAATTAGTAATTCCTTTTAATATATAATTTTATATTATTATATTATTTAAAAATTTAAATTTTAAAAAATGTACGAGGAGTCTTTTGAAAAATATAATAGACTAACTATTAAAACATTATCAACAATTAAAAATGAATATGATGAAAAAAAAAGTAATTTCAATGACGAAGAAAAAATAAAGACTACTTATAATAGTTTTACTTTAGAAAATGATATTTTAAATTTAATTCCAAATAACTATTCAACAATGATTTCTCCTTTAGCAACTTATTATTCAAAAAAAATTCCTTTTAAACACAGAAATCATTCAGTTAATATTTCTAAAAAAAAAGAAGACAAAAATAAATTATGTTTAAAAAAAACTTTTTCAAATAGAAAAGGAGGAAAAATATGCTTTGATAATTTAACAAAATCAAAAGAAAAATCAGAAGAAAAATATTCAATTTCAAATTTAAATTTTGAATTATTTCCAAATAAAAAAAAAGAAAATTTTATTATATGCGATACAGAAAATTTAAGTTATGAAAAATTAACTAAAACAAAAAAATTTATAAATGAGAAAATAAATAATTTTAGAAAAGAAGAAAAAAGTAATAAATATGAAATAATTGATAATGAAAATAATGAAAATATAAATTTAATGAATATTAATAATTATAAAGAAATTGAAACAGATTCTTCTCAAACAAAAAGTAATTCAAAAACTAATTCTCATATTCCGAAAATAAATTTAGAAACTAGAAATATTAAACAAATTTTTTTAACTGAAGAAGATAATAATTTTAGTTCTTTTAGAAAAGAAAAAAATATTATTAATCAAAATCAAAATATTTTTAGAAAAATGCAATTCAAAAGTAAAATTAAATTACCTAATTTTTCATGGATTGTTAATAAAGAAAATATTAATTGTAATAATAATAATCATTATTATAAAAATACGAATAATTCAAAAAATAATAAAAAGTTTAAATCTAAATTAATTATTAAAAGAAATAAAAATTCCTTAAATAAAGAAACACAAAATAATAATTATGATATTAAATTAATTCAAAGTTCTGAATTATATAAACTTCATAGAAATAATATTTACAGTGATCACAAAGAAAAAAAAACTAATAAATATTTCCAACAATCAGAAATTTATTATAAATTAACTCATATTAATAATAACAAACCTTAAATTAAATAAATTAATATTAACAAATTATTTCAATAAATATAATAAAATATTCCAAATATATTTAAATAAAACATTAAAAAAAAATAAAAACCATTTATTAAAAGTAAAACACTAAAAATAAAAAAAAAATAAAACAAAATAAATTAAACAATATAATATATAACTCCCAAAAAAAAACTAAAATCCAAAATAAAAAATAAAAAAAATGACCGAAGAAGCATCACCTCCTCATGAAGAACGTGAAGAAAACGAATTCTTAAAATTAAAAAAGCAAACGCGTTGTGAAATATTCGCCCAAAACCCAATAATCCCAAATTCCTATAAAGAAAACACATTAAAAGAAGAATTAATATTAGAACACGTAATACAATTCAAAAAAGAATTTGGTTTAACCTACGATCCAAAAAGAGAAATATTACTATATCCTCAAAACGAATGTGGCAAATACAAATTTATATGTACAACAGTTCGTCCTACGAAAGTTCCCTATCCTGAATTATATGATTATAAAAAATGTGCTAAATTTATTTCTGAATTTTTCGAATATGAAGAATTAAACCCTCCAACTGAATTCCCGAAGTTCATCCCTGCTCCTGATAATGTAGTTAAGTGGCAAATAGGAGATTCATTTGATCTTTCTATTGTTACAGCATCACTTCTTATTGGAGCTGGATACAATGCTTATGTTGTTTATGGGAAAGCTCCTCGATTTATTACTTCTAAAGATGAAACTAGGTTATCTCCTCCTGAAATGCCTGATGATATAAGGATTATTGAACCTGATTTAGAAGAAAAACAAGATGATATTCAACCGACTATTAAAGATAAAGTTCCTATTTTCAGTCAGTTTGATTTAGATGAAAAAAAAGAAAGAGAAGAAAAAGAAAAAGAAGATTTTATTAAAAATACTGTTATTGATGATGATATGCCTGAGTTTGAAAGAAATGATCCTTTTAAACATAGAAGAATTCATTCTTGGGTTTTATTGAAATTAACAAGTAGAAATGAGGATAAAAGCTTAAAAAGAGAAATGATATTTATTGAACCTTCAACAGGAAGATTATACGATGTGAAAAATTCTCCTTATGAACAAGTCGATGCAATGTTTAATAATTATAACTTTTATATAAATTTACATATGGAAAAACCAGTAAATGAAATTGATTGGAATACAAGTAAAGCAACTAATTGGGAATATGTTATGTTAAATTCAAAAGAAGGAGAAGAAGTAGGTGAAATCGAAGAAGAAGTTGTTAATGAAGGTGAAGGTGAAGAAGAAAAAAAAGAAGATGATAATAATTTCAATAATTTAAATTTAAATAATAATAATGAAGAAGAAAAAAATAAAGAAGTTTTAGACATGCCACCTCCATGGCCTAATAGAATTATTATTCCTTTACAAAAATATAACGAAAGATCACCAACTCAAACTCAAGTTTATTTCTATGAAAAAACCAAAGTGGAAAAATTTGCTCCTTTTAGTCAAACAGATGGTTTAATAATGAAGATATATAATTATAAAGATTTCGCTAGATTTTTATTAATGAGTGTAGAACATAGATATAGGAATAGAGGTGATAAATTATATAAGAAAATATATTATCCTTATGAACATAAAACAATTGATTATTATTTACCAGGTCAAATTTGGCATTGGAAAGAAGTGGAAGAAGTAGAAGCAAGTTATAAAAAAATAATTTTTTATCCTACGAATTTCGAAACAGGAATAATTTACAGAGAAGAAATATTCGGTGAGAAAATATTACATAAATACGAAAGTAGAGATGATAAAGTATTTGAAAGAAAAATATTATTAGATAAAGATTCTAAACAAACTACAAAATCTTATCGTTTTTCAATTGATTCTCCTTTATATGATAAGAAAATATTAATAACTAAATTTACTCAAAAAACTAATTTTAATCCTATGTTAAATCCTGAAGGACAAATATTTAAATTATCTTATAAGTTTGATGATAAAGGAACTCAAATTCAAGTAATTAATCATTATGGAAAGGGTAAAATCTTAAGTAAACCAGATATTTTTTCTTTTGAAGATGAAAGCTTATCAAATGGAGATAAAGATGATTCGAAGAAAATGGATGATGATAGAGAAATATGGAAAAGAAATATTTTTGCTAAAAAATCACAATACATTGAAGATTTTAAAAAAATTGAAGATGCTTATAATAAAAATTATATTGAAAGTATCCAATTCTTAAAAAGAATTTCTGATAATAGAAGATTAGCAACTGATAATAATAAGAAATTATATGAAAAAGAAAACTTCGAAATTCCTATTTTAGAAAAAAATATTTTTGATTTAGATAATATGTTAGATGAAGATGAAAGAGATAAAGATAAAAATGATTATACTGGAAATCAACAAAGCTTTGATAGAATTAATCACTTTTTACAAATTCAAAAAGAAAAAATGGAAAAAGGAGAAGAACCTGAGAAAATTAAAGAAGATATTATTAAAGCTTTTAAAGATGAAAAAACTACTGTTACTAATGTTTTACAACAATTACTAAAAGAACAAGTTACTAATTTACAAAATAAAATTGAAAGCTTTAAAAATAAAGAAACTTATTCTAAAGAAGAAATTGATAAACATAATTTAGAAGTTAATGAAATTCAAAGAAAAATTAATATTATTTATCAAAGAAGTCATAAACATATTACTAAAATTATGGAAGAATTAAATGAATTATTAGAAAAAATGGATGAAAATTTTGCTAAGGAATAATTTTATTTTTTAATTATTGGGATTAAAAACCTAAAAAATTAATTTTTTTTTTCTTTTAAAAAATATAATTTTAATGTTTTGTCTTTTTAATAAAAAAAATTAATTTTTAGTTTAAAAAGATAAAATAATCTATATAATAAAAAAAAATTAATTACTTGATTATACTATTTAATAATTTATAATTTAATCACTCTCTCAAATTGAATATTTACATTAATGTTTTCAAATTAAAATTAATGGTTTAAGATAATTATTTTATCATTATTTATAATTTATTTCTTAATATTTCTTTGTATTTATTCTGAACATTTGAAAATTTAACAATAGGAATTTTAGTAAATGAATCTTCTTCTTGATTAGATATATTTTCTGAATTATTATTTATTGAAGAATCAATTTGTAAAAAACAAGAACTTAATTGTTTTTTTGATATATAAATAAAATCTTCTTCTGCTTCTTTCATATTCATATTCTTAAAAAAAAAATTATAAAAAATAATCTTTTATAATATACAAAAAGTAAATAAGATTTTAACCTAAAAAAGAAAAAAATTATATTGGCAATAAATTAAAAAATAAATAAAGATTTATTTCATTTATTAAAGATTTTATAAAATCTAAATTTATTTAATTTATATTTAATTTCAACTTTTTTATTATTGATATTTAACTTTATTTCTTTTAAGAATAATACTTACATCAAAATAATTTGATATTCATTTAAATAAAAATAAAAAATTTATATATTCATTCAATTATTAAATTTCTGAAATTAAAATTAAAAAAAAAGAATAAATAAAAATTTTAAATATTAAGACATAATTAAATTCATTAACATTGAATTAGATTTATTTTCATGATTTATACTTGGTCTATTTTTTAAAAACTCAGAATATTGATTATTAATTTTTTCTATTTCATTTCTCATTTTTTTTGCACTTTCTTTTTCAAATAAAATAAAACAAGAATTATTATTATTATTATATTTCTTAGAAGTAGTTAAATAAGAATTATTTATTGTTGAATTTGTCATATCTTTTATATTAGATAATATAGTTAAAGAACTTACTTTATTACTTATTTTTTTTTTATCTTGATTCTCATTTTTATTTCTTTTTTGTCTAGAAATTGTTTTCTTTAAATTTAAATTTAAATTTAAATTAAACATTTCATCATCTTTATCATTTAAATGATTAAAATTATTAGTATTAATATTTGAATAAACTGAATTAGAAATATTTAAAATATTATTTTTAATATTATTTTTATTATTTTTATTATTCTTAGCTAATGTAATATTACTA